>ERZ506896.1338-NODE-1338-length-12407-cov-5.015301_pt1 | contig 12407 bp, 8 predicted proteins | sample MGYA00513176_ERZ506896 | MGnify/ENA metagenome assembly ERZ506896
TTCCGCTTCTTGCAGGTCTTGCAACCGGATTTGCCTTTATCCCGCCGTCAGCTGGATCGGTTCTGGTTGCCAATATGCTTGGAGTAGATCTTGGAATTATGATTGCAGTTGGTGTGCCAATCGGAATTTTATCACTTATTTTTGCCGGAATTTTATGGTCAAAATTTATCGGGACTAAGATCCATACCGGACTTCCAACTACAGTTTCAGAAGTAAGGGAAGAGGAAGAAGCAAATCTTCCCAAATTTTCAACTGTCATTGCGATCATCCTTGTTCCGCTGGTACTCATTCTGTGCAGCACACTTTCGGAATATATTCCGGCACTTGATGGAATACGACCGGTACTGGAATTTGTGGGAACACCATTTGTAGCGCTGATCATTGCAGTTCTGTGTGCAATGTATTTTCTTGGAAAGAAGCAGGGATATGACGGGGAACAGCTGAAAAAGATCATGGACAGATCTCTCCGACCGACAGGACAGATCCTTCTGGTTATTACCGGAGGCGGAATCATTCGTTGGGTGCTTCAGGACTGCGGGATGGGAGACATCATCGGACCGGCACTGGAAAAGAGCGGTCTTCCGTTAATCTTAGTTGCATTTCTGATCGCAGCTCTGGTAAGAGCATCGGTTGGAGCGGCAGTGGTTGCGATGACGATGGCAGCCGGAATTATGGCATCCATGCCGGCGGTTGCAGGACTTTCGCCATTATACCTTGCAGCGATGGTCTGTGCGATTACCGGTGGTGCAACGGCATTCAGTCATGTGAATGATTCTGGTTTCTGGCTGGTAAGCTCCTTGCTGGAAATTGATGAAAAGACAACCTTAAAATCATGGACGATGATGGAGACGATTATCGGATTTACCGGTCTTATCTGTGCCCTGATTATTAGCATATTTGCTTAGGAGGAAAAAATGATTGCGAAAGTAATATTGGGAACCATGACAAATGCACGGAAACTGGTTAGCATTGCAGAGCGGATTTCCTGTGACGTAGAGCTTTGCAGTGGCAGATATGTGGTCAATGCGAAATCCATGCTCGGTGTTTTAAGTATGCCTGAATTTGAATACGGAGAACTGCATATCCACACGGACGAAGAAAATGAATGCAACCAGGTTCTGGAGAGACTGCTTGAAGAAGGACTTCTTGCAGATACCAATGATGCGGCAAAACGGTCGCTTTACGACATTACAACATTTGGTGAGATCCTGATCGATTTTACCTGGCAGGGAGTAAATGAAGACGGGCAGACACTATTTGCCCAGAATCCGGGTGGCGCTCCTGCAAATGTTGCAGTTGCGGTGGCAAAACTTGGTGGACATACCGCTTTTATCGGGAAGGCAGGAAAGGATATGCATGGAGAGTTTTTGAAATCTGTGCTGGAAAAAGAAAACGTGGAAACGGAAGGAATGCTTCTGGATGAAAAATATTTTACGACTCTTGCGTTTGTAAATATTGATGAGAATGGAGAGAGAACATTTTCTTTTGCAAGAAAACCGGGAGCAGATACCAGAATGGAAAAAGAAGAAATCGATGTTGATATTCTGGATAAGACACATATTTTTCATGTCGGTTCTCTGTCACTTACGGAACAGCCGGCAAGAGATACCACACATTATGCGATCCGGCGCGCAAAAGAAAAAGGAAGTATCATCTCGTATGATCCGAATTACAGAGCCTCTTTATGGAAGGATGAGGAGACTGCAAAGAAACAGATGAGAAGTCTGGTTCCTTACGTGGATATCATGAAAATTTCAGATGAAGAAACGAAGCTTCTGACAGACAAAGAAAGTCCGGAAGAAGCGACAGAAATTTTATTTCGGAAGGGTGTCAAGATCGTTGCAGTCACGCTGGGAAGCGATGGAGCATATCTGTACTGCAAAGAAGGCGGTGTACATATTCCGGGATTTGTGAGCAAAGCGGTGGACACCAATGGGGCAGGAGATTCCTTCTGGGGAGGATTTTTATACTGTATCAGCAAAGCCGGAAAGAGACCGGAAGCATTTACCATGGATGAACTGAAAGAGTATGTACGGTTTGGCAACGCGGTGGCAAGCCTTTGTGTAGAGAGGAAAGGCGCGATCCCTGCAATGCCGGAACTTGCACAGGTTGAAGAAAGGATGGGACGTTAAGATGGATCTGAAAACATATACAACAGGGATTCAGCATATCGGGATTCCGACAAATGATATTGAAAAAACAATTGCTTTTTATCAGAAACTGGGATTTGAGATTGCACTTCAGACGGTGAATGAAGAAGCAGACGAAAAGGTTGCATTTCTGGAACTGGAAACGCTTATGATCGAGACTTATGAAAATAAGGCTGCAAAGATGGAGAGAGGAGCAATTGATCATGTGGCGATCAATGTGAAAGATATCGAAGAAGTGTATCGGTATATTGAAGCCGAAAAAATGAACACAACGAAGGATACCATTCATTTCCTTCCGTTCTGGGATAACGGCGTGCGGTTCTTTACGATTGAAGGACCGAATAAGGAGAAGGTAGAGTTCAGTCAGTATTTATAAAATTGTAGATTTTTCGATGGCTTATTATGAGCGGATGGATGAAGCAGTGAGATATGGACCGGTTTGCAGAAGAGATATCCGTCTTTATAGTGAACAGGAACAACAAATTTATAAATATGTATTGGAAAATGGCTTTATTACTACTGCTGAAACAGTAGAGATTTTAGGACAGATGTAAAACATCGTAGAGCCAGAGCTGTCTTGCTGAATATGGTTAAGGACGGTTATTTGAGAAAAGAGGGTGCGGCATGAAGCACTATTTATATAAAAAATACAGAAGAGAGATAATGCAGCATGGATACAGAAAAAGTAATTACTGTAAACGGATCATCCGCAGATTTGTCGTAAAATGTGGTCAAATCAAGAAACCTCCGTGCGAAAGCAAGTGGAAAATCCCTGTGAAGCTGAGAGATACGCCATGCACAGCTCGGGAAAGAATTCCCTCGCTGTAGGGCTGTCGCCCTATAAAATAGCAAAAAAGACGCCTTTGCAAGTAAACTAGCAGGGCGTCTTTTTTCAACATTTTGCATGGCTTGTAGCGTTCACAAAATCTGGTTGAATGAAAAAGTAACTTCCACCATACATTGGCACAGGTAAAATAAGACCTTTTTGCAGGACTAACATCCATATAGTTCTGGATTATTCGTAAAAATTAACATATAATAAGGGCAGAAAACAAAGCTTTTTCTGGAAGATGGGCATGATTTTGGGACCACTGAAAGTACTTTTGAAAAATTAACTTCCACCGGCCTGATTATGAAACCAGCACCGGAAATGGATCTTGCAGTTACTTTTTCAAGAGTGATGGTTTAAGGATCACCTGGTTGGCGGGAATTCTTTCCAGCTGGCAGAGGTCCAGCAGTTTTCTGTCTATCAGCAGCAGAGCCAGTTCAAACGGGGTGCAGCCGTTTAAACTGGCTCTTGCTACGCTATTGATGTGGTTGGTGATCAGAGTTACCTGCTCCTGGTCCAAGCCTGCGAATGTCGTACCTTTGGGGATAATATAACGGATGAATTCATGATTTTTTTCCAGACGTCCCTTCTGCCAGGAAGCCATGGGATCGCAGTAAAAGACACGGGATAGAAGTTCACCTTCAGGCCGTTCAAAAATAGCTGGATCTTTGAATGAGGCACCATTGTCTGTAAGAATGACCGGAAAGAGTTTTCGATATAGCTCTGCTCCCAGATGGGTATATATTCGCTGAAACACATCTTGTACGTTGTCCTTCCTGTCAGCCTCCATAAGAAAAATAAGCATAAGGCTACAATTACGGAAAAGCATGGTCAACAGTACTTGTTCTGATTTTCCCCCGGCACCTTCCACCACATCTAATTCCACCACATTTGTATCTGGAAACTTTTCCAGATATCTCTCAAAATCCTGATAGGATCTGTCTTTTCTATATCCAGTGTTGTCAGGTTCTCTGCGGACCTGCCGACGTTTTTTGTAGCGGACCTTCCGGGGAAGGTCGAGGTTGATTGCAGTGAAGTATCCCTGGTCTATATAGTTGTAGAGGGTCCTTATAGAACAAGGGACGGATTCCTGATTAGAAGCAAAGATATGGGACAAAGGCTGTCCCTGCAGAAGCAGAGGGGAAACCAGACGGTCCAGCTGTTCCAGGGACTCAGGAGTCTGGTTAATCCCAGACCGTGAAGAAGATTTTGTTTCACTGTAAATATCGTTGGCATAATTGGCCCTGTAGAAATAGAAGTCGTGGGAACAGTTGCGTATCTGAGGGCAGTCATTACACACGTAGGGGGGCTTTTTTAACTTTTCGCAGAGTCTGGGAGTAAAGTCAGGACAATACATGGAACAGCGCTTAGGGCGGCATTTCCAGCATAAGGAATTACAAGTCTGATTCCCGCAGATATGCTGCTTTACACAGTTCTGAAAATGCTCGCATTCTGAGCGCTTCCGCTGGGTTTCGTTTTGAAAATGAGGAACCCGGAAAAGGTGACGCCGAATCTCCTTGGAAATGGTAGAAGAATCCTTGTTGATTCTGCAGGCAATCTGCGTGAAATTTTCCCCACGGCTGATACCATGTTCAATGGCAGCACGATCAGCAAGGGTAAGGTGTTTTTTGTTTCCAGTAGCTTTAGTAGACATAAATGAATCCTCCTATACAATAAAAATATCCCATTTCCGGTAGTTGGAGGATATGACCAGGGAGGAGCCCTGGTATTTCTTATAGAATAAACGATTGCAAGACTAACTTCCACCCCCAGTTCCTAATGTAGAGCAAAACAGACTAAAGGTGGAAGTTAGTTTTTCATTTAAGGGTTCACAGAATGTTCATAATTAATTAGCACTCACCTCTTTACAGTGCTAACAATATGTGTTATATTACGAATATAACAAAGATGACCAAAGGATACAGAAAGAAATTTCAGTATCCTTTTCCTACGATATACAAGGAGGAGAGCCTATGAACATCAGTAAATTTACTCAAAAATCAGTACAGGCTGTTCAGGATCTTGAAAAGGTTGCTTACGAATACGGCAACCAGGAAGTAGAGCAGGAGCATCTCCTGTATGCCCTGTTAACGCAGGAAGACAGCCTGATCCTCAAATTGATCGAAAAGATGGAGATCAATAAGGACTATTTTATCAATACAGTGAAAAAAGCTCTGGATGCAAAAGTAAAAGTATCCGGTGGTGATCTGAGATTTGGCCAGTATCTGAACAAATCTCTGGTAAACGCAGAGAATGAAGCAAAAGCAATGGGAGACGAATATGTTTCTGTTGAGCATCTGTTCCTGTCCCTGCTGACCCAGCCAAGCCCAAGCATGAAGAAAATATTCAACGAGTTTGGAATCACCAGAGAAAGATTTCTCCAGGCACTTTCAACTGTAAGAGGCAACCAGAGAGTTGTCAGCGACAATCCTGAAGCAACCTATGACACCTTAAATAAATATGGTGAGGATCTTGTCGAAAAAGCAAGAAACCAGAAACTGGATCCAGTCATCGGCCGTGATGCAGAAATCCGTAACATCATCCGAATCCTTTCCCGTAAGACCAAGAACAACCCGGTATTGATCGGTGAACCTGGTGTTGGTAAAACAGCAGCTATCGAAGGTCTTGCACAGCGAATTGTTGCAGGTGATGTGCCGGAAGGCCTTAAAGAAAAGAAAATCTTCGCACTGGATATGGGCGCACTTGTTGCAGGTGCAAAATACCGTGGCGAATTTGAGGAACGTCTGAAAGCAGTTCTTGAAGAAGTCAAAAAGAGCGAGGGTGAAATCATCCTCTTCATCGATGAACTTCATCTGATCGTCGGCGCCGGCAAAACAGACGGTGCAATGGACGCAGGCAACATGCTGAAACCTATGCTTGCCAGAGGTGAGCTGCACTGTATTGGTGCAACCACACTGGATGAGTATCGTCAGTACATTGAAAAAGACGCTGCTCTTGCACGTCGTTTCCAGCCAGTCATGGTTGATGAGCCGACAGTAGAAGATACCATTTCCATTCTTCGTGGCCTGAAAGAAAGATACGAAGTATTCCATGGTGTTAAGATCACAGACAGTGCCCTTGTTGCGGCAGCAACCCTTTCTCACAGATACATTACCGACAGATTTCTTCCTGACAAAGCAATCGACCTTGTCGATGAAGCATGCGCACTGATCAAGACAGAACTGGATTCCATGCCGACAGAGCTGGATGAACAGAGACGTAAGATCATGCAGTTAGAGATTGAGGAATCTGCTCTTAAGAAAGAAACAGATAATCTGAGTAAAGAACGTCTGGCAGACCTGCAGAAAGAACTTGCAGAAATGAGAGACACCTTCAATACTCAGAAAGCACAGTGGGATAATGAGAAACATTCTGTAGAGAAGCTCCAGAAATTACGTGAGCAGATCGAGGATATCAACAAGCAGATCCAGAAAGCAAAACAGAACTACGATCTGGAAAAAGCAGCCGAGCTGCAGTATGGAGAACTTCCAAAACTTCAGCAGCAGCTGGAGATTGAGGAAAAACAGGTCAAAGAAAGTGACCGCAGCCTGGTACATGAGGCAGTTACAGACGATGAGATTGCAAGAATCATTTCTCGTTGGACAGGCATCCCGGTAACCAAACTTACTGAGGGAGAGAGAACAAAACTCCTTGGCCTGGAAGATGAACTGCATAAACGTGTGATCGGACAGGATGAAGGTGTACGTCTTGTGACAGATGCAATCCTTCGTTCCAAAGCAGGTATCAAAGATCCGACCAAACCAATCGGTTCATTCCTTTTCCTTGGACCTACCGGTGTTGGTAAGACAGAACTTGCAAAAACTCTGGCAGCAACGCTGTTTGATGACGAACAGAATATGGTACGAATCGATATGAGTGAGTACATGGAGAAATATTCTGTATCTCGTCTGATCGGAGCGCCTCCGGGATATGTTGGATACGAAGAAGGTGGTCAGCTGACAGAAGCTGTTCGTCGTAAACCATACAGTGTAGTACTGTTTGATGAGATTGAAAAAGCACATCCGGATGTATTCAATGTACTTCTTCAGGTACTGGACGATGGACGAATTACAGATTCTCAGGGCAGAACTGTAGACTTTAAGAATACCATTCTGATCATGACCTCCAACATTGGTTCCCCGTATCTTCTTGAGGGAATTGATGAAAACGGCGAGATCAAACCAGAAGCTCAGGAACAGGTTATGAATGATCTGCGTGGACACTTCCGTCCGGAATTTCTGAACCGTCTGGATGAGATTATTCTCTTCAAACCATTGACAAAAGACAATATTGGTGGCATAGTCGACCTTATGGTCAAAGAACTCAGCGATCGTCTGGCAGACCAGGAGCTTTCTCTTGAACTGACAGATGCAGCCAGAACACAGGTAATCGAAAATGGATATGATCCAGTATATGGAGCCCGTCCACTGAAACGTTATCTGCAGAACTATGTGGAAACACTTGCAGCCAAGAAGATCCTTTCCGGGGATGTTCATGCAGGCGATACACTGGTACTGGATGTCAAAGACGGAGAGTTTGTGATTAATACGAAATAAATGTGGCTGTGGATATGGCGCGCAGTCACAGGAAGTAACAGGAGATACCTATGATACCAAAGGATCCAGTGATGCTGTTGAGCTATGTCAATACACAGCTTAGAGATTATTATGATTCCCTGGACGATTTCCTTAAAGATAAGGAGTTGTCCAGGGAAGGGCTGATAAAGAAACTCGCGTCGATTGATTACCAGTACGATGCAGAACTTAATCAGTTTGTATAAAGAATTCCCGGTGATGGGAAATTGAAAGAAGACTCTGTTAAGTGGACACCCCGTGAATTATCTCTGTGTGTGTTTCAATTCAGAACTTCTGAGATACCAGGATATACATGCCTTTGCTAAAACCGATACAGAAAATGCCGAACTCGCATCTAAAGATGCTCAAACAGCAGCATTTTCTGCATCAACGCAAAAACCTGTATAATCCGGTATCTAAACGAAGTTCTTCAGACGAAACAAACACAGAGGATAATCACGTCCGTCCCTGACAGAAGTCTTTTTTTATTTCCCCAGCACCGTACTTTATACCCGGTAGTGTGGCGGTGACTAGGAAAAGTCTTCAATTAATTAGTACATAGAATCTTTTTAACTTCTATCATATTCTCAGCGCCGCAGCGCGTCCCGGGGTGTGGCACCCACCGTGAACAAAAAAACTCAGATTAATAGCCGAACATATAGTTTCCTGAGCAAGTTAACCTACATGCTGATAAATGTAGATCAACAGCCGAACATCAAGCCGCCTGAATGGTTACTCCACACGCAGATAAATACAACTCACAGCCGAGTATCAAGCCTCCTGAATGGTTATTCCACACGCAGATAAATATAGATCAACAGCCGAGTATTAAAGACTCCTGAGAGGGAAACATCTGCAGGAATTCTTAGAAATACTCAGGATAGTATCAGACTGTGTTATGGATTCAAAAGTGCATTGTCTGAGCGTAAGCGAGTTATGCACTTTTAATCCATGAATTTAACAGGCTGAGAATATCCCTAGTATTTCTGAATTCCGAAGCCGTTTCCACGCCAGGAGTCTTTAATACTCGGCGTAAACTATATATTAATTCATATTTATTTCCATTTCTAGAATCTTTATACTCGGCGTCAAATCTGATTTTTTTGTGAAATCTACAAAAACAGTTGCATTTTCTGCACAAATGCATATAATAAACAATTAGCCGACTAATCAATAGCCGACTAACCAAAACAACAGACATCACACGGAGGTGAAGACTTGTTTACAGATGAAGAACCAGACTTTTGTCAGAGAGAGTATAAATCCAGTATTCTCACAATGTTTATGCGGATTGACCGGCGTTTTATGGCCAAATGCTTTGGACAGATGCAGGAACTGGGAATCTATCCGGGACAGATACCGGTGCTCGGTCTATTGGCACACAAAGACGGACTGAGCCAGCGCGAGATCGCAGAAAAACTGCACATCAAACCACCGACTGTCAACGTAACTGTCCAACGCCTGGAAAAAGCGGGATTCCTTTACAGAGAAGCCGATGAAAAAGATCAGCGTATCTCAAGAATCTATATGACAGAAAAAGGCAAGCAGGCCAAAGAAAGTGGCATGAAGAAGGTGCAGGATAACGAGAAAATACTTCTCGATGGTTTCAGCGAAGAAGACCTTTGCCTTCTGCGAAGATTTCTGGACCAGATCACAGAGAACATTGAAAAAATACCGGTTGCATCCGGTAAGAACAACACCAGGAAAGAGAGGCAGCAAAAGTGATCAAACTGATGAAATATCTGAAAAAATCAGCTGGCTATGTAGTACTGATCATAGCACTTCTGTTTCTTCAGGCTTACTGCGATCTGTCACTGCCGGATTACACATCCAAGATTGTCAATGTGGGAATCCAGCAAAGTGGTATCGAAGACAGTGTACCTGAAAAGATCAGAAAAACATCCATGGATAATCTGAAATTATTTATGGATGAAGAGGACAAAGAAACCATAGATTCCTATTATGAAGAAGATGGGGACAACCTCGTACTAAAAGATGATGTAAAATCTGAGGAACGAGAGAAACTCAACGATATTTTAGCAAAACCGATGATGATAGCAGCAAGCTTTTTATCCGGCAGTGACGAAGTAAATGAGATGCTTGCCAAGATGGGAGTTCCGGAAGGAACAGATCCGATGCAGGCAATCGCACAGATGCCAGAGGAAGCACTCGCGTCAATGATTGGTAAGATCAGCGAGAAGATTGACAAGATGCAGCCATCCATCCTTACACAGGCTGGTGTAGCTTATGTAAAGAGTGAATATGAGGCAATGGGCGAAGATGTCGATGCAATCCAGATGCACTACATCAAGATCTCAGGAGTCAAAATGCTGGGAATGGCACTTATCACCATGCTCTGTGCAATCTGCGTGGTATTTCTTTCATCCAGAGTGGCAGCAGCACTTGGCCATGACCTGAGAAATGCGGTATACAATAAAGTTATTTCATTCTCAAGCCGTGAATACCATAAATTCTCAACAGCATCTCTGATCACCCGTTGTACGAATGATATTCAGCAGGTGCAGCAGGTAATGGCAATGCTTTTCCGTATCGTACTATATGCGCCGATCCTTGGTATCGGTGGCGTGATCCGTGTATTGAAGACGGATTCTTCTATGACATGGATCCTTGGTCTTGCAGTAGTCCTGATCCTTGTTGTGATCGTTGTTCTGTTCCAGGTGGCAATGCCTAAGTTTACAATACTGCAGACTCTGGTTGACAAACTGAACCTGGTAACACGTGAGATCCTGACAGGTATCCCTGTTATCCGCGCATTCAGCCGTGAAAAACACGAAGAAGAACGTTTTGAAGAGGCAAACCAGAGACTTACAAAGACAAACCTGTTTGTTAACAGATGTATGACTTTTATGATGCCGACGATGATGCTCATTATGAATGGTGTCTCTGTGCTGATCATCTACAGCGGATCTTATGCAGTAGACAATGGAACCATGCAGGTTGGTAATGTTATGGCATTCATTCAGTATGCAATGCAGATCATCATGTCCTTCCTGATGATCACAGCAATGTCTATCATGCTCCCAAGAGCAAATGTTGCAGCACTTCGTATCAACGATGTACTCAAGACAAAGGTCAGCGTAACAGATCCGGAAAACCCGGTTCAGCCTGATGCGAATGTCAAAGGAACCGTTGAATTTGACCATGTAAGTTTTGCATATCCGGAAGCAGGCGAAAACGTCATCAGCGACATCTCCTTTAAGGCAGAAAAGGGCGAAACGATTGCCGTGATCGGAAGTACCGGAAGCGGAAAGAGCACACTGATCAATCTGATTCCTCGTTTCTATGATGTGACAGAAGGCCGTGTTCTTGTCGACGGAGTGGATGTTCGTGAAATGACTCAGAAAGAAGTACGATCCAGACTTGGATATGTTCCACAGAAGGGAGTCCTTTTCTCCGGCACGATCGATTCCAACATCCGCTACGGCAAGACTGATATTTCAGAAACAGAAGTAAAAGAAGCAGCAGAGGTTGCTCAGGCAACAGAATTTATTGATGCGAAACCAGAGCAATATGCTTCTCCGATCGCTCAGGGCGGAACAAACGTATCCGGTGGACAGAAGCAGCGGCTTTCAATTGCAAGAGCGATCGCCAAGAAACCGGAGATATTTATTTTTGACGACAGCTTTTCCGCTCTGGATTTCAAGACTGATAGTACTCTGCGTAAAGCTCTGAAAGAACATACCAAAGATGCTACAACGATCATAGTCGCACAGCGAATCAGCACGATCCTGAATGCAGATAAGATCATTGTACTGGATGACGGTGCAGTTGCAGGAATCGGTACGCATGAAGAATTACTTGCGGGATGTCCGGTTTATCAGGAAATCTATTACTCACAGTTCCCGAAGGAGGAAGTAGCAAATGGCTGATCGATCAGGAAATAATAAGAAAAAAGTAAATCAGGGGGCAACTCTGAAAAAAGTATTTGAACGGTTAGGAAAATACAGAATTTTTCTGATTTTCTCCATTTTACTTGCAACGGTATCAGTTGCTCTGACCCTGTATATCCCAAAGCTGACAGGTCATGCAGTTGACTTTATCGTCAGCAGAGGAAATGTAGATTTTCCGGGGGTATTGCGTGTGATGGTTCAGATCGGGATCTGTACGCTTGTAACGGCACTGGCACAGTGGCTGATGAATGTATGCAACAATAAAATGACATATCAGATCGTAAGAGATATCAGAAATGAAGCATTTCATAAAATTGAGATCCTTCCATTGAAATATATTGACGGACATGCATATGGAGAAGTTGTCAGCCGTGTGATTGCAGATGTGGATCAGTTTTCAGATGGATTGCTGATGGGATTTACGCAGTTATTTACCGGCGTGGCAACGATCCTTGGAACGTTCTGTTTCATGCTTTCGGTTAATGTAAAGATTACGGTAGTTGTTGTACTGATTACTCCACTGTCATTTTTCGTGGCGAATTTTATCGCAAAGAGAACCTTCAGTATGTTTAAGATCCAGTCTGAAACCAGAGGAGAACAGACAGGGCTGATCGATGAAATGATCGGAAATCAGAAAGTGGTTCAGGCATTCTCCTATGAGAGAACCGCTATGGAACGATTTGACTCCATCAATGGGCAACTTCAGATCTGTGGTGTGCGGGCTTTGTTTTTTTCATCCATCACGAATCCTTGTACGCGCTTTGTAAATGGTCTGGTGTACGCGGGTGTCGGCATCTTTGGGGCATTTACAGTGATTCAACAGGGGATGACGGTAGGACAGCTTACCAGTTTCCTCAACTATGCGAATCAGTACACGAAACCATTTAATGAGATTTCCGGTGTAGTGACGGAGCTAGAGAATGCCATAGCCTGTGCGCGGAGA
>ERZ506896.1346-NODE-1346-length-12355-cov-5.852195_pt1 | contig 12355 bp, 25 predicted proteins | sample MGYA00513176_ERZ506896 | MGnify/ENA metagenome assembly ERZ506896
ATTTTTTAGACTCTATTTGTTGAAATACTGCAAACGCTTTTCCAATGTTCATCTTATTCCACCTCTTTCAGTTGTTCTTCTAAACTAGTTTTTGGACGACCTTAGTTAAAACATTGTTTTAATTCTTTCATCTGATCATCTATATATGCTTCAATTGTTGTAAATCCTTTTCTATGTTCAAATCCTTTTCTTCTCAATTCTGCTCTTACTGTCATTAATTCTTCTTTTACTCCTTGTAGAGCTAAAATAGCTCCAATCTTCATATCCTCATTCATGTTCTTCTCCTTTCGCTATGTTTGAATGTCCAAGTACAAATTTATCATGCTACCATCCATTTATGTAGTTAACTAAAGCACTACTTAGCTTAATTGGTTCCAACGGATTCTCAATATCATCAAGAAACTGTGCTTTCATCTTTTTCTTGTATTCTCTCAACTCTTTCAGTTCTTCCAACCACTCTGCAAGCTGTTCATGTTCTTTCATGCATTCAATACACCTGTCTATATTTCTTTGTTGCAACATCTTTTGCGTGCTTAATAGCTTCTTCTAATTTCATTCCTCTCCCTCACTTTCTACCCCGAAGATGTATTTCAAGATTCTGTCTTTTCCTACTGCTTCGATTGCATCGTTGGCAATTTCTCTGTTTGAAAAGCACGTTGCTCCTGCGACTTGCAATACCCAATATGAACTTATATCTATTTCTTTTGTTCCTGTGTTCATTACAACATGGCAATTATCAGTGGTTTTTTCATCATTATGCTCCTTTGCATACCGCTTAAGCCCAACTTCTACTTTTCTTTTCTCTCTTGCAAATTCCGCTTCTTTTTTTGTGAAAAAGATGTTTCCTAATTCCCACATATCAAGATCGTCTTCATCATTAATCCATGTCCTTTTTCTGATTCTTCCAATATAATTAATGTAATAAACCGTATCCCCATACTGTGGTTTCTTTACCTTTGCATCCTGTTTCTTGTCTGGTTCTTTCCCATTCATCTTCTCAACAAGTCTGTAAAACTCTTTTTCTTCTGCTTCTGTTAGATTTTTAATTCCCATTTTCTTCACTCCTTTGCTCTTCATTCTCTCCCCTGCCGTTAATAGCAGGGGAAATCATGACTTATACAATAGCTATATTGTACTTATGCGTTGCGAGGATTCTTATTTAATTGTTCGTGTGGTATATAAAAATCCTGCTGTGCAACAAGCCTTTTCTGGCTTGATTCTCTGCCTAATAAAAAATGAAAAATGGAAGAATCTGAAAATACAAAAAACATTATTTACAGTTACTTAGGCAGAGAATCAAACCAGAAAAGATGCTATTTAGTTACTAAACTTCTGTAAATTCTCCATCAATTAATTTGTACATCGTGTCTTCTTTGATTCTCTCTCCGTCCACATACTCTGTCTTTACACACTTAGGAACATATCTATCTTTCTCATAGCTATATTTCCATTCCGCAAGAGTAATCCAACTTCCTTTTTTAGCACTTACGCAACTATCATCCCCTGCACAACAAATAATGCTGTCGTATCCTGTGCTTTTAATCTGTGCGGAGTCCCCAGAGCTACCAATCTTTGCGGAGTATCCAGAGCTACCAATCTGTGCGGAGTCCCCAGAGCTACCAATCTGTGCGGAGTATCCAGAGCTACCAATCTTTGCGGAGTATCCAGAGCTACCAATCTGTGCGTAGTCCCCAGAGCTACCAATCTGTGCGGAGTATCCAGAGCTACCAATCTGTTCGGAGTTCCCAGAGTCTGGTTTCTCTGTCTGTGTTTTCTCAATCACAAAATCAACGCAAGTTTTAACAAATCCTGCGAAAGAAAACTTCGCTCCAACCTTAAGCTTTGTTGTACAATATTTAATATCATCGTCTGTTTTTACTTCTGCATCGTCTGGTGCTTCTACTTCCGCAAAGTCCGAAAATTCTCCTTTATCATCTACCAGATCATAAAAATTAAGCACATCGAACGGATTCTTACAGAAGTGCATACCTCTGTGACATGGAACTGCTCTTTCTTCCTCAAAAGTTTCATTCTCTTTGTACTGCTTTCCTTTACAAATTAATCCTTTATTAAATGCTTTATAACCTTTCATTTCTTTAATCTCCTTTTCTTATTTCCAGTAGACCGCACTGGATGTAACATGAATACCTCTAGGTTTCCTTTTGTTACGTTGCTTTTCTGCTTCAATTTCTTTTCTTACTTCATCCCCAAATTTTTCTGTCCAAAATGTAATCAAATACTCTGGAATCTTAAACATTTGTGAGCAAGATTTTGACGTATTGTTTTTTGTCAGTCTTGTCTTTACTATCATTTTTATGTATTCACGAGAATATGGGGCGTTTTCTTCTTTGTCTTCATCTAAATTCTGTTTTTTCCATTTAAAGAGGGTGGATGAATCAATACCGTATTCTTTCGCAACGCTCTTTACCTCATGTCTTGCGTTACTTTCCGCAACAACTTTTCTTTTAAATTCTGTTGTGAATTTCTTATACCCCATCTTCTTCCACCACCTTTCTGTAGATTGCCACGTTTCTGTCTGTTAGGCTGTCGTGTCGTTTACCGCATACCTCAATACGTCCGTCCTGCACTAACTCCGTTAGCCGTGGTTGTACCTGCTGCCTTGTCGGTTCTAATACTTTTTTGTGCTTATATAACACCGTTGCGATCTCTCGTGCTGTCATAGCTTCGTATTCAAGCTGTTCAAGAATTAAGATATGTATTGCTTCTTTATTAATCTTTTTGTGGGATTCTCTTCTGGTCTGCTTGGTAATGGAATGGCTTCTAAGTGCTGTTTCATTACCAAAAAAACTCATTTGATACATTTTCCATCACTCCTTTTTCCTTACTCTAATTGCTTATGTAGTAACTGCATTTCTAAATTATCAAAGTCATAGTCTCTCTCACACTCTAAGACACTTGCAGGATTCCGCTGTGGCTTCGGTTCTTGTGGTTTCTCGTAGTTCTCGTCAAGGTAATCCACGTAACCGCTGTTAAAAAATGTCGAGCCGTTCTGTGGTTTTCTCCAACTACTGTCCTTAGATAAATCATCCAGATACCTTTTCAAAGCTCTTTCTATTTTTTCTTCTCCTATCTCATACAGAGTCTTTTTCTTTGTGTCGGATACCTGTCCTTTACCACGTTTATTCGGGTACTGTTTCCAGAGTCTTTCAAAACATTCATTGATTGCTTTTTTGTTCGACTTTTCGCAATTTTCTTTTGATTTCTCGCAATTTTTCTTTGCGTTTTCGTCTTTTTGTTCCATTTTTCGTTCCACTGGTTGTTCCATTTTTGTTCCATTTTCAACCATCGTGTTTTCCTCGGTAGTTGTTTCTGCAACTTGTCCACAATCTATGTACTTCTGATACTCATTTACTGTGTATATCGTGTATTTATTTGTACTTTTTGTGGATATGTACCCTGTGTCCTTTAGCTTCTTAAGAGCAGTTCTGACTTGGTCTACTGTTAGCCCTGTTTCTGCGGATATTCTTGCACGACTTGAAACAAATTGTCCTGCCTTTATCTCTTTTCCGCAGTACCGCTTGTCCTCTAAATTTGTATGTAGTAGGCAATGATAAAACAATCTAAATACATTTGTGTTTTCATACCATTCCCAGTCTGTATTTATGTTTATTTGCATCATTGCCCTCCTGCTTAATATTTGTCTCCGTCTTCGTAGATTGTTATCTCGATTCTTGGATTCTTTGCATCGACCTTTATCCAGTTAACGATACCCTCTACCTGTTTCTGACCATCGTCTTAAGCTTTGTATCTATGTCTCCATTTTTTCTGTTAAAATGTACACCGTTCGGATGAAAGTCTGGCCTTAGTGGTACGACAAATCCATATTTTTCACTTTTCTTCCTATTAGAACCACCGAAAATATGATGTCTTTCCACTATGTAAGAACCTGTGTAAATGCAACAGTCCATATTTTCTGTAAATACACTAGTTAGCTTTTTCAAGTTTTACTCTCCACCTTTCTTCCATTTCTTTTATCTCCTGCGGTGTCGCTGTCTCAATTCCAAGCTCTTTTGCTTCTGCAACAGTTCCTTTTATCAGTTCAGACATTTCCTTTGTGTCGTAGGTATGACTCCCACGCATTACCAGATTGATTCTGAACAACTTACCTGCCTTATTGGTAGTTGTACTGGCTGTCGGTTGTAGGTGGCAAAATTCAAGGTCGTACACTTCTATATCGTTATCTAGCGGAAGTGATACAAGAGAACCATTTATAATCTCATGCTGTCCGTACTCTGCTATGAGTTTGTTCTTTATATATACCTTGCTGTTATCTGTTACTTCTGCAATCTTTCCAACAAGTACATGAAAGTATGCATTGGCATCTAAGCTCCTGCCCTCACGGTACTGAACAACCTTAAGCCGACATTCTTTATCTTTCAGTCGGTCATATTCCCCTCGTATGTCTTTTTCACACACAAGGGAAATAACCTGCTTACCACTTTCAAAATCAATGGATATATCATGAATTTTGGCTTTAGTTTCCATCTAATCAGCTCCAAATCTTTCTTACGTTAGCCTTGTCTTTGTTGGCTACAATGTACTGATATTCTCCCTCGGTAATTTCTGAAATATCTTTATGATGATAAGATGCAAGAATCTTGTTAATATCAAATGACATTTCATCACACAGACTCAAAAGTGTGTCCTGTTTGATTTTTGAAATCTTCATACCTCTGATTGCATCCGCATTGTTATCGTCTGCTTGCTTGTCAGCTCTTGCTTTGCGTTCTTTCTGGTTTTCGTCTGTATCAGCATCTTTTGTATCATCCAGTAAGAAGATTCCATTTAAGGCATACTTACGTGCATAAGATGATGCCGTTCCTGTTATCTGAGAATCATCCATTCCCTTTTTATTAAGTGTTTCTCTTGCAAGTGCTGTTGTTACTACACTTGCTTCTGTTTCTATATCTTGCACCTTTACCGTTGCTTTTACATAGACACGATCGCCAACGGTTATTACATCATCTGTTATGTACATCGCAAGCTTCTGTTCTTCCAGAAGTGGTTTCACAGCTTCTAAGATTCCCTCTGCGTTGCGGTACATATACCCACCGAATGAGTTTCTTAGATTTTTTGGTGCTTTCAATGTTGTCTGAATCTTCATCATCTTTTCATGTATTGTCATACTCTCACTCCTTTAATCTCCGTATATAAAATCAAATTGTTCTTCTGATTCATTAATATACTGTCCAATAACCTCAAGCTTTTCTTTCATCTCTTCAATGTTTTTGTTGTATGATTCATCTTTTGTCACAGATGATAACCATTTAATACTTTCGGCTAATTCTCTTACCGCCATTAAAGCTTCTTTACCGCTGATTTCTTCTTTTTTCATTGTTCTGGTCCTTTCCATTTAATTTCCGCCAATATTTTTTGTTTGTTAAATATGTTTAGTGCTACTAAATTTTTCTCTTTATCTTTCCGCTTTTTTTCCTGAAGTTTTTCAAAAGGTACATCTGTTTCAATATCGAATAAGTAATCCGTTAATAGTTTTCTTATTTTTTCACAAATATCCAACACGCAGTCATTGGGGTTGCTATATTTTTTGTATGTATCAATCATATTTTTATTTACGATTTCTCTAAATGTCGTATAGTTTAATGTTTTATAAAAATAAAAATCCCAATATAATTCTTTGCAAAATTCTGTTGCTATATCTACAAAAAGCATCTTTTCTTTCCCTTTTAAAACCTCACAAATTACCTTTTCTAATAATTCTTGTAATTCTTCCATTGTGCATGTATGTTCATTTCCATACCCAGAGGTTTCTATAACAAATATAATTTCATCTTTTTCCATACCACCCTATCTCCCCTCTGGTTCATATTCTCCGTTATACGGAATGACGTTTCCCTGCTCGTCACACTCTTTCACACTGCATACATCATTAAAGTATGCTTCTTTAAGGCTTACATTTTCATCAGTGTTTCCCATCAGTGCATCCAATGCATAGTCGATAAACCACTGTCTATCTTCTTTATTTCCTTTAATCCTCTTCTTGATATAATCATCTGCATCTTCCATAGGGATTACTGTTCCGTATTCATTTGTGTATCCTGTGATAATCATGACTACTCACACCCCTTTGCTTCTTTAAGAATCTCTTCTACGTCAAATTCTTCAATATCTTTTTCTCTGTAGTTCTTTTCGATAATGTCGTATAACACCGCCAAGCTTCCCAAGCACATCATACTTTCAAGAATCACGATAGGGTCTTTGTTTTGTTCAATATTGTAATCTAAGATGTCAGTTGCTAATTCAAACAATTCTTTTTTGTCATACAGCCATTCTTCTTGTTTATCAAACAACTCTTTTACTACTTCTTCATAGAATCTAGAGAGTGTTCTTATAATTTCTCTATCACCGCTTACCTTCTCTTTTTCTGTTAACTCTGGCATTCTACTGTTTTTAACGGCATCAACCATAACTTCTTTCACGCTGTCTTTAAATTCCTTTTTTGCTATTAAAATCATTGTCACATTCTCCTTTTCCTGCTATACTGTTGTTATGCATTTTTTGTTAAGCACTTTAGACCTGTACGTCTTGGTGCTTTTTTTCATTTCCATCCATCACGCTCTTGTGCGATTAATGCCAGTCCTGCGGCTACGCAAGTACCCATAAACCAGAATGGCATTAAATCTAATCCGCAGACTAACAGTCCGCACCCCATCATAAATGCTCCCATTTTCATTTAAAACCCTCCTCTCTGCATTGCTTGGTTCTCATTTGTTAGCTTTCTTATTCTCCATTTTTCAAATCTTTCTGTATCGAAAAATATAGGAGAATTGGACTTAGGACCTTTTTGTGCAAAGTCTTGTCCACGTTCCCGATAAGCTTCATCCAGAAACGACCTCGGGAACCCCATCTTAACAAGTTCTCCCATCTTCATGACTGCTTTCGGGTATTCCATCTTTACTCCTTTCTCTTACTTTCCTGCTACTGTATCAATGTACTGTCTGATTTTTTCCATCGAATTTAACTTTCTGCCGTTAACTCTGACGACTGCGTCCGCCTGTTGTGCTATTGCTTTAGCGGTTTTTCTTCCAACCCCTAACACACAACGTAACTCTTCATCCGTTACTAGCAATCTGTTTTTTAGTACTTCTGTATCATTGCTTGCATACTTTGTTTTTTCCAACTTTGCCTCACTTTCTCCGCTTCTTCCTGCGGTAGTATCCTCTTTTCTTCATTCCTGCCTGTCTGAACGCTACTTTCTTGTATTTTCCGTTCTTCTTGGCTTTAATTCTTTGTCCCATTCTTTAAGTCTCCATCAATGTCGGTGTGATAGTTGTTAACTCCGCTTCCGTCCTGCTGAACGTATTCATATGAGTTAAACACATATATCCACACTGTATTTGTCGCTACCAATGCAATGAATGTAATTAGCCAGATTGCAAACCATCTTTTTGCTGTCCGTTTACTTTGCTCAATTACCTCTGTTGCAAAGTATTCTTCTAAGTCTTTCCACTGCTTTGTCTTATCTTCCATTCCGCACCTCTTTCTTGCGGTGTTAAAAAAATTGTGTTATAATCTTCTTGTTTCCGCTAGGCTAGTTAGTGGTTACATTAGCCCTGTGTGGTAGTTCCATTACCGCATGGGGCATTTTTATTTCTTTCGTACTTCTCTTTTTTTACTTCTGTAGTTGTCGATTAATACAGCTGTGATTTCAAGTGCAATTACTCCTACAGCTCCTACAAATATTCCTAATTGAAATGGTGGAATATACATTTCTGTACTCCTTTCTGTGTTATAATCTCCTTAGGAGGTATACTATGTCTAAAAATCCTTTACCACATCTTGATAAACCAGATGAAGAAACCATTGATAAAATGAAATCTTCTGACTATTCCAAAAATCAAAAGGTTCAAGATGCTATTAATTCATCCATTTCCGCTGACAGCAAAAGGAAATATCAGCAGAAATTTAATTGGTTTTCTAAACATTGGTTAGAGTTGCTATCTGTCTTAATTGCTTTAATAGCTCTTATCGTCAGTCTATTTAAGTAGCAATCTCGCAATCGCAAGTACCAATGCTGTACAAGAAAGCACAAAAGATATTCTTGTAATCAATGGGTACTCTGACCATGCTCTCATTTTTTTATGAGAATATCTTTTCTTCACTACTCATCCCCCTCTCCTATTAATTCATCAACGTTGACATTTAATGCCTTTGCTACATTGCACACCTTTTCAAACGATGGACTAATTTTGTCCCATTTTGAAATACTACCTGTTGCAATTTTTGTATCTTTTTCCAGTTGATTAAGTGAGATTCCTTTTTTCTTGGCAATTTCTTTAACTTTCGTGCCGACTAACATATTTTTACACTCCTTTCTTTCTTTTATTGTTCTGAAAATATCACAAAATAATATTGACTTAGTTCTGAATATATTCTATAATCTAATTACCACAAAAAATTAAAAAACTATTCAAGCAAACTGCCTCGCTATTGTTTTGCGATTTTTTCAGAAGCTATATCTTAATTATATGCGATTTTTTCAGTTTGTCAATAGTTTTTTGCGATTTTTTCAGAACTTTGTGAAAGGAGCAAGCATGGACATGAAAGAACGCATCCGACACCTATGTAAAATCAATCATGTATCTATGAACAGGGTTGAGGGAGACTTGGGTTTTGGAAAAGGCTATTTAAGCAAACTCGGCACTTCTAAACCAAATGCCGAAAAATTGAAAAAAATAGCTGACTATTTTAATGTGTCATTGGATTTTATAATGACTGGAAAGGAGGAAAATGAAGAAAAAAATCAAAGAATAGACATCAAAGACGAACTGGAGAGAATGAGAGATTTACTAAAAAACAGGACTAGACACCCTATCTATTACGATGGGGAAAAACTTGACGATGAATCTCTTGACGCAATATTAGCTCAATATGAAATGTCACTTATATATCTTAAACAGAAAAATAAGTGAAGAAAGGATATGAATGTATGAATCATAATCAAATTAAATCTATTGTATACAATTTGATTAAAAAATACGAAACCAGAAACCCCGTTAGGCTTGCAAAAGAATTAGACATAATCATCCAGATCGGGGACTTAAAAAAAATATCTGGTTGCTATTTAAAGATTCACGAAAGAGATTTTATTTACATAAATGAAAAAATATTAGACAACGAAAAAAAGTATTACGAGGTCTTAGCTCATGAGTTAGGTCATGCGGTCTTGCACAAAGAAGATTTTTATTTCTTCTCATTCGGCAAGAACTGTTATGAGAACTCTATCGAACAAGAAGCACAGACATTTGCTTCTGAACTTTTGATACCAGACGAAGTGATACTTGAACACAAAGATTATACAAAAGAGCAACTTGCAATGCTGACAGGATACACCCCACAGCTAATTGCATTTAAACAGCTCTAAACTTTTTCTTTTTTTGTTTTATTTTTTTTCTTTTTAATTAAATATAAATATATTATTTATTATAATACTATATAGGTTATATATAACTATAGTCTTTAGATACTATATATTTATATAAAAGAAAATAAAAATACACCATAAAACGTGATTTGTCAACCATAAAATAAAATATTTTTTTGCATAGTGCTGAAAACCGCATAAATACGTGGTTTTTGAGATTTTCAGAAGTAAAAAACATACCTTGATGGTGTTTTGATGGGGATTTGTTGGGGATTTGTTGGGGATTCTACTATGTAAAAAGTCCTACAAACCGCATAAAACCGTGGTTTCTTGATGGGGATTTGATGGGGATTTTGGTTGGTATGTTGCCTGTTATACATTATAAAAGGAGGGATTTTACATGGCACTAATAACTTGCACTGAATGTGGGAAAGAGTTTTCTGAAAAAGCTCCTGCGTGTCCTAACTGCGGATGCCCTACAGAGGAAATCTTAAAAGAATTATCTATTGATACCGAAGAAGAAAAAGTTGAATATGAAAACGATGAGATTTTAACAAATCTTGCATTAGAAAAAGGAATTATTCAAAATCCAGATGATTTGATAATTTCTATCGGTTCATATAAAGAAAACGCCTTTTTGTTCCAGTATGTAGGCTTTGTCACAAAAGAAGCGTGTTACTTCTGCCAATTTGACACTGGGAAAAAGAAACGTGTCGAGGACATTATAACCAGATTAGATTATGGCGATCCCGAACTAGTTGATAAGCTAAAATATTCATTTACAACTAATCAACTTAAAGGAAAAAAGAAGATATTCGGATTTAGTTTATCTTACATTCCTGTCAATAAAATTAACAAGAACGGAATAACAGATGCATATTACGAGATTCTTAAGAGGGCAAATCCGAACGAAGCAGAGTTTTTCTATGGAGCTAAATATTTAAACAAGCCATACTGCAAAAAATGTCATAGCTTTAATATCGAATACACATTGACACCTACTTCTTCCTCATCTTCTGGCAGAAATGAAGTTAGAAAGAAAAGTGTTGTTACTCGTGCAGGTAACAGTGCAGGTCGTGCAGGCATGATATTAGCTACTGGTGGTCTTTGGGCATTAACACCAAAGAAATCCAAATACAGCGAAAAAACAAAAACGTCAACAAATATTTCAAATTCAAAATTTGCAATATGCAAGGATTGTGGTAATTCTTGGAAAATTTTATAATAAAAAAGGACCGTACCCACGTCCAAATAGGTACAGTCCAAAGCACTATCTAAAATATAAATACAAGGTAGTTATCATACAAGATAGTACAGCCAAACACCTATATTGTATCATGACTACATCAGTTATGCAAGAACGCAAAAAAGAGCCACCGTTAGAAGACTAAAAAGAACGGTAACCCTTTTCCATAACATCGTAAAATTTTAATATAGAAAATTCCATATCTATTGTAACACATTCATATTATTTTGCAATGTTATAAAAACTACTCTTGCATGGCTGTTATTTTTGTACCCATTTTGCAGAAAACGCAAATTCCAATTATTAGAAAAAGGAGTGATACAATGGCAACAGCTAAATTTAAAAAAGGTAAAGATGGTTACTATTCTACTAACGTGTGGGATGGCACATACAAGGATAATGGCAAAAAGAAATATAAACACCTGCGGTCCAAGAAAAGCTCAAAGGATTTAGAAAGAATCGTAAAGGAGTTTGAGCAACTAAGGGACCAACGACAGGCAATGATTGACTCCGATATACTATTTATTGATTATGCCAGACAATGGAAAGTCTTATATAAAGAATCTAACAGAGCTAACAACACAAATAAAATGTACGACAATGTAATTAACGTCCATTTTGACAGCATTAAATACATTAAGCTACAAGATGTACAGCGAAGCCACTTACAATTGATTCTGAACGGTGCTAAAGGCAAGTCACGGACACAACAACAAATAGTTATGACATTTAAGCAGGTCCTGCACTCTGCTGTTTGTGATCGCATTTATTCCGCACAATCATTCGCAGATATATTTGACAACTTTGAATCTATAAGTTACAAAGCGAAAGAAAAACGTCCTTTGACACCAGACGAACAGAGAGCCGTTTTTAAGGCAGATTTTAATTTAATGGATAAAATCTATGTCTATATCATTTACGGCTGTGGATTGCGGTGTGGCGAAGCCTTAGCACTAACAGAATCAGACTTTAACCTAGAAGCACATACAGTATCTATTGACAAATCACACGACATATCAGACAACATACCAAAGAAAAAAACAGTAAAAAACATACAGAACGGAGAAAGAACGTTACCGTTACCAGATAACGTATTCGATACAATCTCTAGTTACATAAAACAACTTAGAAAAGATGGCAGGAAATACTTATTCATAAATCGTGATTACAAGCCTATGACAAAATCTGGTTTCCGCAGGATGTGGGGCAGAATCATAAAAGCAATGCAGGCAGTCAGCGAAAGTCCTATTGAAGATTTAACAAGCCACATCTTCCGCCACAATTACTGCACAAACTTATGCTACCAGTTTCCTAAGATTAGCATAAAGATGATCGCACGTCTTGTAGGGGATTCTGAAAAGGTTGTGTTAGAAGTATATAATCACTTAATGCTAGAAAAAGAGGACAGTATATCCGCTGTAAACGATGCTTTAAATTTGGAACAAAAAATGGAACAACGCAAAGAAATTGCTTCATAATTTTTCTGGAACGAAAGTGGAACATGGAACACGCATGGAACAAATACTTTCCTAAACTTTAGATACTTTCTATTACTTTTAAGGGTATGATTTTTAGATAGGTCATGCCCTTAAAAACCGCATAAATACAAGAAAAGCACAGTATTTAGCCATTTGGCAACTGTGCTTTTTAAAGTGAGCGTGCGGGGATTCGAACCCCGGACAACTTGATTAAAAGTCAAGTGCTCT
>ERZ506896.1351-NODE-1351-length-12294-cov-4.463763_pt1 | contig 12294 bp, 9 predicted proteins | sample MGYA00513176_ERZ506896 | MGnify/ENA metagenome assembly ERZ506896
TTTCTGCTTTTTCCTTTCTTCATATTGACCTCCATTCATTTTGCTTTGCTGATATAATCATATTCTATTTTCAATGTACGCTATATCTTCAAAATATTATATTTGTAAGATTTTGAAATAAAAAATTTCTATTTGTTGGGTATATCGTACTATGCATTCCTCCTTTCTTTTATTACATGCGTAAGATTTCGCAACAAAAAAATTTCGTTCGCAATCCTGCTGGACTTGTGTAAATACTACATCAGTAAGATTTGTAAGTCAAGTTATCTTTATACAAAAAGGCTCCTGCCGGGAGATATCATACATTTTCGCAAAAGTGATACCTTTTAGCAAAAGCCTATTATTCAGCAGAGTCTCAAAACACCCCTCTGCTACGATATTCAAATGATTCATTCATAAGGCTACAAAACACACATCCATTTTCGCTCCTTAATATCCCACAAACCGCAGAAAATCAAGTTTTCCTCGAAAGCAGACAGACGGTTTCAATATTCCCCTGAACTTTGATTTTATACTGCATAGTGAAAGTACATAATTCACTTTAGGCTGGGGTAAAAAATTTCCCCCATGAAACCATTCCCTCCCTCTCGTCCAAATGTAAATTATTCAAAAAAGCTAAGTTGAGCGTCTTTTAATGTCTTTACTTTTCTATCCGTAATTTTATCATCCGAAGTAATATTTCCACATAATAATGGGGACGCTTGATTGTACAATCTTACATTCTCTTTTACTTTCTCATCATTAAAATTTGCATAGCAATATTTGCAACCATTGAGACAAGTATTATACGCTCCTACTTCCACACTTTCAAAACATCCACACTCTTCTCTCTGATTTTTGTCCTTTTCACCAATCAACTTACACCCTAATATCTTCTCAATTAATTTTTTATCTATACAGCTTCCATGGTGAACACCAACATTGTGAAGATTGATTTGCTCTGCACAAGATTCAATTACTAAATTATATTTTGAAGCAATTTGTACCATTTGCGCCGCCAAACTAATCATCTCATCATTTGTCATTTGCCTAATGCCAAGTTCCTTAGTGTTTCGTTGTGTTTTTGCATATAAATCAACAAAACTGATAACTACCTTTTCCGTGAAATCTGCAAGGCTACTCGCTATTTCCTCAAACGCTTTTAAATGGTAATCCATTGTATATCGCTTGCTTATCAAAATAGGATCATATCTCCATATTACTTTTTCTTTTCCTATTTTTTTAGACAATACCTTAAACGTTGAAATAAGTTCCTCTCTCTTATTTGGAAGGTTCGGTTCAATATCCTTACCATATCCCGTAAGAGTAAACTGAAAATAGTATACATAATCTTTCAAACATTCTAGCTTTTCCATCATATTCGCAGGGTTTTTGGTCCAAAATACAATGCAGTCTACTACATCTGGCGATAAATCTATTCTACTTATTTGATGTGCATTCACAGGATTTCGCACATATAAGAATCCCTCTTTAATTCTGTTAACAAACCAATCTGAATAGTAATTTGGCACATCTGTTCTTCTACTCACACTTAATATCATAATGAATCCTTCCTATCGAAAGTCAATACTTGATAACGAATATTTCTCGCTCTCAACACCGGCCATCTATTTAAATTTTTGCAATCACTTGTACAATTTTCTCTATTACTAACATATGTACTACATTCTGTATTTAAAGAAGTTAATAATTCAATAGCCTCATTCGGATATTCGAACTTGTAATCAATCTTTTTGATTCCTCTATCTTCATCTTTATAGTGAATAAATGTCGTTGCATTATCTTCTGTAATAAATCCATTCTGTTTCATGGCTGATATGATTTTTTCACTTCTTTCCATATCTCTATCCATACTTCCCTGATCGGAACGAAGAGATATTAATATATGAATTCTATCTCTTTGAATTTCTTTTTTTCTAAAACTCTCACAAATATTTTGAAACTCTTCATTTGAAAATTCACTAATAGATTTAGGGAAAATATATACATTGGATATTAGCGTACTTGTTTTTTGAAAAATAGTTGCAGCATTGACTTTTGTAAACTTGACTTCATCTTTTTCTCTTGCTTCTATTTTATAATTCCAATCAATAGTATCAATGCCCCTATATTTAATATAACATTCTCCATTTCCAATCTCACCAAGTGCTTCAACCAATCCCCAATAATCTATCATATTTCCACATCCGATGGATGCCACCTCTATGCTATCTTTAAATTTTTCTCGTGCAAATAATGTATCAAACATACTTTTATATTCAAAGGCATATGAAAAAACATACCGTAACAAATATAATTGTTGAATATGTATGTCTGAATAATCCGGCTTTTGTCCAGCTTGATAATTTAATGTTTTCAGCATACATAAATTAACGTTTTGATCCATATACTCTCTGAAATCATCATATATCATTGAAATATAATTCTTTATTGTAATCATCCCTGAGTTCCCCTATAAAATTTATCTTTCATATTTTTGTTCTGTCAAAAAGTATCCTTTCGCCAAAATCTATATCTCCTGTTCCCCAAAGCCTATCCCCTGGGGTAAACCTCCGATTATAGCATCACTCTACGGAAACAGAAACGCACATCTATTTTATTCCCAAAATGGCTAAATCCTTTGATTTATTGGGCTTTTTTCGACAGAAGGCTGACCGTCTCCACATGTGTCGATATCAGCTGGAGAACACATTTCCCCAGCCCCGTCACCGTATAATGAACACATTTTTTCAGACTGCATTTTATTCAATATTTCTTCTCTGTCCTGCTCCATTTATGACACCTTTGTTCCTTTCTGATTTGCTCTGTAGTCTGCTTTTGCGTTATCTACCTTTAAGGTCTGATTGCATTTAAGTACAAATGTCAGTTTATATGGTGTTGGATTTCCTTCTTCATCATATCCACCGACAATTACCTTTTCTACAATGCTCTCAAACACAATTCTGTCAAATTCATCCAGGGCATTTTCATTTTCAAGTGTCTGCCGAAGCTGTGACATGCGCTTGCTTATATTTTTCTGTTGTCCGATATTCTCTTCTAGATAAGCCTTTTCTTCCGTAATCTGATGAAGTTTTCGCTGAAAACTCAGTTTCTTTTCATCATAATCTTCCTGCTCTATTTTACCATCAATCAGCAGATCTGTTAACCTGCTTTTTTTCGATTCAATAGAAGAAATATCTTTTTCCAACTGTTTTACTCTCTTCAATTCGGTATCGTCTTTCAGAATATCCTCTATTGTATTCAATACCGACTGAAGAACATCATCAAAATTATCTGCCAGCAACCGGAATGCTTCCAGGAACGCATTTTCAATAATCACTTCATCCACCGCTTTACAGTTTGGACAACTGTCAATCCCGTTCTTGATGGCATTCATGCACTGCCAGACTGGTTTCTTTGTTGTTGTGGTCTGATGTCTTGTTCTTCTGGATAATTTATGACCACAATACCCACATTCCAACATACTGCTGAATGTAAACTGTCTTGTATAACGCTCTCTGTTTCCGGTTGCCTGCATCAACTTCGGTTTTGCACGCTTTAAGCGAATCTCCTCTGCTTTATCCCAAATCTCTCTTGAAACGATTGCTTCATGGTGATCCCGGATATAATATTGATTTTCCTCTCCCATATTAGCAAGTCTTCTCTTTGAAATCGGATCAACTATAAAAGTCTTTCCAAGAAGCACATCACCTTTATACTTCTCATTTTTAATCATTCCCATAACTCCATGGTCATGCCATTCCACCGTACCACGCTTATTTTTAATTCCGAGTTCTACCAGCCTTTTGGCAATCGTACCACTGCCAATTCCCTGCAAATACATATTATATATAAGTCGGACTGTTTCTGCTTCTGAACTGATGGAAATCCTGTTCTGGATTGACGAATTTAATCCCGGCATGATCAATCTCTTTCAATTGGAGACTTATCCAGACGAAAAAGCAAATTCCAGTGAGGATACCGCTATCCGCTACCATAATTCTGATAACTGGCCTGCTCATCCACCTGTTGGCATGTGGTTTAATTATAGGATTCTCAATGATTTTTTGAAAGAATGGACTCTTAGAAAAGAAGAACTGAAATCTGGTGCGATTACCAGAGATGAATATTTTGAATGGAAAATCAACTGGCCGCAGACCTGTGATGATTGTGGGATACATGAACCTAAAAGAAAATGGCGATCTTCAAATGCAAAACTGCGTGAAACTTAGCGATACTTAAATAGCCCCCTTAGAAGAAATTCAAAAGTTACCGCCTAGTGTTTAGTTATTTAATAGGGAGAGGAAGAATATCTTTTCTCGCCCCTCCCATTGAACCGTGCGTACGGGTCTCGTATACAAATCTACAACTTATATTCCAACTTTAACTATGGTGTTGTGAAATTCACTCAACTTTCAGCATCCGATACCCCACACCAATGTGTGTTTGGATATATTGTGGAGAGTTCGGTTCTTTCTCGATTTTTTTACGAAGTGTCGCCATAAACACACGAAGGGAGGCAATATCATTATCCCAACTACTTCCCCAAATACTTTGCGTGATGAAAGTATGGGTCAGAACTTTTCCTATATTTCTTGTCAACAGGCAAAGCAACTTATATTCAATAGGTGTTAAATGCAACTCTTCTTCATTCAAATAGGCACAACCTGCAACATAATCTACACGAAGTTTTCCGTTTACAAAAACAACCGTTTCGGCAGGAGATACATTTTGCATCATTGATAACCTTCTTTGCGTGACTCTTAGTCTGGCAAGCAGTTCCTCAACAGAAAATGGCTTTGTTAAATAATCATCTGCACCAGCATCCAACGCATCAATTTTATCGGTATCTTCACTGCGAGCACTGATTACGATAATCGGCATGTTTGACCAAGTACGGATTTTTTTAATAATCTCAACACCATCCATATCAGGAAGTCCTAAATCAAGTAAAACAATGTCAGGATTGTGTGAAGATGCTTCTAAAATTGCCGATTGACCATTGGGTGCTGTCAGATATCGGTATTCGTGTGCTTTTAAGGTTGTTGTAATTAAATTTCTGACAGATGTGTCATCTTCTACAACTAATATTAGTGACTTATTCATATACTTTGACCTCCCCTGCCGGTAATGTAAATGTGAATACTGTTCCGTGCGGCAGATTATCTGAAACAGTAAGTTCTCCGCCGTGGGCGTTAATAATGGACTTGCACAAAGATAATCCGAGTCCCAAACTTCGGCGACTGTCTGCAATTTGATTTGCACCACTGTAGAACATGTCGAATATCCGTGGCTTTATTTCATCAGCAATTCCGTTTCCATCATCCGATATAGATACGATCGCTTGTTTTCCCCGTTTTTCTGTCCGAATAACAATATGAGAGTTTTTAGGTGTATATTTGATAGCATTATCAACAATATTGATGATTACCTGAACAATAAGCTTTGCATCCATTTTTGCAAGAAGAATTTCTTCTTTGCTTTCAACGGAAATATGATGCTCTTCACTCTTTCGGTTAATATGATGTAACGCTTCTGTAATCACGTCATCCATCAAATCTTCCGTTATACGGAGATTCAACCGTCCTTCTTCAATCCGGGTTACAGCCAGCAGGTTTTCTACAAGGTTAATCAGCCACATGGAATCATCATAAATATCCGTGTATAGCTGCTTTTTTGTATCATTATCAAAGGAATCGCCGTTGGACAAAAGATTGCTGGCATTACCGGAAATGGATGTCAGCGGTGTCCTCAAATCATGTGAAATAGCACGCAGCAAGTTTGCTCGCAACTGTTCATTTTTTGCAAGGACAGCCGCCTCCTGTTTCTCGCGGGCATTTTTCTCATTTTCCAAAGCCAGAGCACATTCTCCGAGAATGGACAGTAGAATACTGTTTTCAAATGGATCAAGAGGTATTTCCCCCATCACGATTCCAACAACTCCATATACCATACTGCTACTGCGAACAGCAAGGTACAGGCATTTGGCATTGGAAAGCGTTCCTGTTGTGGATCCGGCACGTTTATTGTTTTTCAATACCCAGCCGGCAACGGCCTTTTCATTTTCGGAAATACATGATTCCAAATTTTCCTCAGTTACAGAAAAAATATGCGGCGTATCCAACACTTCGCCATCAGCTAAATAAAAAACGATATCTTTTCCCAAGAGTTTAATGAGCTGATTTGAAGTTGTGGATACAATTTCATTTTTATCTTTTGCCTGTTGCAATAGCTGGCTTGTATCAAATAACACTTTGGTACGGTAAGCAGATTGTGCCGCCTGTTTTGCTTGATTTTTAATCCGTATAGCAAGAGAACCGGTTAAAAATGCCGCCAAAAACATGATAATAAAGGTAACAGGATAACCCTGATCATACGCCTGCAAGGTAAATTGGGGTTCCGTAAACAGGAAATTAAAAATCAAAACACTTACAATCGAGGAAATTAGGCTGTATACCTGATGTTTCGTGATGACAGCGGTGACAAGAACGCCTAAAACAAAAACAGTAATAATATTTGCTTCGCCAAATCCAAGATTATGGAAAATCATTCCGACTAAACCGGATAAAATCAGAATCGCAGTAGATTTTAATGTATCAGTGGCAGAGAAGACGATATGGTTCTTTTTCCTGCCCCCTCTTAACTGATACACTGCAGCATTAGAAACCGTATCCGGAATAATATGCACATCCAAGTTAGGGGCATAATCAATCAATTTTTCTGTCAGGGTCGGTTTGCTGAGCAAATGCCGTTTTGTAGCAGAACTTCGCCCGATCACAATTTTTGACGCACCGGACAAACGGGCAAATTCCGCAATCTGAAACGGAATATCTTCTCCATAAACTGTTTCAATTTTTGCCCCAAGCTGCTCAGCAAGACGAACATTTGAACGAAGGCGTTTTATATTTTCCTCGCTCATCACTGAAAAATCCGGTGTTTCTACAAACAGAGCCGTAAACTTTCCTTTGAAAGCAGAAGCCATTCTTGCGGCGGTACGGATAATTTTTACATTAGATGGAGAAGAAGATAGACAAACAAGAATATGTTCGTCTGTATGATAATCTCCATGATTTTTAATGCGGGCATTTTCTGTGAGGATATTCACCCTGTCCGCACATCGCCGCAGTGCAATCTCCCGAAGAGCTGTCAAATTTTCTATTGTGAAAAAATTTTCTACCACCTGTTTTGCCTGGGTCTGTCTGTATACATTTCCTGTATTCAAACGGTCGATCAAATCCTGTGGTTCAATATCCATTAATTTAACCTGATCTGCATTATCAAACAGAGAATCCGGAATGCGTTCCTGTACAACAATCTCCGTAATGGATGAAACTGTATCACAAAGACTTTCAATATGCTGAACATTGACAGTCGTATAGACATCAATCCCTGCATTCAAAAGTTCCTTAATGTCCTGATACCGTTTTGCATGACGGCATCCTTCGGCATTCGTATGAGCAAGTTCATCCACAAGGATAAGCTGTGGTTTTCTTTTCAGTGCCATGTCAATGTCGAATTCGTTCAGTATCATACCATTATAGAGAACTTCTCTTGTAGGAAGAACTTCTAAGCCATTCAAAAGAGCTGCTGTTTTGGGACATGCGTGGGGTTCTATATAACCGGCTACCACGTCAATTCCCTGCTGTTTTGCCATATGAGCCGCTTCCAACATGGCGTAGGTTTTACCCACACCAGCCGCATATCCGAAAAAGATTTTCAAATGTCCTTTATTCCGATTTTCTTCATCGGCTTGGATTGCCTTTAATAACTGATCCGGATTGTGTCTGTTTTCGCCCATACGGTCACCTCCCTGTGCAAAAAACATTATATAAAGATTATACCACCTTTTCTTCTTTTTTTCCATTCGGGCGTGTAGCCGAAAGCAGAAAACGCTCCGAAAAATCACGCAATTTTTCGACAAATAGACCCTTCATACAATTAATGTCATTTTGCCATATCACTCTCGCTGGTTTCTCAATCGTATTGATAGGATGTACCGCATTGTCTATAGAGCCTGGAGTAATGACACTTTGCTTTATTTGAAAGGATAAGGAACAATACTCATCTTTCAAAATATCGTTGGAATTTTCTATGATAAAGCCAAAATCAAGTTTATTATTTTCCAGCCCATTTATTATTTCACTTACAGAACCGTAGAACAGGTTCAGCTCATAGTTTGGGTATTCGCTTGAAAATTGTTCTAATAGATCTGCAATAGAATCTATGATTGCAGGTGTTTCAAATCCAATCCTGAGCTTAGAATCTGAAATAAGTTTTTGGGATTGATTTTCCTTGAAAAATTTATCCAGCTTTTCCATAAGAAAATAACCATAAATAAATGCTACCAATACCACTATAAGTAAAACAAAGTCTTTCATATCACCAACTTCTTTCAAAAATTAAATATGAAAACATTTTTGAATATGTTTCGTCTCCCCAAGAACAAGCATGGTACTGCCCTTTAACAACTGCGTATCGGAACTTATTTTCAAATTCATAATATCATTTGTTTTCAGCGCCATAATATTGATGTCATATTTTTTTCGTATATCCAACTGACCGATTGTTTTTCCTATCCATTCTCCCGGTATAGATATTTCAAAGATTGCATGTTCTTCATCTAGTTCTATGTAGTCGAGAATATGATCAGCACTATAACGGATCGCAACCCAATCGGCAAGTTGCCTTTCAGGATAAACAATTTCATCTGCGCCGTTTCTTAAAAGAAATTTTGCATGAACATCACGAGAAGCACGAGACACCACCATTCTTGCACCGAGTTCCTTCAAAAGGGACGTTACTTCCAATGAATTCTGAAAATCATCTCCAATTGCCACAATACAAACATCAAAATTCCCAACACCAAGCGAACTTAAAAAATCCTCACTAGTCGCATCCCCAATCTGAGCGTTGGTTACAAAGGGAAGTACAGCATCAACTCGGGTATCTTCTTTATCTACCGCCATCACCTGATGGTGCAATTCATCTAATTTTATAGCAATATGCCGTCCGAATCTTCCCAGACCGATAAGTAATATTGATTTCATTTTTTATTCTCCTTTAACCTACTGTGATTTTTTCCTGAGGATATTTTGAACCGTTAAGCTTTTTTTCAGAAAGGGTGGCAAAAATCAAAGTCAATCCGCCCACTCTGCCCAAAAACATCAAGCAAATCAAGATTATATGAGAAACAAGTCCCAGGTCAGGAGTTATTCCCAGCGATAACCCTACTGTCCCGATTGCCGACGCCGTCTCAAACAAAGCGGTCATAAGTGGAATATCTTCTGTGCTGCTAATTACCATTCCTCCGACAAGGAATAAAACAATATACATCAAAAAAATCGTAGCTGCATTTTTGATAGTGTCATCCGGAATTCGTCTGCCGAAAAAATGAGTGTGTTCCTTTTTTCTAAATACAGATAATGCCGATGAAACGAGCACTGCAAGAGTTGTCGTTTTCATACCCCCTGCAGTAGAACCGGGCGAACCACCGATGAGCATCAGAATAATGATAAGCATTTGCCCAACTTCACTGAGTAAAGTCAAATCTGCTGTATTAAATCCTGCAGTTCTCGGCGTAACAGATTGAAACAAGGAAACCCACACTCTTTCCATAAGAGGCACATTTGAAAACTCAAAATAAAAAAAGTAAAGAGCCGGTAAGAATATCAATAGTCCTGTTACCATAAAAATCACCTTGCTTTGCATTCTGTATTTTTTTAAATGCCATTTATGATTCTTTATATCCTCCCAGGTAAGAAATCCAATACCTCCTACAACAATCAGCACCATAATCACAAGATTTACAATCGGCTGTACAGAATAAGATGTCAACGAGGAAAAAGGGGTTCTTATACCGATTAGATCAAATCCTGCATTGCAAAAAGCAGAAATAGAATGGAACAACGAATACCATATTCCTTTCCAAACCCCAAAGTCCCTGCAAAAAACAGGGGCTAAAAGAGCCGCACCAATGATTTCGATAAGAATAGTAGTCCGAATAATAAATTGTGTTCTCCGTACAATCCCCCCCACCGTTGGAGCCGAAATTGCCTCCTGCATGGTACTTCGCTGCATCAACCCGATTTTGCGTCCGGAAACAGCAGCAATCGCAATAGCAATCGTAATAATTCCCATACCTCCGATTTGAATCAGCAGTAAAATAACTCCTTGGCCAAATAAAGACCAGTAGGTTGCCGTATCCTTAATAACCAGTCCCGTCACGCAAACCGCAGAAGTTGCGGTAAACAAAGCATCTGAAAAGGATGTACTCTGACCGCTTTTTGTAGCAATCGGCAGCATCAAAAGCAGACTGCCTAAGAGAATCACGGATAAAAACCCTAAACTAATCACTTGAAATGATGTCATATGCCGATGTCTTGACCTGTTTTTCTGTTGCATAACTATGTCCCCATAATTTTAATTTCTTTTTTATATTTTCTTTATTCTATCTTTATTTGTATTAAATGGACGTAAGTAAGTTTGTTTTGAAATTAAGATTGTATAAAGATGAGCAGAAGTCCGAAATCTTCTGCTCATCTTTGGAGAGCGCTAGTTACAGGATACCGTCCAACATCAAATTGACTTCCAGAACATTTACGGTTTTCTCTCCAAAAACACCTAAAAATCTACTGTCGGAACAGGTCACAAGTTCAACTGGAATGGCTGTTTCCTCCATATCGGGATTTGCCTTACGAAGCATCTGCACCCGGCTCGTGATTCTCTGATGAACACATTTCTTTCTTCCTTGCCATTTTTTATTTTCTCCTTTGCCTTTGAATAAAAGAAAAGGACACTCATCTTCCAGAAGTTCTGAAAACAAGCGTCCTTTCGGTTTTTCTCTATGCTATTGAATAAAAAATGTTAATTCTATCCGAATGTGTTTCATCATACCAGATGCAATACTACTGACACTTCGATGCCATTCATAATCTGCTTTTTCTTGCCCTGTTTGCCTGTTGGTGTGAAACTCATATACCTCGCAAAGTGCCTGAATCTGAGAATTTCTATGAAATTCTCAGATCGCGTACATTCGTCAAATTCCGAAGAAACAACTGGCTTTACAGCCAGTTGTTTCTTCGGAACTCTCCTCATTGTCTTCACGGAAATTAAGGACTTCTACGAATTCACCCGATGTAGACAACACACGGCTTCCACATGCACCGTCTCACAGAACTGATCCACCGCCGTCATCTTCTCCACACGATATCCCGCCAGCTGCATCATCTCCAGATCACGTGCCAGACTGGTCATCTTACAGGAAATATATACAATCTTATCCACCCCATAATTCAAGATCTTCGGGAGTGCCTTCGGATGGATTCCGTCTCTCGGCGGATCCAGTACGATCACATCCGGCTTCTCTTCAATCTCATCAAGCACTTTAAACACATCGCCTGCAATGAATTTACAATTGGAAAGTCCATTTCGGACAGCATTTTCTTTTGCCGCCTCGACTGCTTCTTCAATAATCTCGACACCGATCACTTTCTTCGCAACCGGAGCAAGTACCTGACCAATTGTTCCTGTTCCGCTGAACAGATCAAATACAACCTGATTATCGATATCTCCGATATATTCTCTTACTGTTTCATAAAGTACTTCTGCCCCTTTGGAGTTCGGCTGAAAAAATGAAAATGGTGTAATCTTGAATTCCAGTCCGAGAAGCTTCTCGTAAAAGAAGTCCCGTCCATAAAGAATTCTTGTCTCATCACTCTTCACGACATCGGACAGAGAATCATTCAATATATGAAGGATTCCAACAATCTTTCCTTCTAATTCTAATGCCAGAAGTTCTTCTACTAATGGAGTTAAGTCATATTCTTCCTGTGTTGTCGTTACAAGATTCACAAGAATCTCACCTGTTGTATCACCACGTCTTAAAAGAAGATGACGGAGATAACCGACATGCTGCATTTTCTTATAATAACTTACATTTCTTTCTTTAAAATAATTCAGCACACAGAGAAGAATCTTGTCCATATCTTCATGGACAAGCTGACAGTCTCCTGCTGTCAGTACATCATAAGTACTTCCTTTTTTATGAAGACCGAGAGATAACGGACCGTCTTTGAATTCGTCTCCAAAAGAAAATTCCATCTTGTTACGGTAATGAAATTCCTTCGGGCTGTGCTTCACACCCTCGAAAAGATACTCGCCCTTTACTACCGGATCCATGATCCTGCGGATCTGCCCTTCTTTCATCTTCACCTGTTCTTCGTATGGCATTGTCTGATACATACAGCCACCACAGGCAGGAAAGATACTGCAGACCGGCTCCCTTGTCTCCAGTGGAGATTTCTCCAACACTTCAAG
>ERZ506896.1352-NODE-1352-length-12285-cov-3.248406_pt1 | contig 12285 bp, 10 predicted proteins | sample MGYA00513176_ERZ506896 | MGnify/ENA metagenome assembly ERZ506896
AGTCGTTGTCGAAGAAGTTGATATCATCCCAGTTCTGCGGATTCTCCGGGTCGTTAATCCAGTAGCGGTCGGAGAGGGAAAGCCCGAAGTTCTTTTCCGCCAGAGCGAGCGTGCTATCGACATGCAGCTCGGCAATGAGCCGCTGTATCTGGGCACGGGACGCTGGAATTGCCCGCCTGAGCCACCAGCCGTCGAGTGCAGCCCTTGTCGGGTTTCCTTTCATATCGAGAATCGCGGGAGGAGCGAAGTCAAGCTCGCGCCGCTTTAGTATCTTCACGACATGGTGCGTGTCGAGGTTGTAAAGGAAATCGAGAACAGGTCGGTTCTTGTTCATCAGCGTATAGCGCTTATCGTCCATTGATGCGTCACATCCTTCCTTATATCCATATATGGATAGTGAGTCTATTTTACTATATTGCTGGGTTGCTTTCAAGCTGGTTTGTTGTCTTATTTGTGCGGGATATATGGAGTATCGTCTTGAAGATTTATCTGGTTTGGTGGTATGATATATTACTAGTAATCAAGCTAGACGGAAGAAAGGAGATACCATGGCGGGTAAGCCACAGGCGGAGAAAGCCGTTGAGCGTTTCCCGGAACTCGGGTGTTTCGCGGTTGCGGTGCGCCGCATCGTGTACGAGAAGGGGATGACGCTCGACAACGCCATCAAGAAAAGCGGAATCAGCAAATCCGCTTGGTTTGCCGGAATGGCCGGAAGCGGGGGAAAGCCGACGCGTCTGCCGAGTCTTGCGTCCTTTTTCGCTATTGCGGACGGTCTCGGAATCACGCCCGAGGAGCTAATTGCCGCGATGCGGAAGGAAGCCGAAGTGCGTGAGAAGAGCAATGGGGAGAGGGCTGAGAACGATGAGTAGGATTTTCATCACCATGGGGAGCGCCCACTCGAAAGCCGCAAATGTAAACCCCGTGGACGGCATCTGGTGTTCCGACTGCGGATGGGCTGGGCGCGTCGAGGAGGATATGACGGATTCTGAGGAGAGCGAAGAGCCGCTGTTCGAGGAGTTTTCCGAATATGTCCCGAAGTTCTGCCCGAACTGCGGGGTGAACCTGCGTGAACCCTAGAGGTGTCCAGACAAAGGGACACCTGATGCGGTAGGCTGTTCCTGTTCGATAGGAAAGACCGGCAAGGTCGAGGAGAGAGATGGAAAAGGAACGTTTTCTTGTCGAGGTGACGGTGAAGGGCGAGAAGGGTTGGAAGGCGATACACATGTGCGGGAGCATGGCGGATGCCGTGCCGGTCGCGGATGCGGTGCACAACCTCTCCTATCTGCTCGACACGCCCATCGCTATCCGCGTGCGCGAGAAGAGGGGCAAGGGTTTGGAGGGCTGACGGATGGAAAGGAGCGAAGATTACATGGCAAAGCATTTTAGCGAGGTGAAGAGGGAGCTTGAGCAGCCGGACGGGCATATGGCCGGTATCGGCCAGCAGCTTAAGCTCTCTGAGGAAGCGAGGGATGCCAGAAACGCCGGACGAAGGCTTGAGGACGAGAACGACGAGACCGACCTCATCGGAACCGTGAAGAAGCTGGAAGACCTTATCGCCGAGCAGCGCCGGAGCAACGAACGCATCGCAAGGGAGATGCGCGGCATGGTTTCGGAGATGAAGGATGTGCTCGAAAAGGTCGAGGAGCTGAGAAACGGCGCGGCGGACGCGCAGCATCAGGCGAATCAGATGGCGCTCATGGGAGTTGCGAATGCCCAGCAGAAAGCTGGGGAGATGACCATAAAGAACGTCGAAGAGGTGACTGCAAGGAGCAGGAAGGTCATCGACTCGATGGTAGAGGAATCCAAGAGACGCATTGAGCGGCTTTCGATGGTGACGCTTCCAGACAGACTGTTCTACTACTGTAAGTGGATGGCGGTCATTCTCGTGCTCATCATTCTCGTGCATGTCCTATGGGGTATGCTGGTGTAGAGAACTACCGGTAATATAGATAGCAGGAAATCTTCTTATAAGACAGAAAGGACTGACAGAAATGAAGAAAGACAGCAATATGTTTAATGACAACAGCACCGAGACTGAGGGTGTCCCGGCGGACAAGACAGCCGAAATCCCGAAGGTCGAGGATTCGATGGAGGAGGAGAACGCTAAGAAGCCGCTCATGCTCTTCGGGCGCGAGTTCTCCCGCAAGCAGGTCTGCGCGGCTGGTGCAGGAATCCTCTGTGCGGCGCTTCTCATCGGCGGCGGTGGATATGCCATCACACATGCGGATTGGACGGGCAAAGCGAACGCCCCTGCGGTGTCCCAGTCAAAGGACGATGAGGAGCAGGACATGGTGCTTTCCCTTGAGGTGAAGGCTGACGGCTGGGATACGGAAACCTCCACGCCCGTCATCGCCCATATCGAGGATGAGGACGGGAAAGTAGACTTCTACACCGCCATCGCCGCGAACAAGCAGGTGACCGTGAAGGTCGGTGAGTCCGGTACCTATACCGTCACATTCATCTCACCGGTGAACGCCGACGGCTCCATCTATAAGGTGCCATCGAAGAAGGTTACCGCCGGAAAAGCCGACAAGACAGTTGCCACAGGCGTGACTTTCGATAAGGTGGATGCGGACAAGGTAACGAAAGATGACTTGACAGCCATTGCCAAGGACGTTGCGGAAGCCGTGAAGAAGGGCGATTCCACCCTGACCGGGGACAAGGGCGCTGAGGTCGTGAAGAAGTTCGAGGACAACATCAAGAAGAACCCGAACGCCGATACCGATGCCGTCGAGAAGGAGACCGAGAAGGCTCAGGAGTCCGCCAAGGAAGAGAAGTCCGACGCGAAGACCCCGGAAACTTCCGACAGCAAGAAGAGCGATTCAGGTTCAGCCAACGGCTCCAAGAAGGATAATGGGAAGACCACAGGCAGCTCCGATAATTCTGGAAACAAGAGCAATTCATCCTCCAAGAAAGACGAGGGAAAATCCGATAGCAAGCCGAGTGGCGGCAACAGCAGCAACTCCGGCTCAAACTCCAATTCATGCAGTTCATCGAAAAAGGATGACACCCCGGCGCATCAGCACAACTGGGTTGCCCAGACAAAAACCGTCCATCACGACGCTCAGTACAAGACCGTCCACCACGACGCGGTGACGCATCAGGTATGGCATGACGCGGTGACGGAGGAACACTATATCTGCAACCAGTGCGGTGCGGATATCACGTCTGACCCTTGGGGGCATATTAACAACTCTCTTATGAATGGTGGTAATTGCGGAAGCTATCACTCTACCTATGTGACTGTAAAGCAGGGGTATTATGAAACCGTGACCGACCAAGCGGCCTATGACGAGCAGGTGCAGGTGCGCGATGCATGGGATGAGACTGTGACCACTGGGTATAAGTGCTCTTCTTGCGGTGCCACGAAGTAACTTGAAAGAGCAAAGCAATCGTCTATTTCAGGAAAGGAAAGCCCCGGCCATTTGACCGGGGCTTTTTCTAATGCGCTCTGTTCAGGTCTTTCGGTGGTTCCAATCCGTTCCGTTTCGATAGCTCTGCGGTCGCACTCTTCATATCACCGATTTCGGAACCGAAGAAATCCGGCTCCTCACGCTCAAGCGAATGGGCGGGAACCGGAACGATGATACCATGGGAACCCTTGATATAGGAGAGGGCATCGTGGCGCTCGCCGACCTCGGTGACCGATGCGGCGAGAAGGGAATCCTTGAACCAAGGATATCTTTGTTGCAATTTCTCCATGACGGCCATCGCCTTGTCAATCGGCATCACCGCTATCGACTCATACCCGGAATACTGGGTATGGATGAATCCGTTGCGTTCCATGAAGATTCGGATAAGCGACCAAGCTCCGCGCCAAGCGTTCGGTCTGATAGAGTTGTAATTTTCACTGAGCGCAGCCGTTCCCAAATCGAAGTGAAGTTCCTTGCGGGTCTCGGGGCGGAGGGGAAGCGATAATTGCAATCCGTTCTCAAGAAACTCCTTCACATCATAGCTTTCACCGATTTCCGTGAAGGTGGCTGCTTTCACGCATCTATGAAACCAAGGAAACTTATCCATCATCTTATCTACGGTGCCATAGGCGCGTTGATAGGACATGACGATATTTTCAGCCGATTCATACCCTGAATATTGTGGCTTTTCAAAGCAATGGGATTCCAGAAAGTCCTGAATGTCTGACCATGGATTCTTTTTACCAGTATAGAAGCGTTCAACAGATTTGTTGTCTAGGTCGAAATGAAATGCTTTCCTATCAAGTTCCATTTGGAATCCTAAGTGTAAATGCGGTTAGTCGTAAATACGTTCCGGACTGATATCCCGGATTACCTGTAGGTAGTCTTCACCCTCCGGTTCATTCATATCCTCATAGGTGCGCCATGACTTAATGTTCTGCATCACCCAAGGCTGTTTGGATAGAGTCGCGCAAACAGGGCACTGCGCCCCGAACTGCACCTTGCGGTTCTTTGCCTGCCAAGTACCAAGACCGATGCGCACGTTGCCCATCTGCTCCGCATACTTTCCCACGCAATCGTAGAGGTCATCTACGTTGTAACCATTCCTTTTTGCCTTCTCATCATCGAACTCGATGGTGAAGCGCCAAGGTCTCTTTTCCATTTCTGCCATACCTATCGTCCTTTCTGCCAGATGGCTGTTATCATATGTTGCCATTATACTATAATGCCGGTATTACGGCAATATGGAAATTGAACACACGTTCTTTTTGGCAAACGCATGTTACAGAACGGTGGAGAGAACGTTTTCTGGCATCTCGCTTTCCGGCTGGTGTTCGGATGCGCTTGCCATGTCATGACTCTCCCCGGCGAGCGATACCTCCTCTTCCAGTTCCGGTGCGTCAATCTCGATGTTCTTTCCAAGCTCCTCCTCGTAGCGCTCCATGATGAAGGTGTCCGCATGGTCTGCCTTCGATGCGGCTTTGAAGAGGTAGGATGGGTCGTTTTCCAAGGCGTTCATCCAAGATTGCAGATAGGAGACGTGGTTCTCGTAGAACTCGCCCTCAAGTTCCGTGTTTTGGATGCCGAGGTCTGCGGAAAGGAACAGGCTTCCAAGCTCCGCGACCAGCTCTTCCTCAGCATAGGAAGGGCTTCCGAAGCGGGTGTCGAGTTCACGGGCGAGGGCGGATGGGTGTCCGGTGGAGTGGGTCATCTCATGCAGCAGGACGCGGGTGAACGCTTCATCCGAGCGAAAGGTCTCTCGCGGGGCGATGAGGATGCGGTCGGTAGCCGGAGAGTAGGCGGCACTTCCGAGGTAGCCGCTGCTCTCGATGACGGGGCATCTGGAAGACTCCTCAAGGTTCTGTGCGATGGTTGCCGTTCGGTCGTTCAGATGGACGGGAGCGTTCTCCGGCGGGATGCCCTCGATATCCTCCGCATTGAAGACGTTCCAGTAGCCCACGAGCTTCGGGTAGCGTCCGGCAAGTTCCTTCTCGCCGGTATCCTCGTTTTCCTTGTAGAAGGCGAACTGTTTCCATTTCTCGATGAGCGCGGACTTGGCACCCTTTTTCACATGCCAACCGGCATCCTTTATCTGGTTGAAGGTAGCCCACCGGTTGTCCGTGTAACCGCGCATGAACCCGATGAAGCCAAGATGCACGCGGTTTCCGCCCTGATACACGGTGCCGGAGACGGGGTTGTGCGGTGTTAGGGAGGGCAGGTACGGTTCTGCCCAACGAAGCCCGTCGCGCTTCATGTCCTCGATGATTTTCTCAACGACCGCCTGACGCTGGTTATCAATAATCTCCGTAGGAGTCTGCTTCTGCTTAGATTTCATCATGGTCTCCTTTCCGGGAAAGCTCATTGAAATTATACGATAGCTGCCGCTTTTCCGACATGCTCTAAGAAAACGACCCCACAGAATCGAATCTGCGGGGTCTTGGCGGTAGGTTTGTAGCGTGAGTGCGAACAGATTGAAACCTGTCCTTATTCGGCACCAGAGCCAGTCTGACGGGATTCGGTCGAAACAGTTTCCGTTTGCGCCTGTTTTTGGTCGATACTGGTGGTCACAACCGTCCGCTCATTCTGCTTCCAGAAGTTATAGGAGCAGGAGACGAGGGAGATGACCTGATTCGGTTCGGAATCGGTATCGAGTACCATGGCGGCAGATTCCCGCGAGGAATCGTACCAGTTCCGAAAATCCGAATCACCGGCAAAGACCGTCCGTTTGGTCGGCTCCCATCCCTTCACGATATTCGCGAAGCGCACGGTGTAGCGCATCTTGGTGTTTGGGGTTTGGATGAGTACAGTCTGATGCTCAGAAGCGAAGGATTTATCGCTATACCGTTGGATGTTGCCGAAACAGGTGACCGCGTTCCCGAGGGTCAGGCTGTGTCCGAGGATGACGGCATTCGGACTTTGAAAGCCCTCCTTCTCGCATTCTGCGTCGAGATAGAGCGCACCCAAGGGATTGTAGTTCCGGTAGATATCGTGATGCAGGTAGTAATCCGGGTCAGATGCGTGGGCTTGCAGGATGGGATGGTTGATATCCGTCCCCGGCACGGTTATCCATCCGATAACATCCCCGTTCACGCTCTTCCAGTAATCCCAATCAACAGTAGGGAACTCGGATTCCCGACCACCTGCGCTTTCCGTGGCGGTTTCCTGCGGCGTGCCGTTTGGTGACGGTGAGGGACTTGCATCCCGATAGAAATGAAGCAGCACGCCGAAAAGGATGGCAGCGACGGCCAAGAAGACCGCCGCTGCCGCAAAAGCTGCACGGGATTTCCGGTTATGATTTCCCAATCTGGCCATCTGAATTACTTGGCGGCATCCGATGTGGCCTGCGGGGCATCCTTCGTCGCTCCGCAGGTGGTGCAGACCAGCTTGTCGATGACCGTCTCATCGTAAGCCGGGGTGTCGGTGACCTGTTTGTCATAGCCCTCGCTCACCATGACCTCATCGGTGATGGGGACATTGGTGGAGTAGCCGGAGTGACCGGTCTGCTTGATGTGGTCATCGGCCTTGCCGTCGATGACCTGCTTGCACTCATTGCAAACGGTATGGTAGGTGGTCAGGTTCTGGTAGACGGGTGCTACGTGCTCCGTGTGCGTCACAGCGTCATGGTGGACGGTCTTGTAGGTGATAGACCAGTCGTGGGTGTGAGACTTCTCTTTGCTCTTAGAGCCGTCCTTCGCAGACGCATCGGAACCGCTTTCCTTGGAATCATTCGCCTGCACGGATTCGGTCTTGGAACCTGCGCCGGTTGGGTGGCCGATGCCGTAATAGGCACCGCCGCCGATGAGCGCGACGAGAGCAAGGCCGCAGATGGCGGCAATGACCTTCCGGTTATGCGGCTTCTTCTCGCTTTCCGGGTTCGCGTGCATGTTGTTCCCATCCGCAGGTGATTCGGTGGAATCTCCGTCGTTCATCTCGATATCGTTCTCTTTATCGTCCTTCATGGGTGTATCCCCCTTTCAAATTAAAAAGGAAGGCAGGGTGCCGGAGTGTCGCGGCACCCTGCCGGTTTCAGGCGTTACGGGCACTAGGCTTCGGTGTTATCCTCTGCGTTCTCGTCCGCATCGCCCTTGGTGGTCTTGCGGCTCTTGATGCCGTAAGCGGTCGCGCAGCCTGCGGCAATCAGGAGGATGCCGATGGCGATGGCGATGTTCGTCATGTCAACGCCGGTCTTTCCGTAGGTGGAGCCTGCCGGGGTCGAGGTGACGGTCACGGACTGTCCCTCGTCGTTGATATCCTTATGCTCCGCTACGGTAACGTCCGTGGCCTTGCCGTCGATATCGCTCTGTTTGGTCAGCTCCTCGAAGACAACCAGTGTATGACCGTCGAGGGAGGTTGCATCGAACTCGCCGAGGTTGATGGAGACCGTGCCGCTCTCACTGTTCGGCGTGAACTTGAGTTCGGCGGTCACGCCCTTGTCGGCAACCTTCAAAGGTTCGCCGGTCTTCTTATCCATGAGCGTGGCATGGAGCGTGTACTCCTTGCCGGGGATAAGACCCTCGTACTTCACCTCGTCAGTGATGACGGCATCCTTGCCAGCCATCAGTTCATGGTCACCGTCGGACTTGTCAGTCGCGGTGGTACCGATGGTACTCGGGGCGAGTTTTACCGTCTGTCCCTCGTTGTCCTTATCGCATTCGCTCGCGACGATGGAAACGGGAGTCTCATCGGAAGCGTTCTCGATGCTGCCCTTGAACATGACCTCGAAGACCACGAGGTTCTTGGTCTCGCCGGACAGGCGGTCGATAACGTCGTTGGAGTTGAAGGTGTAGTCCATGTCGATGGAGCCGGACTCCTTCTCAGGGGTGAACTCCGCCGTCTTGTAGACAAGGCAGGAGAGGAGGTCTTTGTTCTCCTCGGCATATGCCTTGACCTTGGCGAGGTCGATGGAAGCGGTCGGGAGCTTCTTTGCGTTCGACCAGTCGATACCGTTATCGGTAACCTCGACCTCATCGGCCTTGTAGGTTTCCTCGATATTACGGACGAAGCTTGTGCCGCCGTCTGCGGTGGCGCTGCCGCTACCCTCCAGACCGGTGAGCTTCCAAGTGCCGTCTTCCTGCTCGGTGAGAGTCTGGGTGTCGGTCTTGACAGTACAAGTGCCGTCCTTGTTCTCGGTGCGCTCGGAAGCATCATAGGTGTAGGAACCGTCCGCGTTCTTGACGATGGCGGCACCGTTGCCCCAGTCCTTGTCCTTAACCTTGATGGAGTAGGTGTTCGACTGGAAGCCGAGCACGTTCATCAGGCCGGAGGTGAACTTGGTGAGGTCATCCTCGGTATACTTCTTCGCACCTTCGCCAGTCAGCACGGGAAGACCGGTCTTTGCATCCATCAGGATACCGGCCATGGTGTAGGCCTTGCCGGTGAGCACATGGTCGTACTCCACCTTGTCGGTGACGGTGGACTCGGCATCGGCGATAACGGTCTTGTCACCATCGAGCTTGTCCGTGGCTGTGGTACCAATCTCGGAAGTGTGCATGGTGACCGTCTGGTCTTCATCCTCGATATCGCTATGGGAAGCAATCTCCTTGTCCTTGTAGGACAGGGACTCGAAAGCGACCACCGGCGTGTTGTCTTTCAGGAGCGACCCATCGAAGGTGAAGGTCACATCGACGGTGCCGTAGGTGTCCTCGGGAACGAACTCGGTCTCGGCGGTGACGGGGTTGCCGTCGGCATCGAGGAGCTGCTTCTTGGTGACCTTGCCGTCCTTGTCGGTGACCTTCTCGTAGAGGGTGCCGGAAACCTTGTAGGTCTTGCCGGGGGTCACGTTCATGTAATGGACGGTATCGACGATGGTGGCATTATCCTCACCGATGAGGTTCTTATCACCATCAAGGGCATCCGTTGCGGTAGTGGAGAGCTTGGGCTTCGTGATGATGACAGTCTGGCCGGAATCATTCACGTCGGCATGGGAAGCAATCTCATTGTCGTTGTAGGACAGGGACTCGAAGGCAACGAGAGAGGTACCTTCCTTGAGCGAACTGCCATCGAAGTAGAAGGTCACATCGACGTTTCCGTAGGAGTCCTCTGCGGTAAAGTTTGCTTCCGCAGTGACGGGGGTACCGTCCTTGTCTTTGAATACCTTCTTCGTGACCTTTCCGTTCTTGTCAAGAACCTTCTCGTAGAGGGTACCGATGACCTTGTAGGTCTTGCCGGGGGTCACGTTGTTGTAGTGGACGGTATCGCGGACAGCGACATTTTCCTCGCCCGTAACCGTCTTGTCACCGTCGGCAGCATCGACGGCGGTGGTGCCGATAACGGGAGCCTTCACGGTAACGGTCTGGTCAATGTCGTTGATATCCTTGTGGTCGGCAATCTCGATACCGTTCGTGGAAAGGGTCTCGAAGGCGATGAGCTTGGTGCCGGTCTTGATGCTGCTGGCATTGAAGGTGAAGGTCACGGTCGCGGTACCGCTTTCGGCTTCCGCCGTGAACTCGGCAGTCGCGGTGACGGGGTTGCCGTCGGCATCCACGAAAGCCTTCTTGGTGGACTTGTCCATAAGGGTTCCCGTGAGCGTGTAGGTCTGCCCGGCGGTAAGCCCGGTGTAACGGACATAATCGGTAACGGTAACATCACCCTCAGCGGTGACGGACTTGCTATTGTCCGCATCGCCCACAGCGCTTGTCGAGAGCTTCGGCGTGAGCACGGTCACCTGCTGGGAAACGTCGGATTTGTTCCTATGCTCGGCGAGCTTCGCACCCTTTGCATCGGTAAGCGTCTCATAGACCACGAGGGTCTTCCCCTTGAGGTCGTAGGAATCGAAAGCGTAGTCAAGCGTGACGGAACCTGCGGAGTCCTCAGCCGTGAAGGTCTTTTCAGCAGTGATAGCCTGACCGTTAACCGTGACAGCATCGCCGGTAGCGGCATCATGCAGTTCACCGATGACGGTGTAGGTCTTACCCGCGACGAGATGGCTGTACTCTACCTTGTCGGAAATCTTGACGGTGCCGACCCCAACGTAATGGTCGCTATCAGAAGCGTCGTAGGCGGTGGTGTGGATTTCCGGCTCCGGGTCATCGAAGGTGCCGAGGTCGATAGTCTTGGCATCACGGGTCACAGTAACAGTCGTGTTGATGAGCGCATAGCCCTCATTAGCGGAGCAGCGAAGCTCTTCAATGGAATAGGTGTCAAAGGGCAGGGCACCGAGCTTGTTGTCCGCCTTGACGGCATCGGAGGTGGAAGTGGTGCCGTTCCCATCGAGCGCGCTGTTGTTGCCGAACCAGAAACCGGCGTTAGCATCGAGCTTTGTGCTGTCGATGGTGTCGCTTGCGGTCAGCGCCCAATCGTTCGCGTTGGTGTTCGAGTCATGCGCGTTCCAAGAGGACGCGGAGCTGAAATAGCCGTTCTCATCGGTCACAGCGATATGGGACTCGCCGGTAGTGAGGGAGGTCACCTTGAAGGGCACGCCTGCAAGGTGCTCGGAACCGTTATCGGCCTTTTTCGTGAACTCGATATCGGAGCGGTAGACCTGCTCGGCAACCTCCGGGACGTTGTAAGTACGAACGGCACCTGTGGTCGGATTCTCCTGAATCTTCTGGAAGGATACATCGTCGGACTTCACATAGCCTGTGGGTGCCTTGGTCTCACGAATGACGACAGTGCCGCGTGGGATGCACGGGTCGTTGTTGGAGTTGTAGTAGAAGGCATCGCCGGAAACAAAATCGTCGGCCTTGAAGTTGGCGATTCCGTTTTCGTTCGTCTTGAACGTCCAAGAACGTGTCGGCTTCACGTCGGCGTTCTTAAGGTCATCGTAGCTCTTGTAGTCAAGGGTGGCGTAGTAATCGACGGTGAACTCGGCACCTGCAAGGGTGGCGGAACCCTGCGGGAGGTTACCAGCGCCGTTATAGGTCTTCTGGCCGTCGTATTTACCAAGGAGCATAGCCATAGGGTCATTTGCGGGATTGTCGCTGACTGAGAGCTTCACAGGCGAGGATTCGCGATTCGCACCGGAAACATCTGCGGTGTAAACCTGCGAATCGGTGAAATATCCCTTGGGAGCCTTGGTCTCCTTCACATAGTAGCGTCCGGGGTTGAGCGAGACGGTGTTCGCGTTCCCGCTTACGTTCGTCGTAAGGGTCGCTACCTTGTTCGAGCAGTTGGAGTCAGTGTAGACCCCATATTCGGCACCTGCGAGGGAATAGCAGTCATTGGCATCGGTAAGGGTCTTATTTGAGGAGTCCTTATGCAGTGTCAGATATCCCTTGTGCAACGTCTTGATGACACGGTAGTAGCTAACGGGATACTTGGGCGTGATTTTGGAAATCACGTTGCCGCCTGCGGAGTTCGGGAAATAGCCCTTTACAATACCGTCCGCGTGGCTGGAAGAGTGCCAGAAAAGGTCTTCCGAGCTGTTGCTGCCCCAGAAGAAGCCGATATGGCAGTCTGAATTGCTATGATTCCAGTCCGACGGCTCCATGTAGATGATATCGCCCTTCTCAAGGATACCGGACGCGAGCATCTGCTCTTTGGAGCTGAATGTGTAGCTGACGGCATTGTTGTCGCGGCAATACACATTCCATTTATATGCGTTCGTCTCGTTACTCCTGTTGGAGCTGCCATTGACGGGATAGTTTCCGATGATGGATGTATTCGCTCCACAGGCACGGAGGACGGCAACCACAAACCCGGCGCAGTTCATATAGGCACCGCTACCGTACTCGCCCTTCGGTTTCCAGCAGTCCCAAGTGTCGAATGCGCCGCCCTCGCCATGAGGCCCTTTGTTGCCATATGGCGTGGTGAGGTAATACTCGTCGTTCTCGTGCTGGGAGAGCACGGACTCGACCGTCTTGGTGGCACCGAGTGCTTGGTCGATGGTCTGACCGGCAGCATAGGCGCTAACACCCGATTTCTGCGCGGCATA
>ERZ506896.1384-NODE-1384-length-12053-cov-5.036089_pt1 | contig 12053 bp, 6 predicted proteins | sample MGYA00513176_ERZ506896 | MGnify/ENA metagenome assembly ERZ506896
AGACGTGTGCTCTGCCGATCTCTGTCTTGATTCCTCTGTAATATTCTCCAAAGAAACGGAAATTATCCAGATATACCGGAATCAGACCTGTCTGCCAGTCATGACAGTGAATCAGATCCGGACGGAACCCAATAACCGGAAGAATACTTAAAACTGCCTTACAGAAGAAAGAGAATTTTTCAATATTCCACTTCGGATCTCCATCATATGGAGCAAATCCTGAAAAATAAAATTCATTATCAATAAAATAAAATGTAACTCCATTTAATTCTGTCTTAAAGATTCCGACATAGCGATCCTCTCCTGCAAAATCCATGTAGAAGTTTGTGATATACTCCAGGCGCTCTACCCACTCCTGTTTCATACACATGTACTTAGGTAAAACTACACGGCAGTCATATTTCTCTTTATCAAAAAGAGGATTATCGTAATAGAACTCTTTGCGAACTACTTCAGCGACTTGTTTAGGAAAATTACCATCTTTTACGCGAACTTCAAATGCTTTTTTAAAATAATAATCATGATCCTTCCCTGTTCCTTGCAAAGCAGAACCACAACTTAGACATTTTTTTTCTATAGCTGAACCTGTTAAAACACTTTCATAGGTAATATATCCACATACTGGACAAAAATATGCTTGATCCATTCTAGTTTTACCTTCCTCTCATTTGGTCTAATATTACCTCTCACCCTGATTTTAGTCTCTCACCTTAGATCGGGAATATTATACCAAACGGCATATCTATTGTCAAAACAACACCACTCATCATGGTCACAAAAGTAACAGAAAGAAGCTGAACGTTTTAGGCGGCGTGACAGATGTTGCCAAACAATCCCTCATGGCCGCAGGAAGCGGCCTGCTGAAAGCTAAAGGACTTGATTCCAATGCTGTACCCGGTTCTGTGATTGCAGCGCCGGAACTCAGTAAGAATTTAGACAATGACAAAATAGCTCTTAAAGAGTATAACAGTCTCCTAGCGTATGGAGCTACTCCCGCCGAAGCCTACGCAGAATCTTTAATGGGAGTCTCCAAAGCCGCTCAGGAAGCTGCCCGGCAAAGTAACGGCCTGCCCGTTGACATCGACAAGTACCATAACTCTCAGTTAGCCGCCAGCATGGCGACCAAGGTTTCCACAGGCTCCATGATCGCCCAGTCCGTCGCCTCCGCCGCCCTCACGGGCGCGATCAGCATGGGTGTAACCCTCGCCGTGAACGGCCTTGTGATGGGCCTCGATTACCTCGCGCACGCCCACGAGCGCGCCGTGGAGGCGGTGGATAACGCAAACCAGGCCTATGCGGAAAACGAGACGGAGCTCAACAACGCAAGCTCCAGCCTCGCGCAGGTGGAAGAGCGCCTCAACGCCCTCAACAGCATCCAGAACCCCTCCCTTGCGGATAAGGAGGAAACCGCCGAGCTCGAACGCCAGCGGGAAGAGCTCACCGCTCAGGTCGCCCTGCTCAAGGAAAAAGGCGAAGCGCTCAAAGCAAAGCAGGCCGAGAGCGGCAAGGAGCTCATGGACAACCTCGAATCCGAAGGGCTCGACTCCTCCTATTCCAAGGATGGCGGCAAACTATCCTGGTGGGAAAAGATCGGGGCGAGCATGGCGCAGGGCCAAACCATGCAATCCGCCTCCAACATGATGCTGTTCGACCCGGACATGGCCCAGCAGCAGATGGACATGATGGACGACATGAGCATGTCCGCCAAGGAATACGCAGAGTATTGGACGGATAGCCTGTCAACCGACGGGCTGGACCGCCAGTCCGAACAATTCCAGACCGTGCGTGACAACCTGCTGAATATCGCCGAGGAATACCAGAAGGTTGCGCAGAGCAGCGACGGCGCAATCGGCGACGCGGCGCGCGAAAAGGTCAACCAGATTACCTACGCGCTCGGCGACGCGGAAACGCGCGCCGACCTGTTTAACAACAAGCTCGGCGATAACGACGCAAAGGATAAACTGCTCGATGCGGCCGCCGCCGGGGAACTGACAGCGGAAAACCTTGCCCAAATCGCGGGCGACGACCTTGCCAGCCAGCTCAATTCCGTTTCCGGCTCCGCGCAGGCGACAGTCGAGCAGCTAGCAGCTATGGCGCAAACCGGCGAACAGGCCCGGTCGGCGGCAGAAAACCTGCAAACCGCCACGGCATCCCTCGCCGAGGCCAACCAGAAGATTGCCGATATTGAAGGCGCTGTTAACTCCCAACGAGCTCTAAACGCCAGCGAGGTGAGTGATCTCTGCGCCAAATACCCGGAGCTCCAGCAATATGTGACCGCCACGGCGGACGGTTTTGCAATCGAAGAAGGCGCGATGAGCCTGCTCAGCGGCGCAACGAGCCAATTCAGCACCGGCTACATTCAGGCACAGATCAAAATGAGCGAGGCCGCTCTCGCGGAAACGCAGAACCGCATCAACCTCATGCAGCAGGAAGCCGGCATCATGGGAAGCCTCGACTATGCTACCGTGGCCTCAAAAACGGACAAGTTCGTCATGACGGAGCATGAATTCCGCCGTGGGAACAACAGCAAGGGTTATGAAAGCTATGAACAATATCTCGCCAGCTTCCTCGACAGCGATCTTGCCGCCAGCTATGAGCAAAGCGCAAAGCTGCAAAAGGCAATTGAAGACGCAAAGAAAAACCTGAAGCTCAAACAGGATTACGAAAAACGCGCTGCCGATACGGCCAAGAAAAACCAGACAAAATCTACTTCTTCCGGCTCAACCGCCTACAAAAACGAAGCCCTCGACAACGAATTAAAGCGCATCGAGCACCTCAAAGCCATCGGCAAATACGAAAACGACGAGCTCGGCTACATCAAAGCCCTGGAAAACGCGAAATCCAGGCTCACGAAGAAGGAATCCGAGCGCTGGCAGCTCGAGGAGAAAATCTACGCCGCCCGCGAAGCCTATGAAAAGCAGCAGCTCGATGACTACCTCGACGAAATCTCCTACAAGGAGGCCATGGGCAAGTACGATGACAACCAGGCCCAGAAGATCGCCGACCTGACCTACGCCTACAACAAGCTTGCCAAGAAGAAGGAAGACCTGCGTAAGCTTGAGCAGCAGATCTACAAGGAGACCAAGGCCTATCAGGAGGCCGAGGCCAAAAAGGCCAAAGACGCGGCCGACGCGATTGAAGATATCGTCGACATGCGCATGAAGTATATCCGCAAGGAGCAGGAGCTCAAAAAGAAAGCGCTGGAGGACGAGCTCGACGGCTACAAAAAGCTCTACGACGCGCAGGCAAAGGCTCTCGACAAGCAGAAGGAAGCCGACGACTACGCCAAAACCGCCGCCAAAAAGCGCGCGGATATCGCAGAGATCGAAACGCGGCTGAATGAGCTCTCCGCCGACACGAGCGCCGCCTCCCAGCGCGAGCAGGCCGAGCTGCGCGCCGAGCTTGCCGAAAAGCAGGAGGACCTTGAGGAATACGAAAAAGAGCAGTCCATCGAGCGGCAGAAGGAAAAGCTCGATGAGGAATACGCCCTGCTGGAAGAGCAGAACAACGCCAAAATCGAGAAGATTGATGAATTCCTCGATAACGAGGGCGCGGTGCGCGATCAGGCCATGGCGGATATCATGACCCGCAGCGAAACCGTCTACCAGGAGCTGATGGAGTGGAACGCGAAATACGGCGACGGCATCAACAAAACCGTGACCGACGCGTGGAAGGCCGCCACCGATGCGCTCAAAACCTACGGCACGCAGGCAAACGCCATCAAAATCTCCGAAAACCCTGGTGACATCAAGCCGCCCGTCAAAACGCCCAGCGCCGCCGCGCAGCAAAAGCCCGCCGCGTCCTCCGGCGGTTCGTCCGCCGCCAAGGCCCCGGTCAAGGGTGGGCGAGCGAGCGTGACCACAAAGGACGCAGCGGCCTATGCCTCCTCCTCCGGCAAACGCGTGGGTTCCTGGAGCACGATGGCGAAGAACGCGGGCGTGGGCTGGAACCAGAAGCTCTACGTGACCAACATCGCCAACGGGAAGGTTGCCATCGGCGCCACCTCAAAAATTGGCAACACCATCGCGTGGGTCGACAAAAAGAACGTGAAGGGCTACCGCTCCGGCTCCCCCTTCATCCCCTCCGATCAGCTTGCGCTGGTGGACGAGGCCGGGCCGGAGCTAATTATCCGCAACCCCGTTCAGGGGCGGCTGACCCACCTTTCACGCGGCGACGGGGTGCTCAACAGCACGCTCACCGAACGCATTATTGCCCTCGCGCAGAACCCCGCCGCCTTCCTCAACCAAAGCATGGCCAAGCTCTCCTCCGCCTTCGGCGCGGGCTTTGCCCCGGGCGCCGCGCCCTGCATTCAGATCGATTCCAAGGTGATCGTGGAGGGCAATGCGGATATGGAAACCGTCAAGGCGCTCGAAAAGGCGGAAAACCGCATTGCGGAAAAGGTGTTCACGCAGGCGAATAAGAAATACCTGCGCAGCGGCCATACGATCAACCCAAAGCATTTGGGGTAATGGATTCTAAATAACCAGACGACAGATATTGACACATCCCCCGGAGCGGCAGGCCCCGGGGGATGGATGAAGGAGGCTTTTTATGCATCTCTCCGGAAAGTATTTCAACTACAACAACCAGTCCTCCGCCATCTGGGGGCTGTTTTTCGCGCAGGTGGAGCTCACCCCCGACCGGCGCAGAATGGGCGGCCCCGCCTATTCCACGCAATATAACCGGCTTTCACACCACCATTTTCTCCAGCAGGATACATGGGAGGAGCCGCTCTCTTTCGATGTGGAGATCGTATCCGACCGCGTGCTGTCAGACGCGGAGGTGGGCGAGGTTTACGCCTGGCTTTTTCATGAAAAAGCGTTTCGCAAGCTCGAACCCCTCTCCGACGAATACGACGGCGTTTACCTCAACTGTGTGTTCCACGCCGTGGAGGAGATCGAGGGCGGCGTAAACGGCAAGTATGGAGCGGTCGGCTTCAAGGCCACCCTGCTGTGCGACGCGCCCTGGGGCTGGGAGGATGGCGAAGCCGTATACGAAGCGGCGGAGATCGGCACGCAGATGGCGTTTGAGAACCCGTCCGTTTACAAGGGCTATCTCTACCCGGAGGTTATTCTACAAACCGGAACGCAGGGCGGCAGCGTCATGCTGCAAAACGTGACCGATCAAAACCGCCAAACGGCATTTACCGGCCTCAACGCCACGCCGCACACCATCACCCTCCTGCCGGAAACGCTGGAGGTGCGCTCCACCCTTTCGACCGAGCCGATCTATAACAGCTTTAACAAAAATTTCTTCCGCCTGCTCCCCGGCCTGAACCGCTTTGCCGCGACCGGGGACATACAGAAGCTCACATTTCAATACAGGATTGCGAGGCTGATATAATTGCTTGCTCAATTTGATTCCTTCGGGAATTTTGAAATCCCGCAGATCACGCTCTGCAACCCGGATGGCCGCGCGCTCGGCATCCTCTCGAACCTCTCGGACCGGCAGATGAATATCCGGTTTAACGATCTATCCGATCTCTCCTTCACCATCCAGCGCGGCGCAAAGGAGTGCCGCTGCCCCGTCTATGAACAGGTGGAGCCCTTTCGCTACCTCCTGGTGGATGGAATCGGCTATTTCGTCATCACGGATGTGTCCGTTTCCGAAGAGGGAAACGACGCGTTCAAAACCGTGGAGGCCTCCTCCTGCGAATATGAGCTGAACAACATTCAGCTCGGCTACTATGAAGGCACCTACCGGTTTTACAGCGGAGACGACAGCGACCCGAAAAACTCCCTGCTCTCAGATATCATGAAGCGCCTCCCCTCCTGGCGGCTGGATACGGACGGCATCCCCGCCGCCGTTGCCGCGCGCTCCCGCACCTTTGACACAACCGATCAAACGGTTTATGCCTTCCTCATGACGGAATTGGAGGAGGCGTATGAATGCCTGTTTGAATTTGACATATTGAACCGCGTCATCCGTGTTTACGACCGCTATCAATACGATAACCGCACGGATATCTGCCTCTCCACGGAGGATGTGCTCCAGGGGCTGACCCTGCGCACCAAATCCGACGAGATCAAAACCGCCCTGCTCGTCAAGGGCGGCAACGGGCTCGACATCCTCAGCGTAAACCCGCTGGGCACCAACTTGATCTATAACTTCAGCTATTACGCCACAGAGGAGTGGATGGATGCCGCGCTGATCGAAAAGGTAAAAAACTGGCAGGCCCATGTGGACGCCCTCACGAGCTCAGAAAACAGCGCCTTTCAGGTGCAGCGTGCGGAAATCAGCAAGCTTCAGGGGCGAAAAGCCGAAAAGGAAGGCGAGATCACCCGCCTCAAGCAGGAGCTTTCAAACTTGCAGGTGCAGCAATCCGCCATCATCAGCGATACGGCGTCACAGGATATCAAAAATGCAAATCTCAAAGCTCTTCACCCGCAAATCCTAGCTGCAAAATCGGCGCTGAGCACGGCGGAAGGCGCGCTCTCTTCTATTCAAACACAGCTCAACACAGAGAACGACAAGCTTTTGGCGCTCCAAAAACAGGTGCGCTTAGAATCTGTATTCACACCGGCGGAGATGGAGGTGCTCTCCCGCTTCATCCAGCAGGGCGCGTATACAGAAGAGAACATCACAAAGCAGGATAACATGAGCTATGAAGAGGCGCAGGCCCAGGCGCTGGAGCTTTACAACAAGGCGCAGAGCCTGCTCAAAACCATCTCCACCCCGCGCTATGAGTATTCTGTGGAAACCGCGAGCTTCGTGTTTCAAAAGGAGTTTGCCCACTTAACCAGCCAGCTCAAATCCGGCTGCCTGATCGACATCCGGCTAAGCGAGGAGGATATTGCAAGCCTCCTGCTGCTTGAAATGGCGGTGGATTATGACGGCCGCTCCCTCTCCCTCACCTTTGGCAACCGCTATAAGCTCAGCGACCCGAGCGCGCTGTTCAACGATCTCGTCGGCGGCTCCATCGCCAAAACGGCAAGCACGGTGGAATACCTGCGCACCACCTTCGATTTTAAGCAGCAAAAAGACGATCTCGACCATCTGGCGGAGCTGAAGGATGAATCGATCAACCTTACGCACAATATGGTGGTCAACGCGGATAACCAGGTGATGGTCATCGACGCCTCCGGCATCAACGGCCGCAGGGCGGTCATCGGCGAAGACGGCCTTCCAACCGGCGACTACGAGCCTGAGGTTTTGAAAATCACAAATAATACCATCGCCTTCTCCACGGACGATTTCGAAACGACGGAGACTGTGCTGGGTAAAAACCTGCTGCCCGACGGCGCGACCACGCCGGACGGGAAGAATTACATGTACGGCCTGAATGCGAAGCTGCTCATGGGCGATCTGATCATCGGCGAAAATTTGAAGGTGAGCGGGGAGATTGAGGGCAATATCATCAAGGCCAATAGCATTGCTGCGAATCAGTTGAAAATCGGCGATTCGACAAATCTGATTCAAGCGCATCCGGATATGAATCCGGATGGCTTAAAAACAGAAACAGTAGATGGCAAAAAATATTTCATAACCAAAGAACTCAACGCCGATGGTACTGCTAAGCCCTATTCTAAAATTTATTATCTGAATGGGTATAGCTTAGACTTTTCTGTTGGAGATAGTTATCATTTTTCATTCTACGGAAAAATCTCCAATGGAAAACAAATCGCATGTATCTTGAGGTTGTATTATGTTCATGAAGAAGGGAAAGAAGATTATGTTAATTTAGGAAGAGCACTTATTGATAGCAAGGGAGATTCCTTTACAAACTATTCTATAACATTCACTCTAACCGTTTCCCCAGACCAAAACAGAGCGTATAGAAATTGGTTTTTCTGCTGTGAAAACTTCTCTGATACAGCATCTCCATTGTTTTATCAAAGAGATGTGAAGCTTTATCGAATGGCCACAGACGTTATGATTAAGGATGGCGCAGTTACAGCGAATAAAATAGTGGCAAACGCTATAACAACAGACAAGCTTGCTGCAAATTGTATTACAACAGACAAAATGATGATCGGCGACTATAATAACTTAATTCAGAAAAATCCTGATTCCAATCCGGAAGGGATTCCAGTCACAACAGTCAATGGAATTCGATATTTTAACGTGGGTACTACCCAATATTCCTCCCGCATTGCGGCCCGTGGATATAACATTGATTTTAAAAAGGGGGATTCTTATGTTTTTGAAATGACTGCCATTATCCCCTCCGGAAGACGAATTACTGTTGGTATGCGAATGCATTATCAAGTACCTGAATACGATTCCGGTACGGCAAGCAACACCGTCACATTCACGTCTAATTTAGTTGCATTTACCGGAACAGGCAGCGCAAAAAAATATTCTGCGAAGATAACAATCAGTAAAGATATCAACGTATCAAGAGTTCCATTATACTGGGACTTTTTTATAGAAAATACTGTAGCGGGAACGCCTCCCACATATATAAGAGATCTCTTTTTAAGAAGATGTACCAGCGGTGAACTGATCGTGGATGGCGTAATCCGATCATCAGATGGAGAATCTTATTTCGATTTAAACAATGGAAAGATCGTGGGTAAAAATGCGGAGATGAATGGAAGCTTTACCGCAAACGCAATATCAACCGATGCCTCTCTGTTATTTGGAACCAAGGCACAACTGCGTGGCTTTGAAATGCCCAACCCGCCTTCAAATCTGGATACTCTCACCAAGTTAGCAAATTGGATAAACTCCCTAAAATTTGCGGGTCTATATTTCTATGATGTGAAGGGAGGCGAAGCAGGCAGTATTTCCACTCTTGCTTGTTCCATGAATGGGAACGGTGCCATCGACTATAGAGCAGTAATCATCAAGACACGCGATACCGCAAATGCAAGGAGTACCATATCCCTATGTGATCAAGCTGGAGAGAATTCTATCGCAGATATTACTGCGGATACTATAGATCTATGGGGAAAAAAACGAATAGACTTACATGGCGAAGTCTATCCATCTTCTCATGTCCGTATGATAAATCAAGCACAACTTCAAGGTTACACAACAGGAGGAACCCAGGAACTCCTCGCCCAAAAGTCCGGCGGAAACAACGCCGTTTATGGACTGGCGACACAAACAGGCAACACCCACATTTATACCAGAACAGGCGGCGCGGTAGCGATGTTCGTCGGTACAGCAGAAAAGGTCCGTGTAGATGGAAGCGGAATCGTTATGTATGGAAGCAATGCACATATCCGTTCCAACAGTGGAGCAGCGATCAAATTTTATATCAGTGGCCAGCTATGCGGATATATCGATAAAAGCGGCTGGCATAACGCTTAAAGGAGGGTATTACATTGGCATTGATTAAACCAAATTATCCATTCAAAGGGCTGAACGTCCCAAACGCTTATCTTCGCATTAGCAACCTTGAATATCTTTATAACCAGAAAAAAGTTGCATATCTTGTGTCTGTCTATGCGAATAAATCCATATCACAGTCTGAAGAAGAAACGCGGCTTGACGATTATTATGTCGGAATTACGGACATGCCCCTCGGTGGCAGCGTTCCCGACATCCTCCGCATGATCTACGAGGACATTAAAATGAAGGCGCGGGACGCGGATTCCTATCCTGAAATCGCTGAAAAATTTGCGGACTGCATAGACGACGTGGAGGAAGACTTGCCCTCCCCCTCCTATGCCGAGCTCGCCGCCGCAACCAATATCCTGATGGGAGGAGAAAACGCATGAGCATCATCGACGAAGCCCGCGCCATGCGGGCAAGCTATATCGCCCTTGCGCAAAGCGCCCCGGATGAGCTGCTTTCATCCGGGGATTATTTATCGGTTTTTGATCCGCTGTGCGGGGATGGCGGCCTGATCCCCGCGCGCAGCGTGCGCCGCCATGAGGGCAACCTTTACCGCGCAAATGCGGATTGCTGGGATCGGGAGGACAATTGGCCCAGCGCCGCGCCCACCCTCTGGACGCAGGTCACGCCGGACGAATGGCCCGCCTGGGTGCGGCCCTCCGGCGCGCATGACGCTTACAACACCGGCGACAAGGTGACGCACAACGGCAAACAATATACCTCACAAATCGACGGCAACACCACAGAGCCGGGAACAGACGAACGCTGGTGGAGCGAAACGAAAGAATAACCAAGTGGAGGAAATATACTATGCAAGAATATCTTACCCGCCGCAAGGCGGAACTCCAGCAGGAATATAACAGCCTGACGCTTCAAAAATCGAATTTGAGCAGGCAGTTCAAAGCCTGCCGGGAGCGCATGGCGCAGCTACGCGGCGCATTCGCCGAGCTGGAAGCGCTTGCCCAGCAACCGGCATCTCCGAATATTTCCGAGCCGCAGGCATAGCAATTCCCCCATTCCATAAACATGAAAGGATGAACGCATCATGCGAACCGTACGCATTGATTTCACCAACCAATCCGTTTCCTATCCGGATGGCACATTGGCCGGCCGGCGGGGCGAACACCTGATGACACAGCTCATCATCAGCCTGCCGGAGGAAATGGGGGCTTCTGAAATTGAATATTATCGCCTCGCCTTCTGCCGGTATGGCAACGAGGAGCGCATTTTAACCAATCGGATCACAGAAGCCACGGAGGGCGACCGCGCATACCGCTCCGGCAACCTGATTTATTGCAAGCTCTGGCACGATTTAACGGATGCGCAAGGCCTCTTTTTCAATGTGGAGGGCTGCCGTGAAAAGAACGGTGAGGAAGTGCTGCTTTGCAAATCGCCCCGGGCTCGCCTTAGCTTCCAATCTGCCGTTTCCGGGGAGGAATCCGCCGCTGACACACCGCTCTCTTCCCCGCGGGACGGCATCACACCCCACATTGGGGCAAACGGCAACTGGTTTCTCGGCTCCCAGGATACCGGCGTTTCCGCCGCTGGCCAAAAGGGGGAGCCGGGTGAAGCAGGTGCGCCGGGCACACCCGGCCAGCCCGGCATCACGCCCCATATCGACAGCGCCACGAAGCACTGGATGACCGGCGATACGGATACCGGCATTTCAGCCGAAGGCACGCCGGGCCCACACGGCGCAAACGGGGCGGACGGCGTGAGCCCCACTGTTTCAGTCGCAAGCAACACAGGCACGGAGTACAGGCTCACCATCACCGACAAAAACGGATCTATCACCACCCCAAACCTGAAAGGGCAGAATGGCGCGGGCAGCGGCAGTGTTTCCGTAACGGTCGGTGAAACAACCACCGGCGCGCCTGGCTCAAACGCCACCGTCACCAATTCCGGCACAGCCTCCGCCCCGGTGCTGAACTTTACCATTCCGCGCGGCGACAAGGGGGAAACAGGCCCCAAGGGAGAGCCCGGCATACAGGGTCCAAAAGGCGATCCAGGCCCAGCAGGCGCCAACGGCAGGGACGGCACAGACGGGGTAAGCCCCACTGTGGCGGTTGCAAGCAATACGTCCACAGAATACAAACTTACCATCACCGATAAAAACGGCTCCATTACTACCCCTAATTTAAAAGGCCAAAACGGAAGCGGCGGGGGCTCCGGGAGTTCTTCCTCCTTTACTACACAGGACGTCCCGCTGGTGTGGACGCGAGACGACGATCTAAAAGTCCTATATGCACCGATTGATATCAGTCCGGAGAATTATGTGCGTGTGATGCATGTTGTATTAACGACGGACGGCGTGATTAATAGCAACAGCGCACTCCTTAACGTCCCGGGCATAATGACCTTTGGCGCAAGCACACCAACACCTATATATTTGGCACGGCTGTTCACTGTGGCTCCACTAGATGGATTTGTAATATGTGCAGATATTTCGAGAGCATTGACAGAGGGGGATATAGGAGATCTTTCGATTAACCTTATCCCATCTATGTTTACTCAAGCCACGCTATATATCTTACAGGAGGGATGACCGATGATAGACGCAGAGATGATTGCGCAAATAAATGCGCTGGGCAGGGAATCGCGTGCGCATAACCAAGCGCTTGCAGAGCAGCGGGAGATCTTGCTCCGTGCCGCTGCGCAAACCCTGCCGGAGGATGTAGCGGTTACAGTGCCGCTGATGTACCCAGCGTGGGATTGGCAGTCCTGCAAGCGGGATATGATCGTCAATTACAACGGCCAGCTGTACCGGG
>ERZ506896.1387-NODE-1387-length-12028-cov-5.054623_pt1 | contig 12028 bp, 8 predicted proteins | sample MGYA00513176_ERZ506896 | MGnify/ENA metagenome assembly ERZ506896
CGAGAAGGTACCGTGATTGTACGATGATGTTTATATGGACCTTACATTCGTGGATGTCTTTGACCGGTTGGGATTGGACGCTCCTGTGGACTCATTCGCCATGGCGTTCGCTACGGCGGGATATACGTTATGGCATGCTAACCAGTCGGCACGTTATAATATTTTGCAAGGGATCATGCCTCCGGCGTCCGGCCATTGGCTGAATAACCCTCATGCGGATGATCTGGATTATCAGATCGAGGCGGACTATGCCGGACTGATGTCGCCGGGTATGCCGAATACGGCTTCCGAGATTTCTGATAAGATCGGGCATATCATGAATTACGGAGACGGTTGGTACGGCGGTGTGTATGTCGGGGCGATGTATTCGTTATCGTTTATCTCGGATGATATCGAGTTTATCGTGACCGAGGCGTTAAAGACGATACCGGAGCAAAGTACCTATTATAAATGTATGAGCGATGTGATCCGCTGGCATAAGGAATATCCGGACGATTGGAAACGCACTTGGTTTGAGTGTGAGAAGAAATGGAGCTCGGATATTGGTTGTCCGGATGGCGTTTTCGTTCCGTTCAATATCGATGCCGTGATCAATAGCGCATACATTCTTATCGGCTTGCTTTATGGTGAGGGAGATTTCTATAAGACATTGGATATCTCTACCCGTTGTGGACAAGATTCGGATTGCAACCCAGCCTCTGCGGGTGGTATCTTAGGAACAATCCTTGGTTATAGCCGTATACCGGATTATTGGATGAAGAACTTGAGAGAGGTGGAGAATATGGATTTTGCCTATACGACCATCTCATTGAATAAGACTTACCAAATTGGCTTCGATCAAGCGTTGCAAGTGATAGAGCGCAACGGCGGTTCCGTTTCAGGTGACGAGGTGACGATCAAATGCCAGCAACCTGTAGCCGTTCGTTACGAGAAGGCTTTCGAGGGTATGTATCCGATAGAGAAAGTGGCGGTTAATAAGAATTTGTCCGATGTAGGAGAACTTCCATTTGAGGGAACAGGCGCCGTATTCAAAGGCTTTGTGAACGCTAAAGATGATAAATACGTAGCGAAAGTAGAGATGTACCTAGATGGGGAGCTGGTTGAGACGGCGAACCTTCCGGCATCCTATACGACTCGTAGGAACGACCTGTTTTGGAAGTATCAGCTGCCCAAGGGAAAACATACGGCTACGTTTAAATGGCTAAATCCACGTAATGATGTCTCCGTACATTTCGGTGAGATACTGATTTACTCGGATGCTCCGAAAGAGATTGTTCACCAATAAAATTATAAAGATTATGAAGAAATCATTGTTTCTGATGGGCTTATTCGCCTTGTTTATCTCCTGTAAGGGGAATGTTTCTCAAACCGATAAGCCTCAACCGGTAAATCTTATTCTAGATACCGATTTAGGTCCGGACTATGATGATGTGGGCGCTATGGCCTTGATGCATGCCTTGGCGGATAGCGGTCAGGTAAATATTCTTGCGACTCTTTCCTCCAACCATGATGAGCGGGTGGTGCCTTGCATTGAGGTGCTGAATACTTATTTCAACCGTCCGGACATACCGGTAGGGGCACCAAAGAGCGAACCGGGGGCCTCCTTGACTACTTGGCATAAAACGAAGTGGACTGACGAGTTACCCGCTAACTATCCGCATCATACGGCGAAGACTTCCGACGCTCCGGATGCCCTGAAGGTGTATCGTAAGATTCTGAGCGAACAACCGGATACCAGCGTTGTTATTTGTACGATTGGTTTCTTCTCTAATTTAAGGGATTTGCTTCAATCGGGAGCTGATGAATATAGCGATCTCTCCGGAAAGGAATTAGTCGCCAAGAAAGTGAAACGTTTGGTTTCTATGGCGGGCCTGTTTCCGGAAGGTAAAGAATTCAATGTGTATTGCGATGTCCCTGCCTCTAAAGTCGTAGCGGAGGAATGGCCTACAGAGATTGTCTTTAGCGGTTTTGAGATCGGGAACGTAATCTTGACCGGAAAGAAACTGGTGCAAATGAACGTGGAGAACAGTCCTGTAAAAGATGCGTATGCCCTTTGTTTTGCGGAGGGAGACCCAGAAGGGCGCATGAGCTGGGATCATACGGCGGTATTGGTCGCTATAAAAGGTTATGAGCCTTATTTCGATGTAGAGCGAGGAACCTTTCATGTCGTAGATGATGAGGGGACTAACAATTGGGTGGCAAATCCCAATGGCCGTGATCTTCGTTTGATCGAGAAGATGCCGCCTACGGAGGTCGCTTCCTTGATAGAGAATTATATGATGCATCAACGATCTATTAAATAGTATTTTTATGTATATCGTACAAGATTATTCTTTAGCTGTCATATTCTGTGTCGTTACGATGCTTTGTTGGGGATCGTGGGGGAATACGCAGAAATTAGCCTCCAAGACTTGGAGATATGAGTTCTTCTATTGGGACTACGTGATTGGTGTCTTGCTCTTTTCTCTGATTTCCGGCTTTACCTTGGGTAGCATCGGGACGGAAGGACGCAGTTTCCTGCCGGATTTGGCGCAAGCGAACCTCGCTAGTTTAGGGAGTGCCTTTTTGGGCGGTATTATTTTTAATGCTGCCAATATCTTGTTGTCTGCGGCGATCGCCATTTGCGGATTGTCGGTTGCTTTTCCGGTTGGGATCGGATTAGCCTTGGTGCTAGGCGTATTGGTTAACTATTTCGGGGCGGCGAAGGGGGAACCAACTTATATCTTTATCGGTGTAGCTTTAATCACGGTCGCCATCATCTTGAATGGCCTGGCTTATAAGAAAGCCTTGGTCGGTACCAAGAAAGTATCGGGGAAGGGGATCCTTATATCGGTTGTGGCCGGCGTGATCATGGCCTTTTTCTATCGTTTTGTCGCCGCTTCCATGGATATGGAGAATTTCGCTTCTCCGGCACCCGGGAAGTTGACGCCTTATACCGCCGTATTTGTTTTTGCCATAGGAGTATTTGTTAGTAATTTCTTGTTTAACACATTGGCAATGAAACATCCGGTGGAAGGTAAGCCTGTCTCCATATGCGGTTATTTTAAGGGAAATATGAGTACGCACCTCGTGGGTGTATTGGGGGGTGTTATCTGGTGTATCGGTCAATCTTTCAGTATGATAGCGTCAGAGAAAGCGGGAGCGGCTATATCTTACGGATTGGGGCAAGGAGCCACGCTAGTCTCCGCTTTATGGGGCATCCTTATCTGGAAAGAGTTCAAGGGAGCACCAGCCATTTCCAATCGTCTGAATGTCGGGATGTTTATTTTATTCGTGATCGGACTTGGGTTTTTAATTTATGCGGGAGCTTAAATAACGTTATTTTTATTTATTCCGGAAAAAACATTACCTTTGTTCTTGTTTCTTGTTTATGGGAGTTTAATAACGAAAAAAGACGATCTATGAAAGAAGAAGGTGATGTATTCAAAAAGTTCCGTGATTCCTTCAGTAGGATGGAGGGACATTTCCATATACTAGAACAGCGTGTGCCGGTTGAACTTCAGATGGAGTATTTCAAATACTCGGAAAACGTACGGAAGGAAAACCGGCCTCCTCGTCCCTTATCGGAGGATGAGTGCGAGACCCTGTACAACACTTTGTTGACGGAGGAAACCAAGGACAAGACCGAGAAGAGATATCTGTTATCTCAATTGGCTACCTCGAAATCCGTCCGTGCGTACCGCTTGTTGGAGGAATACACCCAGCATCCGGACCCAGAAGTGACAGATTGGGCCTACATGGCTTTGATGGAGTCTCGTATCTCCTTAGAGTCCGATTTCTCCGACGAGAAACAAATTTATATCTCGACCGGCTTGGGAGGAAAAGGGGAGAAGCTGCGTTTCTATGTCTTGATGACGTCTAAAGGCAAGAAACCTTTCCAAGAATATCAGCGGCAGACAATCGAGCGGGAGTTCGCTTATTATCTGCCGAAAACGGACTGCGAGATCGAGCGTTTGACGATCGGTGAGCAGTATGTGGAGTTGGTGTTCTTGATCCCGGTGCGTACGGATATAAAAGCCACGTTGGATCGGGTGATCAATGAATGTAACCAATACGGCGATTTCCTCTCGAATGTTTTCACGATCACGAATGTCAAGGAATTGACAGCGGAGGAGGTTTCCGAGATTATAAATAAGAATGGAGACGATTAAGCAAGCTATTAAGTATGGTGTAGTCGGGTTGAGCAATACCTTGATAACGATGATCGTTATCTGGGTGATGATGAAACTCTTCGGATGCCGGGAAGGTTTATCTAACTTAACGGGATATGTGGCAGGCATATTAAACAGTTTCATCTGGAACAAGCAATGGACTTTCAAGGGAAGTTCCACCGGATGGACGAAAGGGGCGGTTCGGTTCACGATCGCTTTTATTATTTGTTATGCTTTACAGTACGGATTGGTACTGATCTTGAATTCCCGACTTACGATCGATCATTACTACAACCACTTGATTGGAATGGCTTTCTATACGGTGATTAATTTTTTAGTAAATAAGTTTTATACCTTTAAAGCTTAAAAGGCATGAAGAAGTTAGCGGTTATAGTCCCGTGTTACAACGAGGAAGCCGTGATCGAGGAATCGTATCGGCGTACGAAAGAGGTCTTGGTAAAGTTGCCGAACCCTACGGAGATTATCTATATAAATGATGGTAGTCAGGATAAGACACGTTCTTTGTTGGATCATATAGCCGCTACCGATCCTCATGTGAAGGTGATTCACTTCTCCCGGAATTTCGGTCATCAACCGGCGGTAACGGCGGGTATCAATAACTGTGACGCTGATTTGGCGATTATCATCGACGCCGATATGCAGGATCCGCCGGAATTGATTCCGGATCTGCTGGAAGTGCAGGAGAGAGAGAATGCTAACGTGGTTTATTGCGTCCGTAAGTCACGGGAAGGGGAGAGTCTTTTCAAGCTGTTCACCTCCAAGGCTTTTTACCGGGTGATGAATTATATGAGCGAGGTCCATTTCCCGCTGGATACGGGAGATTTCCGTTTAGTGGACCGGAAGGTGATGAATGAGTTCGACCGTTTTAAGGAACGGGGAAAATATATCCGTGGCTTGATAAGCTGGGTGGGCTTCCACCAAGTGCCGTTTTATTATGAGCGTGAGGCGCGTATCGCCGGCGAGACGAAATATCCGATTAGTAAGATGCTGAAATTCGCGTCGACGGCAATGCTTTATTTCTCGAAGAAGCCGTTGCGTTTGGCGACGAGTCTCGGGTTTATATCCGTATTGGTCGGTATAATCTTGGCGGTTTGGTTCACGTTGGGCAAGATCTATGGTTTTAGTAACGCCGAGGTTGGCTGGACTTCTATCATGACTTCCATTATCTTCTTTGGAGGTGTACAGTTATTGACGGTCGGCGTGTTAGGGCAATATGTCGGTATCCTCTTTGACGAGATCAAGGCCCGTCCCGAATACATTATTGACGAGAAGAAAAACTATTAAAAAACATCGGAGGCGAAATAAGCCGTTTCTCTATGATCTGAATTCTGTTCCATGATAAATGTCTTTTCATGATATACTCGTGAATGTAACATAAACAATTCGATATCCAGATAGTTTATACATAGAAGAGATTAATAAAACTTATGTGTCATGAAGTATAGAATAGAGAAAGATACCTTAGGTGAGGTGGAAGTGCCGGCGGACGTTTATTATGGGCCGCAAACACAACGGAGCGTGAATAATTTCAAGATCGCCACCGATATTAGCCGGATGCCCGAAGAGGTGATAGAGGCGTTCGCTTACTTGAAAAAAGGAGCGGCTTTGGCTAATAAAGACGCCGGTGTCTTGTCTCCGGAGAAATGCGAGTTGATCGGTAAGGTATGCGACGAGATCTTGGCGGGTAAATTAAATGACTCCTTCCCCTTGATTGTATGGCAAACGGGGAGCGGGACCCAGACGAATATGAATGTCAATGAGGTGATCGCCAACCGGGCACATGTGCTGAGCGGAGGAAAGCTAACGGATAAGGAGAAAGTGCTGCTTCCGAACGATGACGTGAATAAATCGCAATCCTCCAATGATACGTTTCCTTCCGCTATGCATATTGCCGCCTATAAGGTGATAGCGGAGGTGACGATCCCGGGATTGGAGAGTCTGTATCGTGCGTTGGCGCTAAAAAGTGAGGAGTTCATGAAGATCGTGAAGATCGGGAGGACTCATTTTATGGATGCCACTCCATTGACATTGGGGCAAGAGTTCAGTGGCTATGCGGCTCAATTAGAATATGGTATACGGAAAGTAAAGGATTCCCTATCGCATATCTCCGAATTGGCTTTAGGAGGTACGGCGGTTGGGACCGGTATTAACGCCCCGGTCAATTATGACGAGTGTGTCGCTAAGAAGATATCAGAGTTGACTGGGCTTCCTTTTGTAACCGCTCCGAATAAATTCGAGGCCCTAGCTACCCATGATGCCTTGGTTGAGGCGCATGGAGCCTTGAAATCCGTAGCGGTCAGCTTAATGAAGATCGCAAACGATATACGAATGTTGGGCTCAGGTCCTCGTGCCGGTATCGGTGAGATCCATTTGCCGGAGAACGAGCCGGGTTCCTCCATCATGCCGGGAAAGGTGAATCCTACGCAATGCGAGTCATTGACGATGATCGCCGCTCAAGTAATGGGTAACGACGTGACAATCTCGATAGCCGGCTCCAACGGGCAGTTCGAGTTGAACGTATTTAAGCCGGTGATTATCTCGAACTTCTTGCAAAGCGCCCGCTTGATCGGTGACGGTTGCCTGAATTTCAGCGAACATTGCGTAAAAGGCATTACCCCGGTGAACGAAAACATCAAACGCCATCTGGATAGCTCCTTAATGCTGGTTACCGCCTTGAATCCGAAAATAGGATATTACAAGGCCGCCGCTATCGCCCAGAAAGCCTATCAAGAAAATAAGACTTTGCGGGAGGCGGCTATCGAGTCCGGTTATGTGACCGCCGAGGAGTTTGATCGTTGGGTAGACCCGTCCAAGATGGTAGGAAAGATTGAGTAGTGTCAAAACTGCTACATCTTCTCCCAAAAATGAAACAAAGAGTTAAGATGATAATGGATATTTTTGTACCGTTATCATTTTAATTCTTTGTATTATGAAGAGCACACGATGTATTTTGTCTATAATCTTAGGGTTGCTGGCCGGATGGCTACCTCTGGGTGCGGTTACCGTATTGAAGAACCTACAGGTTGAGTATCAAACCAATCCACTGGGAATTGATGTCAGTCAGCCACGTTTTAACTGGCAGATGGAGTCCGATCGCTATGGGGCCTGTGGGCAGGCTTATCGGTTATGGGTGGCCGATAGTCCGGAGCAATTGGCTGCCGGGCGTTATATCTATGATTCGGGAAAGGTTCTTTCCGGGGAATCGGTCGGCGTAGTTTATCAAGGAAAAGCATTACAACCTTCCACTCGCTATTATTGGAAAGTTTCCGTATGGGATGAATCGGGAACGGAAATTACCTCCACCGAGCCTGCGTGGTTCGAGACCGGTCTTCTGGGTTCCGGATGGAGTGGCGCCCGTTGGATCGGCTCGTCGGAGACACAACTCTCCAAATATCGCTCGCATTATGTGATCGACTATGATGTGCGGGTGGCCGAGGGTAATGATAAAGCCGCATTTGTCTTTGGGGCGAGGGACGCTGATAATTATGTGTCTGCTGAACTGGACTTGAATGGTTCGGGGGACGCCCGTTTCATTCTACGCCATACCACGGATGGAAAAACGACGCAAGACGCCTCGGAGAGTCTGGCCTCCATCATCCCAGCCTCGGATAAGCATAAGGCGCATCATATCCGGTTGAAGGTGACGACGGCCCAATATGCCTTGAAATATTTCGTGGATATAGAGATCGATGGAAAGACCTTGGTGAATTCCTCTTTGACTCCCGAGGAGAAAGAACGGAAGAGCCGTGGTGATTTCTGGGGAGGCAAGGAAGGGGCTTTCACCGTGTATCCTTATCCGGATGGAGAGTTGGTTTATCATTGCCGTTTGTACGCGATCGGTTTCCTGCAACCTAAAGGGCAGACCGCTACATTCTCCAACTTGTGTATCAGCGAGGATACGTGGAATACGCTTCTGTACGATCCTGCCGAGACTTATGTGGAGAAAGGGGAGGGAAAGCTCAATGTCTGGTATCCGGGCGAGAACGTATCCGCTCCCATGCTCCGGAAAGCGATAAAGATAGAGAAATCGGTCAAGAGCGCCCGTTTATATGCTACCGCTAGGGGTGTCTACGAGTTCTCGGTGAACGGGCAGAAGGTTGGAAAGGATTATCTGAATCCGGGTTGGACGGATTACCGTTACCGTATCATGTATAATACGTATGATATAACGGATTTGCTACGACCGGGCGATAATGGTATCGGGGCGATGTTGGGCGCCGGATGGTGGAGCGAGCATAGCGGTTTCCTTACCGGTTGGCAGGATCAATACGGAACCCGCCAGTCCTTATTGGGAAAGATCGTGATCGAGTATGCCGACGGTACTCGTGAGACGATCGTTACGAATGATAGCTGGAAATGTTATGACCGGGGACCGATCACTTTTAACGGCCTTCAGAATGGAGAGGAATATGATGCCCGGAAAGAGGTGAACGGCTGGGATGCTCCGGGTTTTGATGACTCGTCATGGAAACCGGCGACCTTATTCGCCGCTCCTCCGGTAAATGTGGAGATCCAAGGATATGTAGGCAGCCCGATACAAAATAATGTGACCCTGACCGCTCAGTCCATGGTAGAGCCTATTCCCGGCGTCTATGTCTATGATATGGGGCAGAATATGGTCGGTGTTCCCCGTCTGACTTTCAAGGGAAAGGCCGGACAGGAAATCACGATCCGTTTCGGGGAGATGAATTATCCGGAAACGATCCCTACCGAGCCGGTCGCCCCGTACACGATCGCGATGTATAAGGAGAAGAAAGGGCAAGTCTATACGGATAATTACCGGAGCGCCCTTTCCACGGATCGCTATATCCTGAGAGGGGATGCGGCGGGTGAGACGTATGAGCCTCGCTTTACGTTCCATGGTTTCCGTTACGTGGAGATTCACGGGTTGGAGAGGCCGTTACCCTTGGAGGCGGTGAAAGGGATCGTGCTGGAATCTATCGGTGTGCGGACGAGCGGTTATGAGACGTCGGACGAGCGTGTCAACCGTTTGTTCAGCAATATCATTTGGGGCCAACGGGGTAATTTCCTGTCGGTTCCGACCGATTGCCCGCAACGGGATGAGCGTATGGGCTGGACAGGGGATGCGCAGGTATTCGCTCGTACGGCTACTTATAATATGAATGTCGATCCGTTTTACACCCGTTGGCTCTACTCGGTTCGGGATAATCAAGGAGATGACGGTAGTTACGCGAACTATATACCCGTGGTCGGTTTCCCGCCTCACGGCGCGGAGGATGGCGGAGGTGCCATGGGATGGATGGAAGCCGGCGTGATCGTACCGTGGCAAATGTATCAACAATACGGAGACGTGCGTATTCTGGAGCAACATTACGCTTCCATGGTCGCTTATATGGATTATTTGGAGCGTCGTGCCGTACGCTATGTACAGCCCTTCGGTGGTTTCGGCGATTGGCTGGCTATCGAGCCGACGAATTCCATGTTGACGAACACCGCTTACTCCGCCTACGACGCTTTGATTATGGAGCAGGTAGCGAAACGTTTAGGGAAGGATGCGGACCAAAGGCGTTTCCGTACTTTCTACGAGAACGTGAAGAGGTCTTTTAACGACCTCTTCGTGAACGAGGAGGGACGCACGTTCGCCCCGACGGTGGAATCTATCTTTGGCAAGGATTCGCAAGTAGGTATGTGGCCCGGAACGGCGGCTACCGAGGCGAAGATCGTGGATACGCAGACCTCATACGTGGTTCCTCTCCAGTTCGATCTGTTCAATGAGAAAAACAAACCCTTGGCGATCCGGCATCTGGTAGAGAATATCAAGAAACATAATTATACGCTTACCACTGGCTTTATCGGTACGCCTTACCTGAATTTGGTATTATCCGACAATGGTTATGACGATGTCGCCTATAAATTATTTGAGCAAACCGCCTATCCTTCATGGCTATACCCTGTCCTGCAAGGCGCAACCACGATTTGGGAACGTTGGAATTCCTACACGTTGGTAAATGGCTTCGGCCCTGTGGATATGAACTCTTTCAACCATTATTCGTATGGCGCTATCGAGGAGTGGATGATAGCTTATACCTTGGGTATCCAGCGGGATGAGGAACAACCCGCCTATAAGCACATCATCCTTCAACCCCGTATCGGCGGAACCTTCTCGTTCATCCGGGGTCATTACGATTCCGCCTATGGCCGTATCGAGAGTGGATGGCAAATCCAAAAGAAGGGCTATATATACGAGGCAACCATTCCCGCTAATACGACGGCTACCTTATATCTGCCCGCCAAATCGGAGAAGTCCGTTCGTATGGAGAAAGGGCAGGAGGGGATCACGCCCGTGGGATTGAAGGATGGGAAGGCTGTGTACCGATTGGGATCGGGGAGCTACCGGATATACGTGGATTGAATATTTCCCAAATATCCCGCCCGCGTCGGGTGCGCGGTCGAATCTTGGAGAAATGCGGGACCTCGCGCCGGGTGCGCGGTCGAATCTTGGAAAAATACGGGGCTCGCGTCGGGTGTGCGGTCGAATCTTGGAGAAATATGGGGCTTACATCGGGTGCGCGGTCGAATCTTGGAGAAATGCGACGCTTCTCATCCGGTGTAAGGTCAGATTTTGTAAAAACGATAGTGCCCGGCCTTATTAAAATCTGTACATTCGCGCAAAAATAAATAAGAACATTGTTCATGATTGTTTAATTCTAATTAGATCAAGCGAGAATGTCAATACGAAAATCGGATCGCATTATCAGCGTGGAGCACGTATCGAAGTATTTCGGCGAGAAGGCCGTGCTGAATGATGTAAATTTACAGGTCCGCAAGGGCGAGTTTGTAACCATTTTGGGGCCTTCCGGTTGCGGAAAGACTACCCTGTTGCGTTTGATAGCCGGCTTCCAGACGGCCTCCGAGGGCGTTATCACGATGTCCGGGAAGGAGATTACGCAGACGCCGCCGCATAAACGTCCCGTAAATACGGTATTCCAGAAATATGCTTTATTTCCACATCTGAATGTGTACAATAATATCGCCTTTGGCCTGAAGCTGAAGAAACTTCCTTCCGCCACGATCGAGAAGAAAGTGAAACAGGCGTTGAAAATGGTAGGGTTGACAGACTATGAGGATCGGGATGTCGATTCCCTTTCCGGTGGCCAGCAGCAACGGGTGGCGATCGCTCGCGCTATCGTGAATGAGCCGGAGGTGTTATTGCTGGATGAGCCGTTGGCGGCCTTGGACTTGAAGATGCGCAAGGATATGCAAATGGAATTGAAAGAGATGCATAAGTCCTTAGGCATTACGTTCGTGTACGTGACCCACGACCAAGAGGAAGCGCTGACGCTGAGCGACACGATCGTTGTCATGAGCGAGGGAAAGATCCAGCAAATCGGTACCCCGATCGATATTTATAACGAGCCGGTCAATTCGTTCGTCGCTGATTTCATCGGTGAGAGTAACATCTTGAACGGGACGATGATCAAGGATTGGCAAGTCTCTTTCGCCGGTCATGAGTTCGAGTGCGTGGATGAGGGATTCGGGGAGCAAATGCCGGTAGATGTCGTGTTGCGCCCCGAGGATATTTACATCTTCGAGCCGTCGGAGGCGGCGATGTTGACGGGTACGGTAACCTCCTCCATCTTTAAGGGTGTGCATTATGAGATGAAGGTGCAGGCTGGCGGCTTCGAGTGGCTTGCACACAGCACGGAAGCTTATCATCCCGGTACGGAAGTGGGGATCTACGTGAAACCGGAAAATATCCAGATCATGCACAAACCGACATCTGCGGCACAGGAGGTAATCAATACCAATGAATAAACGAAGTTTACTGGCAGGACCATATATCGTATGGATCATCGGCTTTACTGTACTGCCGCTTCTGATGATCATTTTTTATG
>ERZ506896.1398-NODE-1398-length-11955-cov-27.754958_pt1 | contig 11955 bp, 10 predicted proteins | sample MGYA00513176_ERZ506896 | MGnify/ENA metagenome assembly ERZ506896
GGATTTCGGAACTGTTCTTCTGATCTGTGATTGTCGGCTCTGTTCAAGCGACTTGGTTACTTTAACATGTTTGTTTTAAGTTGTCAAGCACTTTTTGGAATTTCTTTTTTCTTTCAGAAATCTTTTTAAATTGTTTTTATCTTACAAACAATTATTCCCGACAGCTCATCTAATATAACACCGAAAAGCCACAATGTCAACAGTTAATTCCATAATTTGACAATCTTTTTATTTTCATGCTATATATGCCATAAAACAGGACTCTCTTCACTGCAAAATACTACATCATCCCCTTTAGATATTCCAACAATATCTTCGTCACAACCGAGTTCATTGTTTTTACAAATGCCAACCCAATAATTCTGGATCTCCCCGGTTCAAGAGGTCTGCTCTCTACATCATTGGCAAACGCCTTCATAACCAGCTTCTGTGAGATCGTCACTCCCAGCCCATTTTTCACAAATGCCATAATAAGCGTATCATCACGAAAACTGTAAGAAGTCTTTGGCTCCTTCCCACATCTTTCCAATAAATGCAAAATATCATTATCACATCCCGGAGTCTCTATAATGAAAGGATACTCCAACAGTTCTTCCAGTCTCACACTTTTCTTTTCTGCAAGAGGATGATTTTTCTGCATCACAGCACAGAGAGGATCCTCACATAATGGATAAAACTTCAGATTATCTGCAACGATCGAAGACAGAAATCCGCAGTCCACCTGCCCATGTATGATCCAGTCTCTGATCTCATCATAATTTCCATCAAAGATCTGCACCTCAACCTGTGGATAATTTCTGTTAAAATAATGGATCACTTCCGGCATCCACATTGCAGTTACACTGGAAAAGCTTCCTATTCTGAGTTTTCCTTCTATTTTATGATTAATATTAAAAGCAGCCTGTCTAAGTTTATCTTTCTGATTTGTCATCTCCTGTATATAAGGCATCAGCATTCTTCCATTATCCGTCAGAGTTACACCCTTTTTAGCTCTTGCAAATAACTGTACTCCCAGTTCCTCCTCAAATCCGGCCATCATTTGACTGATTCCCGATTGTGTATAGTTTAGCGCCTCTGCTGCTTTCGAAAAACTTCCAGTCTCACATACCTTCAAAAAAATTTCATATCTGTCTCTGATTTCCTTCATTTACGATCCTTACTTCTTGTCTGTTTTTATCCATTACTTTTTTTAATGTATACTAGCAAAAACATTCATTTTACTTATATGTTAACATATGTTATCGTACTTATGCAAACATAAATCATACAGGAGATTATCTATTATGGAAAGGAAATCAAATCATTTTTCAGGACAGCTCGGGTTTGTCCTTGCCGCAGCCGGCAGTGCTGTAGGAGTAGGCAATTTATGGAGATTCCCATATCTTGCAGCTAAAGATGGAGGCGGTCTGTTTTTAATCATTTATTTTATACTTGTACTTACATTTGGATTTACCCTGCTTACATCTGATATCGCAATCGGCCGCCGCACTCAGAAAAGTGCGATCGGTGCTTATGCTGAAATGAAGCCCAAGTGGAAATTCTTAGGCATTCTGACTTTTCTTGTACCTGTTCTTATTATGACTTATTACGCAGTGATCGGTGGATGGATCACCAAATATGCTGTAGTCTACCTGACAGGACAGGCAAAGGCTGCTGCAGCAGATGATTATTTTACTTCTTTTATCACATCCTCCACCTCACCTGTTATTTTTGCACTTATTTTCATGGGTGTAACTGCATTTATTGTATACAATGGTGTGCAGGATGGTATTGAAAAAGTATCCAAATGGATGATGCCAGTTCTTCTGGTACTCGTTGTCATCATCTCCATTTATTCCCTGACTCTGAAACATACAGATTCTTCCGGCCAGGTACATACCGGGATCCAGGGATTTCTTTATTACCTGACCCCAAATCTTGAGGGGCTTACTGTACAGCGATTTTTACAGATTTTACTGGATGCAATGAGTCAGCTGTTCTTCTCTCTCAGCGTGTCCATGGGAATCATGATCACCTACGGTTCTTATGTAAAACCTGATGTTGACTTAAACAAGGCTGTTAATCAGATTGAAATTTTTGACACAGGAGTGGCATTTCTTGCAGGTGCCATGATCATCCCTGCTGTATTCGTATTTTCCGGAACAGAAGGAATGGGAGCCGGTCCAAGCCTTATGTTTGTTTCTCTCCCAAAGGTCTTTGCAGCCATGGGAAAAGCAGGCATATTTGTAGGAATCCTCTTTTTCGTAACTGCTATTTTTGCAACACTGTCATCCTGCATCTCTGTGTTGGAATCCATCGTTGCAAACTGTATGGAAATCTTCCACACAGGCAGAAAAAAAACTGTTTCTGTTTTATCTGCAGTTTATCTTGCTGCTTCTGCGATCATTGCTTTGGGATACAGCATTTTCTATGTAGAAGTGGAACTGCCCAATGGCTCTACAGGACAGCTGCTTGATATTATGGATTACATCAGCAACAGTGTTATGATGCCATTTATCGCATTACTTTCCACCATCCTGATCGGATGGGTTATGACACCTGATTATGTCATTGATGAAATGGAACGAAACGGCAGCAGATTCCGCAGAAAAAAACTTTATCGAATCATGATCCGCTATGTTGCGCCGGTTATGATGTTTATCCTGTTTTTACAGTCAACAGGAGTTCTCTCATAAGCAAAAACTTAATATAACAAAAAAGGAATCTGTTTTCCTGGAAAAGTTTTGAAATAAACACCAGTAAAAACAGATTTCTTTTTTATTCAATCACTGACACTCATAAAAACAAATGAATTTATATGCCTGACCCCTGCAAAAATTCCTGCACTGCGCAAAGCGATCCCAGAATCTCTTCTGCGAGGGACTTCATCTCCTCCGTCACCTCCATCAGATCCGGCACCATGATCGGATGCATCCCTGCTGCATAAGCCGCCCTGATTCCATTATGAGAATCCTCAATCACATAACAATTCTCCGGTCTGGTTCCCAGTCGTCTGCAAGCCTCCAGAAAAATATCCGGTTCCGGCTTACTCCGTTCCACCATATCTCCCCCGATAATCTGATCAAAATATCCCAGCAGCCCGCCATCTGAAATCTCCGAACGCACCAGTGCCTCCCGGGTAGAACTGGCAAGCCCAATCTTAAATCCCCTCATCTTCAGATATTTCAAAAGCTCCTCAACCCCCGGCTTCTTTTCCAGTTTACCTCCGGAAGCATGACTGAAAAACACCTCTGCCATCTCCGCTTTATATTCCTCATACGGAAAATCTTCACCATAATGCTTCAGAAAAACCCCTTTACTTACAACACTATTTGTTCCCAGACACTCATGACATGCCGCCTCAACTCCTGCGATTCCATGACGTTCTGCCACTTCTTTCCACGCTTGAAGCACAAGAATCTCCGAATCAAAAATCACTCCATCCATATCAAATATCACTGTATCAATTCCACTCGCCATAACTTTTGATCCTTTCCTCTTTCTCTCTATCAGCAGACTTTCTCAGGCAAAAATATCTTTGACGACAGTCTGATCGACTTATTCAAACCATATATAAGCCAGTAGTCTGACAATCTATTTTTTCATAATATAACCAATCGCATCACGAATCTGCGACACATAAACCAAGTTGATTCCTTCCACTTTTCCAACAGAAGACCTACACACTTCTGGCAGCACAACTGTTCCAAATCCCAGTTTTTTCGCCTCCTGCACACGCTGGCCTGCCATATTCACTGCGCGGATTTCACCACTCAAGCCAACCTCGCCAAACACCATCACATTATCAGGAATCACAATATCCTTCGCACTGGAAACAATCGCCAGACAGATCCCAAGGTCAATTGCCGGCTCTGTCATCTTCATTCCCCCTGCAATATTGACATAAGCATCCGATGCAGCCAGACGGAGTCCGACTTTCTTCTCAAGCACAGCCATAAGGAGATTCACTCTGTTAAAATCAGTTCCCACCGCTGTCCGCCTCGGAATCCCGAAATTACTCTGGCACACAAGTGCCTGAATTTCAACCAGAATCGGCCGGGTTCCTTCCATAGAACACGCCACAACAGAACCCGACGCATCCTCCGGTCTGCCATTCAGCATATATTCCGACGGATTCTTCACCTCCTCAAGACCTGTATTACACATTTCAAAAACACCAATCTCATTCGTAGATCCAAAACGATTCTTCACCGCACGCAGGATACGATAAGAAGCATGCCGGTCGCCTTCAAAATAAAGCACCGTATCCACCATATGTTCCAGAACCCTCGGACCTGCCACATTTCCTTCTTTCGTCACATGACCTACAATAAAAATGGACACCCCCATCCCCTTTGCGATCTGCATAAGGATATTGGTAGATTCTCTCACCTGAGAGACACTTCCCGGTGCCGAACTTACATCTTCGTGAAACATAGTCTGAATGGAGTCGATCACAACCACATCCGGTTTTCTGCGCTCGATCACCTCACGTATCACTTCCAGGTTCGTCTCACATAAAAGCTGCATCTTATCCGTAAACTGCCCGATACGATTAGCTCTCAGCTTAATTTGTCTCAGAGATTCCTCACCTGAAATATAAAGAACCGAAACCTGCTTCTCTGCCAGATTCCTGCACACCTGTAAAAGCAGCGTTGATTTTCCGATTCCCGGATCTCCTCCCACTAAAACAAGGGAGCCGGGGACGATACCGCCGCCCAGCACCCTGTCAAGTTCACCAATCTGAGTTGTCTGCCGTTCATCTTCTGACAGGCTGATGTCTTTAAGGATCACCGGTTCCTGCCTTTTTTCTGATGATTTCATTGCTCCAGAAGAGGATGGCTTCTTTGTGGAAACTGTCTCTTCCACAAAGGTGTTCCAGGACTTGCATCCCGGGCACTGCCCCATCCATTTTGCGGATTCATATCCGCACTCCTGGCAAAAATATACCGTCTTTTTATTTTTCAGCATTTTACAATCTTTACTTCTACTCTTGCAGCATTGCCAAGTTCCACGCTAAAGGAAAGTTTACCGCCCAGGTTTGTTTTCATCTTACCTGTGCTTGCCTGCTCAATAAATACTTCATATTCTGTATCCGGCTCCATCTCCACTGTGATCTGTGCATCTTCCGGTCCCTCTACATGGAAATCCATCTGAGCTTCACTCTGTGTAAGATTAAATACTGCTGTTCCCGGAACTGATTCGTAAACGAACATTCCGTTTCTCTCGAGCTTGGTAATCTCCTTAAAAGTTTTTACTTTATACATATCGCCCTGATGCTGATAGTCTGATAATTTAGACTTCTGTGCAAGCTCATAGTCACCAAAGCTGATTGCTCCATTCTCTTCTGTACGGATTAATTCTTTTACTACTGCCATTTCCTATGTCCTCCTAAGACTCTTTTGTTTGCCGCTCCACCGGTTCATCTGCCGATGCCGTACAGTTTTTCACTATCTCTGTACTTTTCCGACATTTTATGTGCTTATTATATAATACATTCACTTTTTTGACCAGTATCTCACTGATTTTTTTATACTAATTTCACAATTTCTGTGAATCATGTGAGTCCTCTGCTTTAATTGTAAATATCTGTCTGCTCAGAGATTTCTACTGTTTTTTCACTTCAAATGCAATCTCGTTTTTATGAAGTTTCACCTGTACACTATCTCCACGTTTTACTCTGCCTTCCAGAATCTCGTTTGCAAGCGCATCTTCTATCTTACTCTGAATTGCACGACGCAGCGGTCTGGCACCATATTTATTATCAGAACTTTTTTCTGCAATAAAATCTTTCACAGCATTTGTCACTGTAAGATGAATTTCCATCTGTTCTGCACATCGTTTCTCCAGTGTTTTAAGAAGCAATGTCACAATTTTCCGGATATCTTCTTTATTCAGCACATGGAACACCATGATATCGTCAATTCGGTTCAGGAACTCCGGTTTGAAAATCCGGCGCACTTCTTCCATCACACCGCCTTTCATTCGTTCATAGTCTTTCTTCTCATCATTATCAGACATGAATCCCAGACGTTTCGGTTCCATGATCGCCTGTGCCCCTGCGTTGGAAGTCATAATAATAATCGTCTGTTTGAAGTCGACTTTTCTTCCCTGTGCATCTGTAATATGACCGTCATCCAGCACCTGTAAAAGTATATTAAACACATCCGGATGTGCCTTCTCAATCTCATCAAAAAGCAATACACTGTACGGATTTCTGCGGACCTTCTCACTGAGCTGGCCGCCTTCTTCATATCCTACATATCCCGGAGGAGAACCGATCAGCTTGGAGACACTGTGTTTCTCCATATATTCGGACATATCTACACGAATCATCGCCTGTTCACTTCCAAAGACAGCTTCTGCCAGAGCCTTGGAAAGTTCTGTCTTACCAACACCTGTAGGTCCAAGGAAAAGGAAAGAACCAATGGGACGGTTCGGATCTTTAAGTCCTACTCTTCCCCGTTTCACTGCCTGCGCAACAGCTTTCACTGCCTCATCCTGTCCGATCACACGTTTATGAAGTTCTTTCTCCAGACGAGCAAGACGTTTGGTTTCTCCCTCTGTCAGTTTCTGAAGAGGAATCTTTGTCCAGTCAGAAATCGTCTCTGCAACAGCAGCTTCATCTACAACAAGTTTCTTCCTCTTATTTCTACGTTCAGTCTTAATGCGGATTTTCTCCATTTCGGCTTCCACTTCATTTTGGCGTACCTGTGCTTTTTTTGCGCGTTCAATATCTGCAGTCTTAACTGCCTGTTCTTTCTCCTCACGAAGTTCATTCAGTTCCATTTCATATTGTTCCATTTCAGGTGCTGACTGATAACCCGCAAGCTGAACCTTTGATGCTGCTTCATCAATAATATCAATTGCCTTATCCGGAAGGAAACGGTCATTGATATATCTTTGTGACATTTTTACTGCGGCCTCAAGTGCCTCATCTTCAATCTTTACCCCATGATGTTTCTCATAATATGGACGCAGACCTTTAAGGATCTCAACAGTCTCCTCTGAAGATGGTTCTTCCACTGTCACAGGCTGGAATCTTCGTTCCAGTGCTGCGTCTTTTTCAATATATTTACGGTATTCCTCCAGAGTAGTCGCGCCGATAAGCTGAATCTCACCTCTGGAAAGAGAAGGTTTCAGGATATTAGAAGCATCCAGTGCTCCCTCCGCTCCACCTGCTCCGATGATGGTATGGATTTCATCAATGAACAGCAGAATTCCCTGATGTTCTTTTACTTCCTGGATCACATTCTTAATGCGTTCCTCAAATTCACCTCTGTATTTGCTTCCCGCAACCATGCCGGAAAGATCTAACACAACAAGACGCTTATCCTTCACTGTATCCGGAACCATTCCCATAACGATGCGCTGTGCAAGTCCCTCTACAATGGCAGTCTTACCTACTCCGGGTTCCCCTGTCAGACACGGATTATTCTTCGTACGTCTGCTCAGAATCTGAATCAGTCTGGTAATTTCTTTATCACGCCCTATCACAGGATCCAGTTTTCCCTCTGCTGCAAGCTGTGTCAGGTCACGACTGTACTGATCCAGCGTAGGGGTACTGGTCACTTTTTTGTTTCCCGCATTCCTTGCGTACTGAAATTCCTCTGCAATGGTATCATTGTCAAATCCCATAGCTGTCAGGATAGCCGCAAACAACTTCTGGATATTTACTCCCATTGTAAAAAGCAGTCTGGTCGCTACGCAGTCTGTCTCTTTCAGAAGCGAAAGCAACAGGTGCTCTGTTCCGCAAAGACATTCCATACTCTCAGCATCTTCCTCCGCCTGTTCAATGATCCTTCTTGCTCTCGGGCTGTACTGGGGATCTTTTGTTTCTGCTGCCGCAGTATTGCCCTGAACCGGTGTAACCAGGCTGCTGATAAGTTCCCTGAGTTTTTCTTCTTCTACGTTAAATTCCTGCAGCACTTTTCCCGCAGTGCCTTCAGGTTCTTTCAAAAGACCTGCAAGAAGATGCTCTGTTCCGATATATCCATGTCCACAGGATTTCGCAATTGTCGTTGCCAATTTGAGGGCATTCTCTGCCTGTCTGGTAAATTGTCTCTCCATGTCCTCTCCTATCTGTTTTCATCATATTCGTCAAAAATCTCATCAATAAGCTGATGTACTTCCTCTCTGCTTACGCTCTTGCAACATCCTTTCGCAAGCGCCACCATGAGATTCTGTTTCAGTTCTTCCAATGCTTTCCGTTTATTTACATCAATAGAAATCACTGCACCACGTCTGCGGTCGATAGTGACAAATCCCTCCTGTCGCAGCAGTGAATATGCTTTATTTACTGTATGCATATTTATCCCAACTGTATCTGCAAGCTGTCTCACTGATGGCAGTGTATCTCCCTCCTGCAGTCTTGACGTAGCAATCCCCATGATGATCTGATTGGTCAGCTGGATGTAAATGGCTTCATCACTGCTGAAATCTATTTCTATCATCATACGTTTTCTTCTCCTTTTTGTGTTACACATATCCTAGCACAAACCAACATTTTTTGCAACAGAAAGACGTATTGCTGTATTATTTTTCAAAACAAAAAGGGGTGTACTGCCATGTTCTCACACAGCATGCACACCCTTTATCTTCTTTCTGTCAACTGAATTTCATCTACATGACTTGATTATTTTAAGCCAATGATCTTATTGAGCTGTTCTCTGTTCAGAACAAGGTTAAAGCCTAATGGATTAACTGCATAAGCCATTGCCTTATCGATTAACAGCTCCGGAAGTTTTGCAAACGGTACTTTCGCAATACGCAGCTTCTGACCTTTTGTAAACTTCTCAAGTTCCATAACGTCTGTAAATACAGGCTGGAGAATTTCTTCTTTTTTATTTTTGAGATACGGAATATTGATCTTCTTAGGATCTTCAGGATCTACATTCATAGCAACCAGATATTCGGATTTCTTCAGGTTTACGATCAGTTCTTCCTCAAGCTCACGAAGATTTCCATGCTGATCCTTCTCTACCGGACGGCGGAGTTCCTGCATAAAGTAAATGCCGGAAAGCTCCAGTGTAGGATTCAGAAGCGGTCTCTTAGCCGGCTCAATCTTGCTCATATCTGCCTGTTTTGCAATATCAGGAAGATCAATCTCAATCTTATCTTCACCATCTACCCATACAACTGTATTTACGCCAATTGCATAGAAAGTTCCATATAATCTGGGATAATCCTTCTTGGTAAATTTCATACCCATAAGAAGAACCTTTTCTTCCAGCATTTTTTTGCCGAATTCTTTGATTCCTTCTTCTGTTGAAAAAATCCATGCCTGATCATTAAATGTCTCTTCATCACATTTCACATACGGAAGCTTTGTAGCCTGTGAATATGCCACAAAAATCTCCTCTCTGGTCTGTAATTCTTTGATTGCTTCTTCTTTGCTGATTCCCATGCTCTTATCCTCTCTGTCTCATTTCTTTTATGATCTTCTGTATTTTCTTATCTACATAATTTCTGTTCATAAATTTTCCCCTGCTGTCCGGAGTTCGATTACGTTTCTGTTTTACAGCACTGTTTTATTTTATAACAGATTGCATGAAAAGTAAAGAAAATAGCCTATATTATTTATGCAAAAACATTTACAAAAAAATCAGAAAACAGTCCGGTCTGGTTTTAAACCTTTCTGTTTTCTGATCTGTTTTACAGTAATCATCCAAAATACATTTTTTCTGAAACTGCAGCACCTCAAAATTATTTATGCTTCATCAATTGCCTTACCAATATCATGGCGCATATATTTATTTGCAAATGTGATCCACTCTGTGGCTTCATAGGCATTTTTTCTTGCTTCCTTCAGGTCTTTTCCTGTAGCTGTGATTCCCAGGACACGACCTCCGTTGGTTACGATCTGACCATCTTTTAATTTGGTTCCTGCGTGGAAGCAGTAATATCCGTCTTTGCCTTTGAAATTTTCAAAGCCGTACATCGGAATACCTTTTTCATATTTCACAGGATATCCGTCACTTGCAAGGACTACACATACTGCCGCATTATCCTCAAACTGAAGGTCTACCTGGTCCAGTGTTCCATTTACGCAAGCTTCCATTACTTCAATGATATCATTCTTCATACGTGGCAGGACTACCTGTGCTTCCGGATCTCCGAAGCGTGCATTATATTCCAATACCTTCGGGCCATCTGCGGTAAGCATAAGACCAAAGAAAATGATTCCCTTAAACGGGCGTCCTTCTGCAGCCATTGCGTCCACTGTCGGCTGATATACATATTTCCTGCAGAATTCATCTACCTCTTCTGTATAGAACGGACTTGGGGAGAAAGTTCCCATTCCGCCAGTATTCAATCCCTGATCACCGTCCTGAGCGCGTTTATGATCCTGTGCGGATGTCATTGTACGGATAGTTTTTCCATCTACAAATGATAACACAGAGACTTCACGTCCTGTCATAAATTCTTCGATGACCATGGTATTTCCGGCATTTCCGAATTTCTTATCTTCCATGATCTCTTTTACGCCATCTTCTGCCTCTTTCAGATCCTGACAGATCAGTACCCCCTTGCCGAGTGCAAGACCATCAGCCTTCAGGACAATTGGAAATCTGGCTTCTGTGCGGAGATATTCCAGTGCTTTCTCAGGATCATCAAAATTCTCATATGCCGCTGTGGGAATATTGTATTTTTTCATCAGATCTTTTGAGAACGCTTTGGAGCCTTCAAGGATAGCTGCATTCTTTCTCGGGCCAAAGACTTTCAGGCCACGTGCTTCAAATACATCTACCACACCGCCAACCAGAGGATCATCCATACCGATAATGGTAAGATCGATTGCTTTCTCCTGAGCAAAATCAGCAAGTTTCTCAAACTCCATAGCACCGATATCTACACATTCTGCAAGTTCTGCAATCCCTGCATTTCCAGGTGCACAATAAATTTTATCCACTTTCGGACTCTTTGAAACACTCCATGCAATGGCATGTTCTCTTCCACCGCTGCCTACGATCAAGACTTTCATTTTATTTTTGCTCCTTTATCTACTCTTCTGTATCAAATTCCTCTGTTTCTACTCTTCCATCCACCACTTTCACTTTGTCATTGGCAATAAGATTGATAGCTTTCGGAAGAATCTTCCACTCCGCTTTCTCCATAACACGTCTCTGAAGAACTTCCGGGGTATCATCAGATTTAATCTTTACGGCCTTCTGAAGAATGATCGGACCTGTATCTGTACCTGTGTCAACAAAATGTACGGTCGCACCTGTCACACGTACGCCTCTTTCCAGAGCTTTCTCATGTACATGCAATCCATAATAGCCCACTCCACAGAAAGACGGAATCAGTGACGGGTGGATATTGATGATCTTATTTGGATACGCTTCCACGATCATTGGAGGAATAGCCACAAGAAATCCCGCTAGAACAATAAGCTCTACGCCACTTTCTTTCAGCTTCGCAAGAAGTGCCCTGTGAAATTCTTCTCTGTTCTCAAACTGTTTTGGGGAAATACATACAGCTTCTATGTTGTGATTCTTTGCTCTCTCTAGCGCATAAGCCTTCGGATTATTGCTGATAACCAGAGAAACTTCTGCATTTGTAATCTTTCCACAGTCAATGGCATCCAGGATAGCCTGCAGATTCGTGCCGCCTCCTGAAACCAGTACACCGACTTTTAACATAAAGTCACTCCCTTTTCACCATCTTCGATACGTCCTACTACGTACGGAGTGTCACCTGCTGCTTTGATCGCTTCCATTGTTTTGTCCACATCTGCTGCATCTACAGCAAGGATCATTCCAAGTCCCATGTTATAAGTATTGTACATCATCTGTTCATCAATATTGCCTTTTTCAGCAAGAAGTTTGAAGATTGGAAGTACCGGATAGCTGTTCTTTTCCACAACTGCACGTGTTCCCTCTTTAAGCATACGCGGAATATTTTCATAAAAACCGCCGCCTGTGATATGACTGCATGCGTGCACACGAACTCCGGCATTTTTAATGCTCTTTA
>ERZ506896.1402-NODE-1402-length-11898-cov-3.689606_pt1 | contig 11898 bp, 7 predicted proteins | sample MGYA00513176_ERZ506896 | MGnify/ENA metagenome assembly ERZ506896
CTGCTATGACAACGAGGCCTACATGAACACGGGCATCCAGAAGTCGAGCCTCACCCCCTTCGGCGCCTCCACCACGACCACGCCGGCCGGAAAGCGCGAGCACGGCTGTCTCACGCAGAAGAAGAGCCTGTTCGACATCGTGGCGGCCCACCGCATCCCCTACGCGGCCACGGCCTCGGTGGGGTATCTGAACGACTTTATCAAGAAAGTGGAACGAGCGCGCGATATCAAGGGCACCCGTTTCATCCACGTGATGGCGCCCTGCCCCGTGGGCTGGGGCTTCCCCTCGGCTGACATGGTGGATGTGGCGAAGGAGATCGTGGATACGGGCCTGTGGTACCTCGCCGAGTACGAGGGCCCGGCGCTCACGGGCACGCCTGGCGGCGCGTTCCGCCTGAACCGCGACCCCAAGCAATTCAAACCCATCGAGCCCTACCTGCGCCGCCAGGGCCGCTTCTCCGCCGACGACGGAGCCGATCTGGCCCTCATCGAGCGCGCCCGCGACGAGCGCTGGTCCTACATGTGCGAGACGTGGGGATAGGAAAGGGCCGGTGCTGCGAGTCGCGCCGTTTTCGAGCGCTGAGGGCGCGGGTTCGTCTCCGAGGTTTGCTGCGCGAGAAGATGCGCTATAATGGCTTGCGGCCGGACAACCCGGCGAACGTTAAGCGCCCATGGCTCAACGGATAGAGCAACGGACTTCTAATCCGTAGGTTGTAGGTTCGATTCCTACTGGGCGCACCAGAAAAGAAAACGGCCCCGTCGCAGTGACGGGGCCGTGGCATTTCTGGAGCGGGTGACGGGAATCGAACCCGCGTTATCAGCTTGGAAGGCTGGAGTTCTACCATTGAACTACACCCGCAGAGGCAGAGGGGATTATACCCCAATCCTCAAGGCTTTCGTCTCAAATCCGATGAATAATCCATTAAGCGGTCCACGCACGGCAATCGTACGGCAACACCGAAGGGCGGCCTTTTCTGGAGCTGGTATCGGATCCGCGCGACTGCCTTTGGAGGATCGGGTGTCGCGAACCGGTGTCGATATCCGGAGGTTTGGAACTTGGGAGCGACGAACTGCCTGAAAATGCACGAGATCGCGAGTTGTAAGCGTCCCGAGGGTGCGAATGACTCGGAACTGAAGGCATGCAAATCGGCTCCAATTCGCTGACCAGGCATTTCTCGATAGCTTTTCGGAACGCGGGTCTTCATCGGCAGGATTGGACGCTTATAACTCGAGATCTCGTGCATTTTCGGGGTGCTTCGGCGACTGAGCGGGGCGCCAGCGTTAGCGAACCTCTGCCAAATAGGCGTTGGCGCTGCGGGGGAACTCGCGCTTGAAGGCCTCCCTCAGCAGGCGCTTGCCGGCAGCGCCCGGCGGCAGGGGAGAGCGGCTCTTCTCGAAGCCGTCCTCGACGAGGAACCAGCCCTCTCCATCGCGCTCGAGGATGAGGGAGCGGTCCTTCTTGAACGTCGCCAGAGTGAGCGACTTCAGCCCCTTGTCAGCCGGGGCGTTGAAGAACTTGGCTTGGGCCTGCTTCACGGGAACGAGCTTCATAGCGACCTCCTGTCGGGCGTACCTCAGCAGTCCGTCCGACTCTCGCCGATTTCGGACGCGCTTCCCGCGGCGATTGTACGTCGCGGCGCCTCCGCTCCAAGCGCCCCGACCCCCTCCTTGCCCAAACCGTTACGCGAGCTAGGGAAGAGAGGCGATACAATGGGCAGAAAATCATGGGAGTTGTCAAAAACGAGAGAAGAGGTGCTCATGGACATCGTTGTTGCGCAACCAGGGCACGTGGATGCCGTGGTCGCTATCACCGAGCAGGCCCGGGCCAACATGGCCGCTATGGGCATCAATCAGTGGCAATGCGGTTATCCCGACCGGAGCACCTGGGAGGCCGATGTGGCAGCCGGAGGCGCCTATGTTGCCCTGGACGAGGGACGCGTGGTGGCCGTGTTCTGCTACGCCGACGAGCCCGAGGCCGCCTATGAGACCCTGGAAGGGGAGTGGCTGACCGACGGCCCCTACGCCACGGTGCACCGCTGCGCCGTGGATCCGGTCTGTCGGGGTCGCGGCATCATTGGAAAGCTCTTCGCCTTTGCCTGCGAAAAGGCGGCTGCCGACGGCATGGTTTCCGTGCGCATCGACACCCATGCCGACAACGCTCCCATGCGCCGGGCGGTGGAGAAGTTCGGCTTCATCCCATGCGGCGGCATCACGCTGACGGAAGGCCCCGAGGCCGGCGCCCCGCGCATCGCCTTCGAGAAGGTCTTGGAATAGCGACGGATGCGGAGGGCGTCCCCAACGCTATAATGGCATCCGACCAGAGATCCGGGGAGGCACCTATGACCGCAACGCGCATCTACACCTACGACTCCACCCTGCGCGATGGGGAGCAATGCGAGGGCATCACGCTCTCGCTGGCCGACAAGCTCGCCATCGTGCGGCGCCTTGACGAGTTCGGCATCGACTACATCGAGGGCGGCTTCCCTGCGTCGAACCCCAAGGACGTGGCGTTCTTCCGCGAGGTGGCGGCCATGGACTTGAAGCACGCCCAAATCGCGGCCTTCGGTTCCACCTGCAAGAAGGGCGTGGCGGCGGCCGACGACCCCGGGCTGGCCGACCTCATCGCGTGCGGGGCGCCTGTGGTCACTATCGTGGGGAAGACGTGGGACGCTCAGGTGGAGCGCGCGTTGCAGACGACGCTCGAGGAGAACCTGCGCATGATCGGCGAGTCGGTGGCGCATCTGAAGGCGGCTGGCCGGCATGTAGTGTTCGATGCCGAGCACTACTTCGACGGCTTCAAGGCGAACCGCGACTACGCCCTGGCCTGCGTGGGGGCGGCGGTTGATGCGGGGGCCGACTCGGTGGACCTCTGCGAGACCAACGGAGGCGCGCTGCCCTTCGAAGTGGAGCAGATCGTCGCGGCCACAGTCGCCGCCTTCCCGAACCAGGCCTTCGGCATCCACTGTCACAACGACTCCGGCTGCGCGGTGGCCAACACGCTCGCGGCCGTGCGCGCCGGCGCCACGAGCGTGCAGGGCACGGTGAACGGCATCGGCGAGCGCGTAGGCAACACCGATCTGCTCACGGTCATTGCCGATCTGGAGCTGAAAATGGACGCGCGCTGTGTGGGAGGCCACAGCCTCACCCAGCTCACGTCCGTGGCCCAGTACGTGGCCGAGCTCTGCAACGTGTCGGTGCCGGCGCACCATCCCTACACCGGCTCTTCGGCCTTCGCCCACAAGGGTGGCCTGCACGCGAGCGCCATTGCGCGGTTTCCCGCCGCCTACGAGCACGTGAGCCCGGCGGCGGTGGGCAACGCGAGCCGCACGGTGGTGAGCGAGCTGGCGGGGAAGGCCTCGCTGCTCGCGAAGGCGAAAAACCTCGGGTTCGACCTGGCGGCGGCCGGTGTGGACGTGCAGGCCGTGCTCGACGACATCAAGGCGCGGGAGGCGGCCGGGTTCACCTACGAGGTGGCCGATGGCTCGTTGGGGCTTCTGCTCATGCGCCATCTGGGGCTGTACGCGCCCGCCTTCACCCTGGAGAGCTTCCGCGTCATCGTGGACGACCGCGAGGACACGGGAGCCCTGGCCAAAGACGCGCTGTCCGAGGCCACGGTGAAGATTCACGTGGGGGAGGGGCGCTTCGTGGCCACGGGCGAGAGCGCCGGCCCCGTGGGCGCGCTCGACGCCGCGCTGCGCATGGCCATCCTGGAGTCGTACCCGCAGGTGGCGGCCATGGAGCTTACGGACTACAAGGTGCGCCTGCTCGGCGAGTCCCAAGGCACCGACGCCATCACCCGCGTGACCATCACTGCCACCGACGGCATCGATACCTGGGGTACCGTGGGCGTGTCCGAGAACGTCATTGAGGCCTCGTGGAACGCTCTGGTCGATTCTTTGGAATACGGTCTTTACCGCGCCCGTTTGAGGGGAGAGTAAAAAGGAGTCCTAAAGCGCGCGGGGCGACGTCTCCGAATCGTCCGATTCCTTCTTCAGCACCAGGTCCATTACTCCCTGACGATCGTGGACGCCGAGCTTCGCGTAGATATGGGAAATGTGGGTCTTTACGGTGCTGACGGAGAGCACCAGCTCTTCCTGAATGTAAGCGCGCGTGCGTCCTTGAGCGAGCAGGGAAAGCACCTCTTTCTCCCGATGCGTCAGATGGTAGCGCTCCGAGAGCACCTCGCATCGTTCGGCGATGGAGTCGGTGATGCTGCCGGGATCTTCGAGCTCCTCCCTGCCTCTGTCGGTATTCGGTACCTGCGGCGAGTATCCGTCTTCGTGGCGACCGCTTTCGTCGGTGCTGATCTTGGTCTCGCGGTAGGTGTACCACATGAGGGCCATAATGCCGACGTAGGCGGCCAAGGTCACCAAGGCGCCGCCCATGTCGGCGATATGACTTCCGGCGGCCACCCAGATAAGGGAGCTTCCCGCGTAAATAAGGCCGCCGATGCCGAGCACGCGGAACGGGGGTATGTCGAGCGTGTCGAGCGAGAGCGCGACGACGGTCCAGAAAAGGAGGTAGGCGCAGGCCTCATCGACGTGGATGATGATGGCCACGGCTGTGCTCACAAGCACGTTCTGGGCGGGTTGGGCCATAGCCGCAATGAACAGGCCCGTGACCACTACCACGATGGCGGGCTGGAACCGGAAGGCCACGGGAAGGGAAGCGGTGCGCGCAAAGGCACCCCACACGAAAGCGGCGAGGCATGCCGCCATTATGGCCAGCTCCGGAAGGCCCCATAAGGGCGCAATGGAAAACGTTGAGGTCTCGCCCCATGTTCCCCAGAAGCTGAGTCGACGCACGGTGGCAAGAAGGAAGGCGCTGAGAATGAGCAGCAGTATGAAGTTGCGCTGGGCCGGAAGGGAGAGCCTTCCCGCGCGCATGGGGCGTGCGAGACTGAATACTGCGGTGACGCCAAGGGAAAGCTGGGCGATCCAAAGAAGCAACGAGCTCAAGATGGGAATGGCGCAGGCGAAGACTACCTGGGCCTCGGAATCCAGCAGATCGGTTGCAACGGGCAAAAGGAAGGTCTTCAAAAGCACGGCGGCGACGATGGCCCAGGCAATGGCCATGATCGAGCGAGCACGGGCCATGAGGGTGAAGCAGCGCGAGGCGAACCAGAAGTAGCCGAGTCCGGAGACGGCGAGGCCGGCGAGGCCGAGGGCCAATGGCGGAACGGCCGACTGCAGGGGCGCCGTGGCGAAGGCGAGCGTTCCGGCGGCTCCGCAGAGCGGGACGATGCCCTTCAAGGTGTTTTCCCAGCGCTTCAGCCAATGGGGGACTGCGAGATAGAGCAGGGCGAGCAGACAGAAGCCCATGAGCCAGAATCCGCGAGGGTTAAGGGGGAACTGGAACTGCGCGGCTGTCTCGGCGAACCGCAGGGCGTGGCCTTCGAGGGAGCACCACATGAAGTTCAGCGCCAGTCCGATGACGCAACAGATGTCGGCTAGCCTGACGTGCGCGAGAATGCGCCGGCGTGGGCTCTCGGCCATTTCCCCTCCTTCTATTTGAACGAATACGGCCCTTCCCCGATGGGCTCGGCAAATGCGCTCTCATTGTAGCCAAAATTTCCTCGGCGAGTCTTCTGAAAAAGGCGAAGATAAGATCGCATTTGATCAAAGATCAAAGAATCACCAGCTCAGAAAAGAGTTTTTTGTCCATCGGCCATAGGGGCTGATTTTTGGAAAAGGGCCTGATTGACGCCAAATCGACCATTGGGCCGATGCGGTTTCGCCTCCTTCTCGATAGGATGTCGCCGGTTGCCGGAAGGATCCGGCGGCGTGCCCATCTGTGTCGGGATGGGTTTAAAGAGAGGAAAGGGAAGGAAAGGAGAGGCAATGGCAGCAAAGAGAATGCTGGCGGTCTTGACGATCTGTCTGGTGTTCGGGCTCGGCGCGGTCGCCGGGTGCGCGCCCCAGGCGCCGACGCCCGATGCCACGGCGGATGCGGGAGCCGAAGCGTCTGGCGAGGAGTCACAGAGCGGAAAGGATCGCGAATACACCGAAGACGAGCTCGCGGTCATCGCTGGCGCGGAGGGAACGACCCACGGGGACATCGGGGAGGACGTCTTCCTCGGCAAGGACTACATCGACCAGCTCTACGATCGCTGGGATATGGTCGCCGAGGAGTATTCGCCCGAGGTCCGCACGCTGCCCGACGGCCGCATGGTGCAGCGGACGCCCACCGAGTACGGTCTGGCTTCCGGCGCGTGGCAGACGCAGGCGAATACGAATTCCTACAACACCTACTGGCTCGACTCCGACAATCGGGGCTGTGGTTCCTGCCATGCTGACTTGGGCTCGGTGCTCAAGAACATGGCGTTCGAGCACACTCAGGTTTGGAACGACGACATTAAGAGCAACCTCACGGTGCAGGAGTGCATCAACTGCCACCACTGGGCGCCGGGCTACATGGAGAAGAACATGGAATTCGGCACCCTTATGCACGCCGTCCACTTCGGTGCGCGCCATAAGGTGCAGTTCGCGGAGGAGTACGGCGGGAACTGCAACAGCTGCCACAATGCCACGGACAACGGCCAGGGCATGGAGATGTGGGACCTGGTGAAGTACGATCATCTGTGGGGCGTGAACAATATCGCAAGCGAGGATCTGGGCGACGTCGACTTCAGCTTCGAGCAGGAGACGACCCAGGACAACGCTTTCTCGTTCGAGTGGATGCACGCCTACTACGACCAGATGCGCCACGGTGCCGGTGTGCTGGGAACCAATCTGCCCCAGAGCCTGTTCGACAATTGGGAGATCACCATCGACGGTCTGGTCAAGGCCCCTTATACCGCTACCCTGAAGGAGCTGGTTGACGAGGCCGAGAAGGCTGGCGTGGTCGTCGAGAAGACTTCGAAGATCGTCTGCAGCTGGAATATGGTCGGCGGTGGCGGCATCTCGAACGTCAAGATCACGGGCATTCCCGTCAGCTGGCTTGTTGAGAAGGCCGGCGGTATCACCGACGGAGCCAACGGCGTGCGCGCTATGCGCGCCGATGGTTCTTCGAGGCGCTCGTTCTCCCTTGATAAGCTGAATGCCAATGAGGCGCTTCTCGTCTACAAGATCAACGGCGAGCCTTTGGGCGCCAAGCAGGGATATCCGTGCACGAACTGGGTTGAGGGCGTGGACGCCCAGGTGTTCTCCAAGCAGATCAACGCCTACACCGTGGCCGACGATTGCCCGCCCGATTTCGGCGACTCGAAGTACTGCGCCGAGAATTACGACGGAAGCCCCAACGGCTGGTTCGATGAGAACGGCGTCATTGTGAACCGACCGAACGCGACGATTCTCGATGTGCCGGAAGGCCTTGTGATTGAGTCGGGCAAGCCCTTCGACTTCCATGGCTACGTGGACGCTTACAACGAGCACATTTCCCAGATGGAGTTCTCCTTCGACGGAGGGGAGACGTGGACGGCCTTCGATCTGGCCGACACCGACCCGAATCGCGTGGTGTGGTGGCATCTGCAGTGGACGCCGCCCGAGCAGGGTGCCTATCGGCTGACTGTGCGCGCAACGACGGCAGAAGGCAGCGAGAGCAAGCAGACCCATACGGTGCTCGTGAATGCCAAGGACGTGCTCCCCTCCAAGGAGGACACGGTTGTGCTGGAGACGACGAGCCTCGTGCCTCCGCGCGCTGCGGCGGCAGGCGGCCAGAACTAGAAGGGGAACGATCGCGATGAAGAGATCTCAGAAAATAGCCTCGAGCGCTATGGGCGCGCTGCTGCTGGCGTCGGGGGCGGTGGCCGGTTTTTCGAACGGCATTAAGCCTGCTCCGGCACAGGCCGACGAGCCCTTGTCGCCGACAGGCGTTGTGCATCAAGAGGGCGCCTACACCATCTCGGCCGAGCTGGCCAACCTGCTGGACGACAGCTACACGCGCATTGCCAACGTTCAGGGAGCGTTCGAGTTCAATCAGAAAGGGACGACGCCGAACGACGAGCTGTTCAACGTGTTCGGTACGGCTATTCTCTCCATGTGCTCGAAGCCGGCCCAGGAGCTCGTTGATGCGGGCGAAGGCCAGGCGAATTTCTTCGTGAACGTATCGGGCGATATCCAGAAGACGTTCTCGGTGGATGTCTCCGAGCTTGATGACGAGCAGGGCGTTCTCATGGGCTGCTCCTGCATGACGGGCTCGCCGTTTGGGCAAGCCTACGTGGTTGGCGTGCCGCTGGCAAGCGTCGTGGAGATGGCCGATTTGGAAGAGGGCGTCAATACGGTAACGGCCTACGGCGCCGACGGCTTCGGTCAGCCGCTGCCGCTGCGCTACGCTTTGGAGAAGAATGCGCTGCTCGTGTACCAGGTGAACGGCCAGGAGCTGAAATCGACGGCCGATTCGTCCCTTCAGCTGTGGATGCCCGAGACGGTCGCCCACTATTTCACGCGCAATATCGTGGACATTTCGCTGACGCGCGAGGCGGGAGAGCCCGAGGTGCAGGGCGTGGAGCCCACCTACCGTAACAAGATCGAGATAGCCAACAAGGCGGAGGAGAGCACGTTCTCCGTCGGTGATCAGGTGAGCTTCGAGGGCGTTGCTGACGATCTGGGTAGCCCTATTGCCGCGATTGAGTTCTCGTTCGATGACGGAGATACCTGGACGAGCTGCCCGACCGACGGCGCCACGGCAGACAAGTGGGTCAACTGGAGCTTTACGACCAGTTTCGATCAGCCGGGCGACTACCATATGATCGCCCGTGCGCGAACGGCTGACGGGGTTGTGTCGCCGCTGTCGGCCTCGCTCGATTTTACGATGCGGTAAACGCAGTCTCTGCAACCCTCCCCAGCGCTTAGGGCTCCCGGGCATGTTCCAATGTCCGGGAGCCCTCGCTTTTTCAGGCCCTGTGCGCTCCTGCGCCCGGAGGCTCGCGTTTTTGCCGGGTCGCTGCTCGTCGCGCCGCCGGGGTGACGCGACTGCCGGAGTGTCGCAGTCGCCGGGCGCCGCAGTCGGAGTATTGCGACGCGGGCGCTACGCCGAAGGATCTTGCGCTTGTTCGGCCTCTTGCCGCGCCTCGGCCAGCAGCAGATCAACCATGCGGCCGTAGCTTCTAGTGCCATCTTGCTGCTGGTTCGCTTTCAGGTAGGCGTTGTTGGCGGCGTTCGACATTTCGGCTACAGGACCTTCGAACTGTCGCAGGTATTCCGAGCGCGCGCGACGATCCGCTTTCACCTCTTCCGACAGCTTGTCGTTTACGGTCACGGCTGTGTCACGATCCGCCTTGACGAGCGCCGAGAGCGCGTAGTCGTAGGCGAGCGAGTAGCCGCTGTAGCGTGTCAGCGGGTCACTTGCGTCCTTGCAGGCGAGGTACCCGATGAAGTTCGCTTCGTCTTCGCGCATGAAGCCGCATTGGTGGGCCATCTCGTGCCCCATGGTGGCGGGGATGGTGAAGAACGGCCCGTCGGTGTTGATGTTCGACTCCACGGTGAAGGGGAAGTACATGCCGGCGATGTCGGCGTAGCTCATCAGCTCCGAGAAGAGCACGGGCTTGGGAGGGGAGTACAGCGGACGGGCGAGCGCCGGATAACGTTCGGCCAGAGCCTCCATGTTGGTCACCGTCTCGCGGGAGTAGGTCCAGAAGCCGCCGCGAGACTGAGCGTACTCATTGGGAATCGCAGCCGCATCGGCGTCGGTTCGGGCGGCGTTTCCGCTTGCGTCAGCGAGGGAGCCCTGGGTCTGCGGCGCCCCATTGCCAATTGAGCCGCCAGCCGCATCGCCTTCGTTCCCGGCTGCGGCCGAGGTCACCTCAGCGCGGGAATCGTTCATGCTGATCGCAAGGCTCTCGCAGAGCGCTGTCAGCTCGGCGGTGGAAGATTCCCTCAGCTCGAACCCGGCGTCCTCGGCGAAGGTGTGGCGGTAATAGTTCAGCCCGCACATGAGGGCGAAGATGCAGTAGGCCACCGATAGCACGGCGAGCATTGTGGCGACCGCGCGCCACGCCACGAACCGTCGCCGACCGCGTCCACGTACGAAGGCCACGAGGTAGAAGACGAGCCATCCGACGCAGAACGCGAGTGCCGCCACCACGATCCACTGCGCCACCGAGAACGGCGCCAGCGACGGCAGAAACCCCCACGCCGATGACAACCACGGGTAGACGCCCCGCGAGAACCACGTCTCGGTCAGCGGCGAGTTCGCGCTCGCCACCCGGGTCAGCACAAGCGCCGCCATGCCCGGCATCAAAAGCCAGAGCCGCTTTAACCGGTATGTCTCGGATTTTTCCATAGACGCTATTATGCAGGTGTGCGGGGGCGCAAGCAAAAGAAGACTTACATGGTAATGGTTTTGTTTCCGTGTTTGAGAACCCAAAGATTTTGTGCAGGATTTTGCGTTTGGGAGAGTTGCATGCTCCCTGCGAGCTCTCCCAAACGCAAAATCTTGCACCGAACAGGCCCGTAAGGAGTTCCAAGGCTCTTCCAAACGCAAAATCCTGTGCTTTTGCTCGATAGCGAGGGTTCTGCTATACTTTCCGCGCTATTTCGGGACGTGGCGCAGTCTGGTAGCGCGCCTGCTTTGGGAGCAGGATGTCGCAGGTTCGAATCCTGTCGTCCCGACCATGAATTTAGGCTGCGAGCCCTGCCGAGCAATCACGTTTGGCAGGGCTCGTCTTTCCCTTACCAAAAAGCTCACCGAAAATAAAGAGCTGTCGGCCGATTTGCAGGTGGCAAATAGGTGTCATCTCGTTTGCGCTGAGACAACTAAAGCCCCCGGCCCCTGGAGCAAACCCCAAGTTGTGGGACAGTAGATGCCGTCAAACACAACAGACCTTGTTACGACTTGGCGGGCCTCTGCTCTCGAAGCCGCGTGAGATCTTGTGTGGCTGGCACGTTTCTATCTGTATCCGATCTAGGATAGGAGAGCTTCTATGCAAGGAGTAAACGTCAAAAGCGAGATCGGCAACCTCAAGAAGGTCATCCTTCACCGCCCCGGCGACGAGCTGCTGAACCTCACCCCCAATACGCTTGAGGAGCTCTTGTTCGACGACATCCCGTTCCTCCCGGTGGCCCAGGAGGAGCATGACGCCTTCGCGAACATCCTTCGCGGCGAGGGCGTGGAAGTGGTTTACCTGGAGGATCTCATGGCCGAGGTTCTGGACGCCAAGCCCGAGCTGCGCCAGCAGTTCCTCGATCAGTGGATCTATGAGGCCGGCATCCGCACCGACATGTACCACGACATCATCACCGACTATATCGAGAGCAACTACCCGAACACCAAGGACATGGTCATGAAGACCATGGCCGGCATCAACCTGCAGGAGCTGCCCCAGAAGGACACCCACCTTTTGGTGGACATGGTGTCCGACCGCTGCAAGCTCGTGTGCGCTCCGATGCCGAACCTGTACTTCACCCGCGATCCGTTCGCGATGATCGGCAACGGCGTGTCCATCAACCGCATGTACTCGGTGACGCGCAACCGCGAGACCATCTACGGCGACTACATCTTCAAGTATCATCCGGACTTCGCCGGCACGCCGACCTACTACGATCGCAACGACACCTTCCACATCGAGGGCGGCGACATCCTGAACATCAACGAGCATGTGCTGGCCATCGGCATCTCCCAGCGCACCGAGCCCGACGCCATCGACGCCATCGCGAAGAACATCTTCGAGGACGAGACCAGCCCGGTCGAGACCATCCTGGCGTTCAACATCCCGAACAACCGCGCGATGATGCACCTCGACACGGTGTTCACCCAGATCGACGTCGACAAGTTCACCATCCATCCCGGCATCATGGGTCCGCTGACCGTCTTCGAGATCACCGCCGAGGGCGACGGTATCAAGGTCAAGGAGATGAGCGGCAAGCTCGAGGACATCCTCGAGAAGTACGTCGGCAACCCCGTGGAGCTCATCCCCTGCGGCGGCGGCGACCGCATCGCGGCCGAGCGCGAGCAGTGGAA
>ERZ506896.1412-NODE-1412-length-11833-cov-3.914502_pt1 | contig 11833 bp, 7 predicted proteins | sample MGYA00513176_ERZ506896 | MGnify/ENA metagenome assembly ERZ506896
GACGCAAATGGGTGCTCACGGTTCCCTTCGAGATGAACAGCTCTTCCTGAATACGGGCGGCCGAGCGGCCCTTGGCGAACAGGATCATCACCTCGGTCTCCTTCGGCGAGAGCTCGAAGGCGGCGGCCACTTCCAGGCAGCGGTCCTGGAAGCGCGGGCGCGGCGTTGCTAACGGCGTTGACGATTTTGGTGCTTGGAGCTCGGCGGCAGCATTCTTTGAAGAAGCCCTGTCGACTTGCGTCACGGTTCCCGAAAAATTCTCGCTCGACGGATCCTCCGGCTCTTCGGTCAGTGCGATGAGGTCGCTCTCGCGGAACACGAACAAAAACGACAGCAGCACCGCCATGGTGGCGACAAGGGCGATGAGGCTCAGGAACTGCGGTGAGAAGGGGGCGAACCGATCCACAGCGTCCCCCGCGACGGCACCGAGCAGCACGCCGAGCGTGACCATGCCCCAACCGATGCCGAATACGCGGGTGGAGGACAATCGGTAGTTAGCAGATATTTCTGCTAGCAACATCCATATGAGCACATTAAAGGTGCCGTAACCCGTCAGAGCCAGCACGCTCTCGATGTCCTGGGCGCCGGTGAAGATGGGCAACAGCATGAAGAAGAAGGCCATGACGACGATGGCTGCCTTGTAGATAGTACGGGTGCTCTGCTCAGAGCCCAAAAGGGCGGCGCCGTAGACAATGAGCATGGTGATGAGACCAGCACCGGCTAGCGGCCATTGCAAGAGTAAATGGATGCTCAGATTGTTCGAGGAAAGGAACGCTGCGCGCACCATGCCGTCGGCAATGCCCACCAGGCAGGCGCACAAGCCGATGCGCCAGGCGAAGGACTTCAGATCGAACTCGATGGGGCGCACGGTTGGTTGGCGCTTGCGTGACCAGGCGTGCTGCTGCACGAAGAGAATCCATCCAGAGACCACGGGCAAAAGAGCGCAGAGCACGCAGCTGGTGACGGGCGGGAGCATAGCGGTGAGGGAATAGGCAACAGCGGCGAGAAAGAAGGCCAAGGGCACTTCGAAGGTGGTACGGCCTGGTGGTTCGTTGCGGTACAGCTCGCCATAGCCCAAATCGATGATCCCGGAGCCGAGGCCCGTGGTTATCGCCCCTATGATTCCGCAGACGTCGCCTATCATGCCTTCGGCACCCGAGGAGGCCAAAAGGACAGTGCCCACGCCGGTGAGCGTTGGTCCGGCGGCGCGGGCTGTCGGATGCAGCATGAGTTTCACGAAACGATCGCCGGTGAGAGCGCTTCCGAACAGCGCAATGCATAGAGCGCCCGCGGAAACGAGAAAGAACGCTGGTCGGATCGCCTCGCCGCTCCAAGTCATGAAGCTGGCGGCAGCGCCGACGAACATGAGGTACACCCAGGCCCGAATGAGCGCGAAGCCGAATACTCTATCGAGGCCTAGCGGGTGCCCTCCTGTTTCAGCACGATAGGTGAGCAGGTTCTCTTTGATATTGCAGAAATTCATGCGACCCCCTCGGCGCGGCGGGTGACGCGGCCCTGACGAGACAGCGGATCGCGCCCTGGTCTCCTCGTCGGTCGATGAGGAGAACCCCTGTTGACGAAAGAAATTATACGGCGAAACAAGATTGCCCCATCTCACTTTTTAAATGATATGCAAGGCGATGAACTGGGAGAACTTAAAAATAATGGCAAATATATGATGTGGTACTAGCCTTCTTTTGACAAGATGTGGGCGCTGAGAGCCTCGATGCGGGGCTCCGAGGAGAATAGGAAAAGGAGGAGAGATGGGCAAGCTCAATCTGAGCCGGCGCACCTTCGCCAAGCTCACCGCAGCCACGGCTGCTACGGCCGTTGTCGGCTGCGCGGTGCCCGGTGCCGCCCTGGCCGAGGACGCCGAGGCGCCCAGCCGCGGAAGCGAGATCAAGCGCGTCCGCACCTGCTGTCGCGGTTGCGGCAAGATGGAGTGCGGCGTGTGGGTCACCGTGGAGAACGGTCGTGCGATCAAAAGCGAGGGCGACCAGTCGTCGTTCCAATCGTCGGGCAATCACTGCGGCAAGGGCCAGGCGTCCATTCAGGCGGCCTACCATCCCGATCGTATCTATCATCCGCTGAAGCGAACGAACCCCAAGGGCGAAGACCCCGGCTGGGTGCGCATCACGTGGGACGAGGCCATGGACACCATCGGTGAGAAGTTCACGGAGATCATCGATCAGTACGGCGGCCAGTCCATATTCAACATGTGCGGTACGTCTCGCCAGTGGGTTTACGGCCCCTACTGTTTCTACAAGTGGCTGTTCGATACTCCCAACGCCCATGTGGCTTCGGAAATCTGCAAGGGGCCGCGCCGCCTCATGGGCTCCATCACCTCGGTGGACGGCGCTCCGTGGATGGCGTTGCGTGACGGCCCGCGGGTCTATGTTCAGTGGGGTACCGCGCCGGAGAACTCGAACTACGACGACAGCTGCCGTAACTTGGTCGACCAGATGAACAATGCCGATGTGCACATCTGCATCGACCCGCGTTTGTCCGGCTCTGGCAAAGAGGCCGATTACTGGCTGAACCTGCGCCCCGGCACCGATGGTGCGCTGGCCCTGTGCTGGCAGCACATTATCCTGAAGCACGATCTGGTGGACTGGGAGTTTGTCAAGCGCTGGTCGAATGCGTCCTTCCTCGTGGTGGAAGACATGGAACCCACGGGCGGCCGCTACTATGAGCTGTTCACCCCCATGGCGGGTTCGACGGCCGATTCGCCAGCACCCCCGGCCGATGTGGTGGGTACCAAGCTGAAGACGCGCCTTCTGAAGGAGAGCGATGTCGTCGAGGGAGGCAGCCCCCGCAAGTTCTATGCCTGGAACAAGAACGCCAACGGCGGTCAGGGCGGCCTGGTGCTGTGGGACGTGGACACGACCCAATGGGAGGGCTGCAACCACGTGGCTCCCACCCGCGATCAGATGGAGGTCATGTACGCCGGCACTTCCCAGGAGGGATACCTGCCTCCCATCTCCTATAACGAGCTGGTGGAAGCCGGTATCGATCTGGACATGCACGACTCCCATGAGGTGACCCTGGCCGACGGCAGCAAGCACACGGCTCGTCCCGTGTGGTCCTATCTCGAGGAATCCGTGGCCGACTGCACCCCCGAGTGGTGCGCGGAGATCACTGGCCTCGATCCGGCGCTCGTAGAGGAGGCTTGCGTGGTGTGGGCCACCCGTCCCGAGGGACAGACCTACGGCAACGGTGGCATCCACCTGCAGCTCGCCCCCGACCAGATCGGCAACTGTACGCAGTCGGTGCGCGCCATCCTGCACCTCATGTACATGACCGGGAACTTCGACGGGCCTGCCGGCAACCGCGGTCTTACGCGCTCGCCCCTCGACGAGCAAGCCACGGGCGTTCCCGGCTCCAACATGCCCCAAGAGGTGAAGGCGCAGCTCATCTCGCTGGGCGTCATCCCCGTGGAGGGTGTCGAGCCGGATCCCATGAACGTGCCCGACCGCATCGAGACCTTGAGCAACATGGTCAGCGCCGACCGCTTCCCGCTTCTGGCCTACTACAACGAGTGGTCCGATGCCACCCGCATCTGGAACGCCTGCATCGAGGGAGACCCCTACCCGCTGAAGGGCGGCATCAACGAGTCCGGCTCGTTCATGAACATGTCCAACGCGAACCTGGCCTGGGAGGCTCTCTCTAAGCTGGATTTCTGGGTGGACATCAACATGTTCCATCACCCCGGCACCGAGATGGCCGACATCATCCTGCCCTGCCAGCATTGGCTCGAGCTGAACAACATCCGCGTGTCCCAGGGCGCCTCGGGCGGCATCGGACTCACCCAGCGCGCCATCGAGCCGCCGGCGGACACCAAGTTCGACTACGACATCAACCGTCTCCTTTTCGAAACCATGGAACGCCACGGCAGCCCGAACGGTACCTGGACCAACATCGCCGGCGACGGGCCGGGCGCCTATCATCATGATGATCGCCTGGAAGACTGGTTCCAGAACAATTCGAAGACCAACCCCAAGGTGAAGTGGGAGCACTGGGAGGACTTCCGTCAGGATTTCCAGGAGAACGGCTGGATCAACGCCAAGGAGATCGAGCCCGACCGCTGGGGCACCTATCGTCGCTTTGAAACCGGTTGGATGCGCATGGGCAAGGACGCTTGTACCGGCAAGCTTTTCACCTGCGATGAGAAGGGCGAGCCGGTCAACAACTTCGGTTGTCCCACGCCGACGGCCCTCGTCGAGTTTTGGCCGCTGCTCTTCGAGAACTACTGCGTTGACCGCGCTAACGAGATCGAGCCGGGTCGCTACGACCTGCTCCATGAGATGATGCCGCACTTCGACGAGCCGGCAAGCGGTCCGGGCGGCGGTCAGGTTGACCTGGAGGAGTACCCGATCATTCTCACTACCGGGCGTCGCATTCCCGTGTACTTCCATTCCGAGCATCGCCAGCTGCCCTGGTGCCGCGAGCTGTGGCCGGCGCCGCGCCTGGAGATGAACCCCGCCGACGCCGAGAAGCTGGGGCTCAAGCAGGGCGACTGGGCCTGGATCGAGACCGAGTGGGGCAAGGTACGCCAGTGCGTCGATCTGTACCACGGCATCGCGCCCGGCTGGGCCAACGCCGAACACGCCTGGTGGTTCCCGGAGCTGCCGGCACCGACCCATGGATTCACACTCTCGAACATCGAGTGCATTTGGGATCCCTATGGGCAAGATACCCATATCAGCTCGCACCACATGCGCGGCGTGCCGGTGAAGATCTACAAGGCCACGCCCGAGAACTGCCCCGACGGCAAGGTCATCCCCTGCGCGCCGGAGGACGGCACCCAGATCATCTGCGATGCCTCCGACCCGCGCCTGAAGGAATGGCTGCCCAACTACGACATTCGAGAGGAGGCGTAGGGCATTATGGCAACGAACGCTATCGTCACCGACCTGAACCGTTGCGTGGGCTGCCTCGCATGCATGGTCGCGTGCAAGGCCGTGAACAACGTGCCTATCGGCAGCTACTGGAACAAGGTGCTCCGCATCGGCCCGAGCCTGAAACCTGGCGCCACGAGCGCCCACGACGTGGAGATGTACTACCTGCCCGTGCAGTGCCAGCACTGCGAGAATCCGGAGTGCGTGAAGGTATGCCCGACTCAGGCATCGCACGTGACCGAGGATGGCACCGTGCAGATTGACAAATCGAAGTGCATCGGCTGCCAGTTCTGCGCCATGGCCTGCCCCTACGGCGTGCGCTATCTCAACGAAGAGGAGCGCGTCGTCGAGAAGTGCACGCTCTGCGAGCAGATCACCGCCCAGGGCGGCCTGCCTCAGTGCGTCATCCAGTGCGGCGGCCGCGCCCGCTTCTTCGGCGATCTTGAGCAGGGCATCGACACCTTCGAGGCGCCGGCGGTGGGCTACGACGTCGACCGCTCCTACGACAACCTGTATACCGGCAACCGCGTGACGCTGGGCGAGCTGGCTGTGGAGTACGGCGATGCCGACGTGCACCATCTGCCTGACGTGGGCAATGGCCCGCACTTCGCCTACATCCTGCGCGACCGCGAATGGAAAGGCGGCGAATAATGGAACTGCAATGGCCCCTTATCTTATTTACCACGCTTCTGGCCTGGGCAGCCGGCCTGTTTGCGGCTCAGTGCGTCTGGGCGCTTCGCGGGAAGGGCGCCCGCGCCCAGATGCCGGCGCTCATCACCTCGGCCGTGCTTCTGGTCGTCGGCGGTATCGCCGTGTTCTTCCACCTGGAGCACTGGGAGCGCATCTTCAACGGCTTCGGCCACATGACCAGCGGCATCACCCAGGAGCTCATCGCCATCGTGGTGCTCGCCGTCGTCATGGTCGTCTGCTTCGTGTACCTGCGCCGCGGCGGCGATGACGCGAAGGTGCCGGCGTGGCTTTCCGCCATCGGCATCGTCGTGGCGGCGGTCCTCGTCGTCGTCATGGGCCACTCCTACATGATGGCCTCGCTGCCCGCCTGGGACTCGCTTCTGCAGATCGCCTCGCTGCTCGGCGCGGCCTGCGGCTTCGGCCCGGCCACCATGGCGCTCATCTGCGCCGTGCGCGACGAGGCGTCCGACCTCGATGCGAAGGCGAACCTTATCGGCCAGGCCGTGAACGTGGTGCTTGTGGTGGCCTATCTCGTCGCCATGCAGGCCACGGCTGGCTCCTACACGGCGGTGGAGTTCTGGTTCGACCCGACGAGCCCGACCATGGACATCACTCCCGACGGCTCGACGGCGCCCTTCTCCGGCGCATCGCTGGCCTGGGCGGTCGTGGCCATCGTGGCCGCTGTTGCCGGCTTGGGCTCCGCGCTGGCCGGGCGCGCGAAGGGCGACTGGAAGGTGTGGGGCGCCGTGGGCGCGGCCTGCGTGCTCGTGAGCGCGCTCGCCCTGCGCGCGGTGTTCTACATGACCGGCGTGTCCATCTACCCGTTCTTCTAGAGCACGAGGGAGGCCGGTCTCCCGGTTGGCGCCCGTAGGGGGCGACCTCGGTCGCCCCTCCCGACTGAGAAAGATTGTCTTTGTCGAGGAGGGCCGACCAAGGTCGGCCCCTACGGAAGAGCGGCTGCTAATTCCCGACCCCCCCGATCCCGAAAGCCCCCGGTGGGCGCGATTCGCATCCCCAAACCCCTTGCAAACGCGAATCGCCCCCACTGGGGGCTTTCTTCGCTTTGTGAACCGGCGCTTTCGGTGGGTCAGAACCTCTTGCTTTCATATGAGTGCAAGAAGTTGCGGTTTCGAAGGTCCAGGACCAGAATTATCTCTTTCGTGCGGAGAAAAGTGCGATCGTGCGAGTTTCAGAGCTTTCGAAACTCGCATGATCGTACTTTTTCTTGCACGAGGACTCTTTCTCGGCTCCAAAGACTCGCACGATCGCACTTTTCTCTGCATGGAAGGCGAAAAAGCAAGTTTGGGCGCTCGCTCTCAAGTATGCATTTCGGAAGTTGGTGCTAGCTCCCGTAGCGCGCGGCGACCCATTCTCGGGTGACTTCGGCGAAAGCGTGGGTGGCGGCTGAGGCGGTGTCCCAGGAGCGTACGGCGAGCGAGATGTTGCGGGAGCACTCGCGCTCGGCCGGCAGCACGGCGAGGGGGAACAGAGGCCGCGACAGAATGAGGCTTGGCAGCACGGAGAAGCCCAGCCCGGCGCTGACCATGGACATGACGGCGTAGTCGGAGTCTACGGTGAAGCGCACGTTGGGCGCGACGCCGTTGGCTTCGAACAGGGCCTCCATCTCGGAGGGGCGGGCGTTGCCCTGCAGCTGCACATAGGGCTCGCGGGCCAAAGCCTCGGTGGGGAAGAAGGGGGCGCCAGCGAGGGGATGGTCCGGCGGCAGCACCACGAGAAGCGGGTCGGTGTGCAGCGGCACCGCCTCCAGGTTGCGCCGCTCGGGCGCGATGGAGAAGGCGCAGTCGGCGCGGCCCTCCCACACGGCGCTCACAAGCTCCTCCTCGTCGTCGATGCACAGAAGCTTCAGGTCGATTTTCGGATACTGGTCGAGGAAGGCCCGCGCGATGGAGGGGAACCATTCGATGGCCACACTCGTGAAGGCACCCACGCGCACGAGGCCCCCCTCCCGATCGGCAAGTTCGCGCACGCGGGCGGCCAGCGCATGCTCGTCGGCGTTGATCGCCTGCACAAGACCGAGCACTTCGCGGCCCTCGGTAGTAAGATGCACGCCGCCGTACTCGCGCAGAAAGAGCATTAGTCCCAGCTCCTTTTCCAAGGCGTTCACCAGGTAGCTGATGCCGGCCTGGGTATAGCCCAGTTCCTCGGCGGCGGCCTTGAAGCTGCCGAGGCGCGCCACTGTGAGGAACGCGTCGTATTTCTGATTGGCCATAAGGCGCCTCCTGGGGGTGCGGATAAGCCTGCTTCGTGTTGTGCGTCTGCACAAGTATAAGACTTTCTTGAAATGTTTTACAAGAAGTCTCATTTTACTTTTTACTGCTCGGAGCTTAGTATAACCATCGTTCCAAATTCAGAGAAAGAACGCCCCAGGTGGGGCTTGGATTTTTGCGCTTTGAAGGAGGTTGCGCGCCGCCATGTGCCGGATGCGGGCCGCGACGAAGCTGAGAGGAGGAGCCATGAGTCATTGGAAGCAGGCGCGTTGGCCGTTCGTGGTCTTCGTGCTCATTGAAGTGGTCATTTTCGGATCGGGCAGCGCTGTGACGAAGTTCGCCTACGACTCCATCACGCCTCTGTGGTGTCTGGCCGTCCGCTTCGGCTTGGCCACGGCGGTGTTCGCGCTCTTCTTCGGGCGCCGCATCATCGCGCGGCTTCGCAGCGTGAAGGTGCGGCTGTGGCTGCCCCAGGCGCTGTGCATGGGTATTTCGTATCTGTGCTGCAACGTGGCGCTCGACCTTACCACCGCCACCAACGTGGGGTTTCTCGTGGCGCTGCCGGTGGTGTTCGCGCCTCTGCTCTCAACGATGGTGGAGCGCTCCCGCTACCCGCGCGCTATCATTCCTTTTCAGGTGGGAGTAGCCGGCGGCCTGTACCTCCTGTGCAGCCAGGGCGGCAGCCTCGCCGTGGGGCCGGGCGAGCTTCTGGCTTTAGGGTCGTCGGTGGCGCTGGCCGGCGCGCTCGTGTTCGGCAAGCAGGCGCTGGCCGAGCTTGACGCTGTGACCGTGGCCGGTACCCAGATTGCCGTGGCCTTCGCGCTGTGCCTGGGATGCGCTCTGGCGTGGGAGCCGATGCTGGACGTGGCCGCCGTGCGGCCGGTGGCCTGGGGTATCATCGTGTTCTTGGCGTTGTTCTCCACCTGCCTGGCGTTCTTCCTGCAGAGCTTGGCGCTCGACCGCCTCTCTTCCACAACGGTGTCGCTGCTGCTGACGGGCGAGCCGGTGTTCACGGCTCTGTTCGCCTACCTGTTCCTGGGGGAGACGCTTTCGGCGATGGGGCTTCTGGGTGCCGCGGTCATCGTGGGCACGGTGGTGGCCGCCACCTGGGCCGACGGACGCACGGGCGCTCCCGCAGCTCCGGCTGCTCCCGTCGTCGTTTCCCGTCGAGCCGTGCCGCGCCCGAGATTGCTCGTGTCGAAGCGCCGCGACGACAGGATGGCGGCTTAGGCTACTCCGCCACGATGACGCCGAGGCGCCGGGCCAGGGCGGCGGCCTGATAGACGTTCATCTTCGTGCCGTAGATTTCCGCCATGGTGTCGGAGAGCGCCACGCCCTCCAGCTGACAGGTGGAGAAATCGAGCCCGAGCAGCGGCGTGCGGAAGAAGCTCGTGCCAATGAAGCGGTCGTCGTCCAAGGTCACGTAGTGCAGCTCCATTTCGGCCATGTCGGCGCCGGAGAAATCGCAGCGCGTGGCCGATACGGCCCAGAAACGGCAGCGGTTGAAGGCCCCAAAGTCCAGTGTGCAGTCCGTGAGCGTTACGTGCTCAAGGTTCGCTTCCATGAACGATGCGCCCGTGAGCTTGCAGTTCTTGAAGGTGCAGCGGGTGAAGCCGGCGTTGTCGAAGTAGCTGTTGGCGAAGTCGCATCCTTCGAACACCGTGTCGGTGAACAGCGAACCGGAGAAGTCGCAGCAGGAGAGGAAGCAGTTCGCGAACCGGGCGTGGGCCGCCTGCAATTCCGAGAAGTTCTCGTCGGCGATGATGAGGCCGCTCGCGTCGATAGCCTCGAGGGGCTCTTCCGCGCCGCCGCGCAAGTCGTCGGCCTCCAGGGCGCGCAGCTCTTCCGGAATGGTCGGTAGCGACAGGGTGCGCTGGGCGGCCGCCGTCTCGTAGGCGATCTGGACGGGATCGGGAATAGTGGCCACGGGGGTCCTTTCTTCGACATGGCGATGGTGGTGCGTGAGGGCCATGCTGCTGGTGCGAGCAGCGATCCCTTGACGCTCCGGCCATTGTACTACGTCTACGAAGAGGAGGGCGAGGCGTGGCCGCGGCGTTGCCCTCGGCGAGAGCCTTTGCGGTTCGAAAGCATGAGGCCGGCGATGGCGAGGGCGACGCCGGCGACGATGGGAGCGGTGACGGGCTCTCCGAGCACGAGGGCCGAGGCGGCGCCGGTGAGCGCCGGTACCAGGTAGATGTAGGTGCTCGTGACGACGGCGCCGAGATGCTTCACGGCGAAGTTCCAGGTGGCGAAGCAGGCGGCAGAGGCGAGAAGCCCCAAGAAGAGCAGGTTCGGGACGACGAGGGGGTTCCCGAGAGCTTCTGCGGGAAACGTTCCGGCGAAGGGGAGGGCCGGGGCCATGAACAGGAGGCCCCAAGCGAAGATGCGCTTGGTGGCGGTCAGGGTCTCGTAGCCGGCTTCGGCGATGCGGCTGACAAGGGTTGAGTAGACGGCCCACACGAGCGAGGCGATAAAGGCCAGCCCGCAGCCGATGAGGTTGTCCGCGGCGCTTCCCGTGAAGGCACTCCCACCGCTGGCGGTGCCGACGAGCAGGATGCCGCCCATGGCCAGGACGAACCCGATGGCGAAGCTCGCGGGGGAGGCGGGGCGCTGCCCGCGCGCAAGGGCGATGAGGGCGCAGAAGAGGGGAGAGGTGGCGCAGATGGCGCCGACGGCCGTGGCGCTCGTGAAGGTGAGCGCCACGTTCTCCAGCAGGAAGTAGCAGGCCACGCCGGTAAAGCCCGCCGCGGCAAACAAGCGGCCGTCACGCGGATTCGCCAGGCGCAGGCGGTGCGGCCGCAGGCAGCTGAGGGCGGCAAAGCCCAAAACGAACCGGATGACGAGAATCCACAGCGGCGTGAGGCCGGCGGCGAGCAGCACCTTGGTGGCGACGAAGGTGGTGCTCCAGACGAGGATGGTGAACAGGGCGAGTGCATGCGCTTTCATGAGAGCACCTGCTCGGGTGACGAATCGACGGAGCCTCTCGGGGTAGAGGGGGACAATGGGGCGCCCTTGGCCCGGTCGGCGCCGACGCTGGATTCAGTGACGGCCCGTTGATAGAAGCCCGGCGTCATCCCCAGGCGCTCCTTGAAGGCGCGGGTCAGGTGGGCCTGATCGGAGAACCCTGCCGCCAGGGCCGCCTCGGCGCAGCTGGCACCGCTGGCGAGCGCCTCGCGGGCCGACTCCACCCGCAGCGAAGTCAGATAGCGCATGGGCGTGAGCCCGAAGGCGGCGGTGAACGAGCGCAGGGCGCGGTACTTGTCCAGGGCCGCCGCGGCGGCGACCTCTTCCAAACGCACGGTGGTGGACGCGTGTTCCCTCAGATAGGCGGCCATGGCCTGAGCGGCCGGGTTGGGGGCTGCCGGATTGGCCGGGGAGGGATGCTCTCGGCCTCCCGATTGGCTGTGGGTTGCGAGGTCGCGAGCCGTTTGGTCGGAGGTTTCGGGCTCGTTGTGGGCTGCCAGCAGCCCGATGAGCAGGCAGAGCTCCTCTTCCACGTGCGCCTCGTCGATGATGGGCTCTTGCATGAGGCCGGCGAGGTCTCCCATGAGGGCGATGGCCTCGGCGTCTTCAACGATGGGGCCGGCAAAAGGCGGGCAATCGTGGAAATCGAGCAGGGCGAGGCTGTCGTAGACGAGCGGCGTGGCTCCCTCTTGGACGCATCCGTGGGCGTCGCCCGCGTTGAGGGCGAGCAGCTGGCCGGGGCCGAGGCGGTAGCGCGTGCGGTTGCATTCCATAATGCGATGCCCCTCGCGCACGAGGCCTATGACCGGGTAGCCGTGGGCGTGAGGCGCGAACAGCTGGTCGAAGCCGGTGAAATGCCGGAACTCGATCGTGCCGCCAAGGGCGCGGCGCACGGTCTCGCGGTGCCGGGGGTGGCGGGGCTGCTGAATATGTGGGGCATGAGTCATCTCCATAACAAGGAGAGATGATAGCCATTTGCCCGTAGATTTCTTGCATGAAATTGCAGCGGCGCACCATGCGGTCTTGCGGACGATGAGGGCGCCGGGGAACGTC
>ERZ506896.1426-NODE-1426-length-11726-cov-3.482992_pt1 | contig 11726 bp, 10 predicted proteins | sample MGYA00513176_ERZ506896 | MGnify/ENA metagenome assembly ERZ506896
TATGGCGGATAAGGAGACCATTCAGAAGATGCGGGATACTTATGACGATCTGGCTGTTGTCTGCTATATCAATTCTACAGCTGAATTAAAACAATATTCGGATGTATGTGTGACATCTGCCAATGCTGTAAAGATTGTAAAAGCGTTGCCGCAGAAATATATTTTCTTTATACCGGATCGGAATCTTGCCCACTATGTGGCACAGCAGGTGCCGGAGAAGACATTTGTATATAACGAAGGTTATTGCCCGGTTCACGAAAAGCTTTTGACAGAGGAACTCAAGAAAGTAAAAGCTGCTCATCCGAAGGCGGAAGTGTTAGTGCATCCGGAATGTACACAGGAGATCTGTGAGATGGCGGATTATATAGGCAGCACGTCTGGCATTATTAAATATGCCGGAGAGAGCGCAGCCCGGGAATTTATCATCTGCACAGAAAATGGAGTGCGTTATGAACTGGAAAAGCAGAATCCGGAGAAAGTATTCTATTTTACAGAGACAGAGCCGGTATGTGAGGATATGAAACGCGTGACGCTTGATAAGATCCTGCATGTGCTGGAAACAGGAGAAAATGAAGTTCATGTGACGGATGAATTAAGGGAAAATTCCGGAAAGCCGTTGGAACGGATGCTGGAACTTGCTAAATAGAGTTTGTAAATGAGAGAGGAAATAAACGATGGATATATATGCAGACGTTGTCATCGTCGGCACGGGTGTGGGCGGATTATTTGCCGCATTAAATATAGAACCACATAAGAAAGTCGTGCTGATTACCAAGTCTGATATGGAGAGCAGCGATTCTTTTTTGGCGCAGGGAGGAATCTGTGTACAGCGGGATGATAACGATTATGACAGCTATTTTGAAGATACTATGAAAGCGGGACACTATGAAAACCGTAAGGAATCGGTGGATATTATGATCCGCTCTTCCAGAGAGATCATAGAAGATTTGGTGTCTTATGGTGTGGAATTCGAGAAGAAAGATGGAGAATTCGTATATACTCGCGAAGGCGCTCACTCTAAGCCGAGAATTTTGTATCACGAGGATATTACCGGGCAGGAGATTACAAGTAAATTATTGGAACGCGCAAAAGAGAGAAAGAATATCTCCATCTACGAATATACGGCGATGACGGATATTTTGGAAGAAAATGGACAGTGTATCGGGATACTGGCGGAACATGAAGGCGCTGAATGGAAGATTTATGCTGAAAATACGATTCTTGCAAGTGGCGGAATCGGGGGCAGGTACCAGCACTCCACGAATTTTCCGCATTTAACAGGGGATGCATTGGATATAGGAAAAAAACACGGAATCCGTATGGAGCATCTGGATTATGTGCAGATTCATCCGACAACGCTGTATTCCAAGAAGCCGGGGCGGAGATTCTTAATTTCAGAATCAGTGCGCGGAGAAGGAGCAGTTCTTTACGATAAGAACGGACACCGCTTTGTCAATGAATTACTTCCGAGAGATGTTGTATCAGAGGCAATCCGAGAACAGATGAAGAAGGATGGAACCGATCACGTGTGGCTTTCGATGGAGCATATTCCGAGAGAGGATATTGCAAAGCATTTTCCGAATATCTGTCAGCGCTGTCAGGAAGAGGGCTATGATGTGTTTAAAGATTGGATTCCGGTTGTTCCCGCCCAGCATTATTTTATGGGAGGCATCTGGGTAGACAGTGACAGCAGGACTTCTATGGAACATCTGTATGCAGTTGGAGAGACAAGCTGTAATGGTGTCCACGGGAAAAATCGTCTGGCAAGTAATTCACTTTTAGAGAGTATGGTGTTTGCAAAGAGAGCAGCGAAAGCTATTGAAAGAGCATAGGTGCAGATTTTATAGAAATGAACAGAGAAGATTAAGAGATAGAGAAGAGGAGAAGAAATCAATGAATCAAATTACAATGAAGCTTCAGGCAGATCATTTGATCATGGAAGCGTTAAAAGAAGATATTTCCAGTGAGGACGTGACAACTAATTCTGTGATGAAAGAAGCTGTTGTGGGAGAAGTGGAACTTCGCTGCAAGCAGGATGGCGTGATTGCAGGTCTGGACGTTTTTGCAAGGGTATTTGAACTGTTAGATGCCGATACAAAGGTAGAGCTGTACTGCAAAGACGGTGATGAGGTGAAAAACGGACAATTGATGGGCAAGGTCGTGGGAGATATCCGGGTGCTTCTGTCCGGCGAGCGTGTAGCGCTTAATTATCTGCAGCGCATGAGCGGAATTGCTACGTACACACATTCTGTGGCAGCTCTTCTTGAGGGAAGCAAAACGAAGCTTTTGGATACGAGAAAGACAACACCGAATATGAGAATTTTCGAAAAATATGCAGTCAGAGTCGGCGGAGGGTATAATCACCGCTATAATTTATCCGACGGAGTCTTGTTAAAGGACAATCATATCGGCGCTGCAGGAAGTGTAGAAAAGGCTGTGAAAATGGCGAAAGAATACGCTCCGTTCGTCCGTAAGATCGAGGTGGAAGTAGAGAATCTTGATATGGTAAAAGAAGCGGTGGAAGCAGGTGCGGACATTATTATGCTTGACAATATGTCTGTGGATGAGATGAAAGCTGCCATTGCGTTGATTGACGGCAGAGCCGAGACAGAGTGTTCCGGAAATGTGACAAAGGAAAATATCGGACGTCTTACTGCAATCGGAGTAGATTATATATCCAGCGGTGCACTGACACATTCAGCTCCTATCCTTGATATTTCTTTGAAAAATCTGCATGCAGTTTAAAGAGAAAAATGAAAGGTGGAAGAAGGAGCGGTTATGACAGGTTTAGAGAGACGAGCAGAGATGATTGAACAGATTCAGAGAAGTGCTGTCCCTTTGTCAGGGAAAAGTCTGGCAGAAACTTACGGAGTCAGTCGTCAGGTGATCGTGCAGGATATTGCTTTAATCCGGGCAGCAGGGTATCATGTGATTTCAACAAACAGAGGTTACGTATTGGAACAGCCGGTTCACGCAGTGAGAGTGTTCAAGGTGAATCACACGGATGAACAGTTAGAGGAAGAACTGTGCTCCATTGTAGATCTGGGCGGATGTGTGGAAAATGTCATGGTAAATCACCGCGTATATGGTCAGATCGAGGCAAATCTTCAGGTGAATTCCCGAAGGAAAGCCGGTGAATTTATGGAAGATATCCGAAGCGGAAAGTCCAGTCCCCTGAAAAATATTACATCAGGCTATCACTATCACAAAGTCAGCGCAGACAGTGAAAAAACACTGGATTTGATTGAAAATACATTGAAGGAAAAAGGGTTTCTTATAGAATGCAGTGGAGATTGATCCACTGCATTTTGTTTGATAAAAACAGCATAGTTCATGGTTTTGAGAAGTTAATTTTGTCTGGACAAATGATAGGAATAGTGGTAGAATAAAACGGATAAATGAGAAAAGTTATCAAAATAATAGAGAGATAAATTTGAGGAGTGGAATAGATATGAAACTGAGTGAATTGCAGATCGGCGATACTGCGACCATATTGTCAGTAGGAGGCAAAGGCGCCCTTCGTCAGCATTTCCTTGACATGGGGCTGATTCAGGGAACGGAAGTAACCGTCGTGAAGTATGCGCCAATGGGGGACCCGGTAGAACTTCGAATTCACGGATATGAGTTGTCTATTCGTCTGGCAGATGCCGAAAATATCGAAATCAGCGAAGCACATAAGCCGAAAAAAAGTGAAAATACAGAATTAAGAGTGGAGAAGCATCATCCCGGCTACGGTGAAGGTGGCAAATTCCACGACCGGAAAGAAGAAAATCCGCTTCCGGATGATGTGACGCTTACTTTTGCACTTGTGGGCAACCAAAACTGTGGGAAGACAACACTGTTTAACCAGTTGACAGGCTCGAAGCAGCACGTGGGAAATTTCCCGGGTGTAACGGTGGACCGCAAGGATGGTGTGATCAGAGGCTATGATAATACGTTGCTTACAGATCTTCCCGGAATTTATTCTATGTCTCCTTACAGTAGTGAAGAGATTGTGACCAGAGAATTTGTTATCCGTGAGAAGCCAAAGGGAATTATCAACATTGTAGATGCAACGAATATTGAGCGGAATCTTTATCTGACGATGCAGCTTCTGGAACTGGGATTTCCAATGGTAGTAGCGTTAAACATGATGGATGAACTAAGAGAAAATGACGGTTCTGTTATGGTTAATGAGATGGAGGAGGCGCTCGGAGTTCCGGTGATTCCGATTTCTGCGGTGAAAGGAGAAGGAATCGAAGAGTTGGTGCGTCATGCTGTTCACGTGGCAAAATATCAGGAGCGTCCGATGGATACGGATTTCTGTAAGAAAGAAGAGGGGATTCATCGGGGACTTCATGCAGTTATGCATTTGATCGAAGACCATGCGCAGATGACCGGTATTCCTGTTCGGTTTGCTGCAAGCAAGATTCTGGAAGGGGATGCGAAGATTCTGGAGCAGCTGGAACTGACGGAAAATGAGCAGAATCTGCTGACGGATATCGCCAGACAGACCGAGGAAGAGACGGGGATGGACCGTGCGGCGGCAGTTGCTCAGATGCGTTTTGACTACATAGAAAGTGTATGCAGTGAAACGGTCATAAAACCAAGAGAAAGTAAAGAACGACTCAGAAGTAGAAAGATCGACCGTTTCCTTACAGGAAAATATACGGGAATCCCGGCATTTATCGGTATTATGGGGTTAGTGTTCTGGCTGACCTTCAATGTGATAGGTGCTTTCCTTCAAGGGGTGCTGGAATCAGGAATTGAAGAGCTGACCGGCATGGCAGATCAGGCGATGACAGCGGCAAATGTGAATCATGTTGTGCATTCCCTTGTGATTGACGGAATCTTCAACGGTGTCGGTGGTGTTTTGAGCTTTCTGCCGATTATTGTCACCTTGTTTTTCTTTCTGTCAATGCTGGAAGACAGTGGTTATATGGCGCGTGTCGCATTTATCATGGATAAACTTCTGCGTAAATTAGGCTTGTCGGGAAGAAGTATTGTCCCTATGCTGGTTGGTTTCGGATGTACGGTTCCGGGGGTTATGGCAAGCAGGACGCTTCCGTCAGAACGAGACAGGAAGATGACGATTCTTTTAACTCCGTTTATGAGCTGTACCGCGAAGCTTCCAATCTATGCATTTTTTACTGCGGCATTTTTCCCGGGAAAAGGCGCGCTTGTTATGATAGCCCTCTATGTATTTGGAATTGTAATGGGAATTGTGATGGCGTTGATCTTCAAAAAGACAACCTTCAAAGGTGAGGCGGTTCCGTTTGTTATGGAGCTTCCGAATTATCGATTGCCGGGGGCAAAAAATGTGCTGCATTTGCTGTGGGATAAGGCAAAAGATTTCCTCCAGAGAGCATTTACGGTAATTTTCCTGGCAACTATTTTAATCTGGTTCCTGCAGAATTTTGATACGGGACTGAATATGGTATCAGATTCACAAAACAGTATTCTTGCGCTTTTTGCAGGGGTTCTTGCTCCTATATTTGTCCCGACCGGTTTTGGAGACTGGAGGATTGTGACTGCGCTGATCTCAGGATTTATGGCGAAGGAGAGTGTGGTGTCTTCCCTGACAGTATTATTTGGAAGCACAGAAGCATTACAGAGTACGCTTACCGCTGTGGGGGCAGGTTCACTTCTTGTATTCTGCCTTCTTTATACGCCTTGTGTGGCTGCAATTGCGTCTGTGAAGCGTGAGCTTGGAGGAAAATGGGCAACACTCATGGTGATCGGACAATGTGTGATTGCGTGGCTTGCTGCTTTTGCAGTATATCAGATCGGTATGTTCCTATAGTTTGAACAGGCTACAGTTAAAAAAACAGAAAATAAAAAAGAATTTGAAAAAAGTATTGACAAATTCAATTTCATACAGTAAAGTGATGAACATAAATAAAAAAACCGTTGAGAAAGAAGAGTAGCTTATTACGTGACATTCCAGAGAACAGCAGGTGGTGGGATTGCTGTATGAAGCAGATAAGTGAATGGCCTTTCGAGGGCAGGCTGAAATTCTTGTTTCGTACAGGAGTGAGAAGAGTAGGACTTGTCGGGAACCGAACCCGTTATCAATCAGGAGTGTATGTTAGTACATGAGAAAGTGGACGATTCGTCAATTTGAGTGGTACCGCGATAATAATAATTTTAATTATTACCGTCTCAAACCGTAAGGTTTGAGGCGGTTTTTTACGTAATAGGAAATTCTGTTATTATCCGCACACCGGTCCCGAACATTTTCTCTCCTAACAGATCGTAGCAGCACAGTAAGATGTGTAAAACAGCAGTAAAAAGGAGAATGAAATTATGAAGAAAAAAGTAGTAGCAGCAGTGGTAACGTTGGCAATGATGACAGTAGCAGTAACGGGATGTTCTAAGCAATCCGAAGTGAAAACTGCGGATGGTAAGGAAAGCTATACTATTGGAATCGAGCAGTTTGCGGAGCATGGCTCTCTTGATAACTGCCGGGAAGGATTCCTTAAGGGACTTGAAAGTGAGGGAATTACAGAGGGTGAGAATCTGACTGTGCAATATAAAAATGCGGCGGCAGATATGGGAACAGCAGGACAGATCTCTGACAGCTTTGTATCAGATCAGGTAGATATGATCTGTGCGATTGCAACTCCGGCAGCACAAAGTGCCTATAACGCAGCAATGGATTCTGAGATTCCGGTTATCTACACAGCAGTGACAGATCCGGTGGCGGCAGAGCTTGCGGATGAAGAAGGGGCGCCGGCAGGTGAGGTTACAGGTACTTCCGATAAGCTTCCGATTGAAGCTCAGCTTCAGATGATGCGTCAGATGCTTCCGGATGCGAAGAAGCTTGGAATCATGTATACGACCAGCGAAGCAAATTCTGTATCTGCGATTGAAGAGTACGAAAAGTTGTCAGGAGACTACGGGTTCCAGCTGGTGACCAAAGGAATTACGGCAACCGCAGACATTCCGCTGGCAGCAGATGAACTGTTAAGTGAGGTAGATTGTATGACAAACCTGACAGACAATACCGTAGTATCTTCTTTGAGCACAATCTTAGATAAGGCAAATGAGAAGAAGATCCCGGTCTTTGGAAGTGAGATCGAACAGGTGAAAATCGGCTGTCTGGCAGCAGAAGGAATTGACTACATTGCTCTTGGAGAACAGACCGGTAAGATGGCAGCACAGGTATTAAAGGGAGAGAAAAAAGCCTCTGAATTGAATTTTGAGACCATTACAGAGCCGGGCTTCTATGTAAATGCAAAAGTAGCTTCAGATCTTGGAATTACAGTTCCGGAAGATTTATTAAAAAATGCAGTAGAAAATTTCAGTGAGATTACTGCAGAGTAGAGCAGGAGGCAGATTCATGGATTTTGTAATAACGATTATCGAGCAGGGTTTGATTTATGGAATTCTGGCATTAGGAGTGTATATCACATATAAAATATTGGATTTTCCGGATCTTACAGTAGATGGAAGTTTCCCTCTGGGTGCAGCTGTAACAGCTGCACTTCTCACAAGAGGAATTTCTCCGTTTCTCACACTTGCGGCATCTTTTTTGGCAGGCGCGCTTGCCGGAGTGTGTACCGGCGTCATTCATGTGAAAGGGAAAGTCAGGGATCTGTTATCAGGAATTATTATGATGACCGCACTTTGGTCTATCAATCTCTATATTGCAGGAACGTCCAATGTACCGCTTTTTTCACAGAAAACAATCTTTAGAAATGATCGCGTGTCCGAATATTTTCCGGATGCTGTGAAACCATACAGCACATTGTTGATCGTGCTTCTGTTGGCGGTAATCTGCAAAATCCTTCTGGATCTTTATCTTAAGACAAAGTCCGGGTATCTCTTAAGAGCGGCGGGAGACAATGATGCGCTTGTAACTGCGCTGGCAAAAGATCAGGGAAATGTGAAGATTCTCGGGCTTGCGCTTGCCAATGGCCTTACTGCTCTTGCCGGTTGCATTTTTGCACAGGAGGAGCGCGTATTTGAAATCTCTATGGGAACAGGAGCGATTGTCATTGGGCTTGCAAGCGTGATCATCGGAACGAGCATTTTCAGGAAACTCACTGTGGTGAAGACAACGACAGCAGTGTTGGCAGGTTCCGTGATCTATAAGGCGTGTGTTGCTGTGGCATTAAAGAATTTTGAGCCGAATGCAATGAAGCTGATCACAGCGGTTCTGTTTCTGGTGATTCTGATATTGAGTATGGAGAGAAAAAGAAAGGCGGAATAATATGCTTGAATTAAAAAACATCAATAAATATTATCATTCCGGCACGGTAAATGAGATGTGCCTCTTTGATGGATTTGATCTGACAATAGAAGAAGGAGAATTTGTATCGGTTGTTGGGAGTAATGGTTCCGGTAAGACATCTATGCTCAATATTATCTGTGGAAGCATTCCGGTAGAATCCGGGCAGATCTTAATGCAGGGAAGGGATATTACGAAAGAAAAAGAGTATAAACGAAATAGAAAAATTGGCAGGGTATATCAGAATCCTGCAATGGGAACCTGTCCTTCCATGACGATTTTGGAGAATCTGTCTCTTGCAGATCATAAGGGAAAATGCTTCGGTCTTACCAAAGGGACAAATAAAGCAAGAATCAATGCTTACCGGGAAGAATTAAGAAAATTAAATCTTGGTTTGGAGGATAAACTAAACGTGAAAGTAGGAGCGTTGTCCGGCGGACAACGCCAGGCTATGGCACTTCTGATGTCTGTGATGACGCCGGTTGATTTCCTTATTCTGGATGAACATACAGCCGCGTTAGATCCGAAAACGGCAGACCGGATTATGGAGCTTACAGAGCAGATTGTAAGAGAAAAAAAGCTCACAACGATCATGGTTACCCATAATCTGAGATACGCCGTAGAATATGGAAATCGATTGCTGATGATGCATCAGGGAAATGTAATTCTGGATAAAAAAGGGGAAGAAAAAGAGGAACTGTCTGTGGAACAGCTTCTTGGCCTGTTCAATGAAATCAGCATCGAATATGGAAATTAGAACTATTTTATTAAAAATATCTGAAAAAATGCACTTTTGTTTCCAATCGTAGTATAATAAGAATAAATCTTGGACAAGAGGGTGAATGAGATGAAGAAAACCGGGAAGAATCCATTGTATAAGAGCTTTGGATATGCATTTGAAGGAATCTTTGCAGGAATCCGAGGGGAGAGGAATATGAAGATTCACTGCTTTGCGGCAGTGTGTGTGGTCGTGGCAGGTGTTCTGTTTCATATTTCTGTCACGGAGTGGTGCATCTGCCTGGTGCTGTTTGGTCTCATTCTGTCTCTGGAGCTTGTAAATACCGCCATTGAAGCGGTGGTAGATCTTGTGACAGAAGACAAGAAACCACTTGCAAAGCTTGCAAAGGATACGGCGGCAGGGGCGGTGCTGATTGCTGCTGTCATGGCAGCTATGGCAGGGCTTCTTATTTTTGTTCCAAAACTCATAAGCTTTTTAAAATAATACTTGAAAACAGAGAGGAGCATGTGGCATGGAAGGATTAGGAGAAAACGTAAAAAAATTATTATTGGCAGGAGTCGGCGCTGCGGCAACTACGGTAGAGAAGTCAAAAGAAATTCTGGATGATTTAGTGGAAAAAGGAGAGCTTACCGTAGAGCAGGGGAAAGCTTTGAATGAAGAACTGAAGCATAACATTAAAAAGACAGTGGAAGAGAATGTTAAAAATACCGAGAAAGCAGATCCTGTTGAAGAGCTGGATGAATTATTGGAGAAAATGACGCCGGAACAGATAGAGGCATTGAAGGAGAGACTTCTTAAATGAGCAGTCAGGAATCAAGAGAATACAGAGCCCGGCTTAGAGAAATGACAGAAGTGCTGAAAAAGCACGGAATCACAAGGGGAGTATCCCCGGAGAAGCTGAGGCTTATATTAGAAGATTTAGGACCTACCTTTATTAAGCTTGGACAGATTATGTCGTTACATTCGGATATTCTGCCCAAGCGGTATTGTGATGAATTGATGCGTCTCCGGTCGGAGGTTGCTCCGATGCCATTTGCGGAAGTGGAAGAAGTTCTCTATGAAGCCTATCATTGTCCGTGGCAGGAAATATTTTCAGAGATTGAAAGGACCCCGATCGGCTCAGCATCTATTGCGCAGGTTCATCGCGCCCGCCTTGAAACCGGAGAGCCGGTTGTGATAAAGATTCAGCGCAAAGGAATCTATGAAGTGATGGCGCGTGATATCGGGCTTCTTCACCGGGCGGTAAAGCTGCTTCCGCCAGTGAGCATCAAAGATATGGTGGATCTTGATATGGTGCTGGACGAACTGTGGGATGTGGCGAGAGAAGAGATGAATTTTCTCACGGAAGCGGCAAATATGAAAGAATTTGCACAGAGGAATAAAGAAGTAGCCTTTGTGGGAGTACCGAAGCTGTATGATGAGTATACGAATCATGCAGTTCTTGTTATGGAACAAATTGATGGCTGCAGCATTGATGATAAACAATGGCTTCTGGAACAAGGCTACGATCTGGAAGAAATCGGAATGAAGCTGGTGGATCACTATATCAAACAGGTTATGGATGATGGATTTTTCCATGCTGATCCCCATCCGGGCAATGTAAAGGTACGGGATGGAAAAATTATCTGGATTGATATGGGGATGATGGGCAGACTTACGGAACGAGATCGTGAATTGATCGGACGGGCGATTGAAGGGATTGCAACCTCGGATGTAGGACAGATTCAGGATGTTGTCATGGCTCTTGGCGAGTTCAGGGAGAAGCCGGATCAAAGCTGTCTCTATGATGACATCAGCAATCTTCTGTCCCAGTATGGAACGATGGATCTGGGAGAAATTGATGTGGCAGAAGTCATGATGAGCCTTATGGAAGTTATGAAAGAAAATAAGATCATCATGCCGCACGGTCTGACCATGCTTGCAAGAGGACTTACGCATATGGAAGGGGTGCTTGCTGATATTGCGCCAAAGATCAATATGGTGGAAATCGCATCCAGACATATTGCAGGGAAACTTCTGGAAGAGAAAAACTGGAAGAAAGAATTAAAAGATGGAGGTAAAAATCTCTATCGGTCCATTCACAAAGCAGTGGGGATTCCCTCTCTGGTCAATGACATTTTGCAAGGATATTTGAAAGGGCAGACAAAGATCAATCTGGATCTTCATGCCTCGCACGAGTTGGAGAGACTTCTTCGGAGACTGGTCAGAAATGTTGTCATGGGACTCTGGGTTATGGCGCTTCTTATTAGCTCCAGTATCATATGTACAACAAATATGACTCCGAAGATCTGGGGGATTCCGGCGCTTGGAGCCTTTGGGTATCTGATGGCTTTTGGAATTGTGATGTATGTATTTTTGAAACATATTTTTTCTGGGAAGTAAAGAAACGGAGTTATATAAAAGGAATGATTTATCTTATTTTAGCAATTTTATGCAGCAGTGGGGTGTCACTGTCTATCCGCTATTCAGAGCAACACAGCGGACGGATGAAATCGGTCACAGTGGTCAATTACATAGCATCTGTGTTCTGGTGTTTTTATTTTCTCCCGGATAAGCATCTGTATCCGGCGGCAGATGGACAGGCATTTGTTCTTGTGCTCAGTATCATCAATGGTTGTCTGTATTTGGGGACACTGCTTCTTCAGCAAGTGAATATACGGAAGAATGGAACGACAATATCAGCTTCATTCAGCCATATGGGAGTACTTGTCCCTACACTACTCTCCATATTTTTGTTTGGGGAATATCCGGGCAGGCTTCAGTGGGTTGGAGTGG
>ERZ506896.1433-NODE-1433-length-11691-cov-5.301048_pt1 | contig 11691 bp, 9 predicted proteins | sample MGYA00513176_ERZ506896 | MGnify/ENA metagenome assembly ERZ506896
AGCCCTCGGCGTTTGAGAGCGAAATACACCCATCGCACAAACTTCGTTTATGCTCGGCGTATTTCGCCCTTGCAGGGGGCAAGCCGCCGATAGGCGGATAAGTTCGTAAACAGGTGCCTATGCACCTACTCACAGTAAAGCCGGCGCAAGCCGAGAAAGGAGGATGCTTATAGGCAGACATTCATTTATCAGACAAAGTAAGCTGTCCGATGTGGCAGGGCGTATTGATTATATCTCCAATCCGAAACGACAGGAGTATCTCTATGAGACCTATCAGACAGAAGGGGCAACACCGGAGTTTTTGAAAAATCTTGCAAGAGAAAATCAGTTGGATTTTAAGGCGAGCGGATCGGCAGGGAAATGTATCGAAGGGCGTGAGTTTATTATTGCACTTCCCGAAAGTTTTGTTCAGTATAGGGCAGATGATGTGGTAAGACTTTTTACGGAAACTTTCCATAAAAGATATGGCGTGGAGTGCAGCGCAGCCCTTCATCACAACAAGACAAAGACGAATTATCATATTCATCTGGTATTCAGTGAACGGAAAATGTTGGAGCAGCCCGAAGTGAAGATTGCCACCCGAAATATGTTTTATGATGAGCAGGGAAAGCATAGACGCACGAAAAAAGAGATTTTAGACGTGCAGGGAAATATCCGAGCTGGGTGCAGTATTATCCCTAAAGGGGAAGTATATGAAAGTCATATCTTCACAAAAAAAGAGGAATGGTTTAAGAACAAAGCCTTTACCAAAGAAGTTAAAGAACTGTTTACCGATACGATTAACTGTTATGTAAAAGAAGAATCAGAAAAACTTTCTGTATTCCAGCAGGGAGGTGTTTATCTAGCAACGAAGAAAATCGGAAAGAACAATCCGAAGGCAGAGGAGATAAAGGCAGACAATGCGGCAAGGCAGGAATGGAATCGGACAGTTGATGTGGCATTAGTCGAGGGTGTTCCTGAAAAGGATATTTTGAAAATCAAGCAGGAAAAAATCACAGACAAAACCTTGCAATCTATTAGGAAACACGGTTGGCTGCCGGATATGTTCCGTCTGATTATCCGAGGTGCGAAAGACTTTTTACAGGAAGTAATTTTCAAATTTAAACTACCGCCAAAACCTGTGTCAAAGATTGATTTACAGGAGTGGAAAGATATGCAGAAGGTTATGTATGAATTGCAGAGACAGTCCATGGAGATAAAACGCACACAGCAGGATATTTCTTCTTTGAAAAAGCAACTGTCAGAGTTACGAGGGTTCTTTAAAGGCAAAGAGCGAAAATCTCTGGAAGGGCGAATTGAACTGTTAGAGGATTTGGAAAAGCGTCTGCACAGGAGTATGGAGCAGATCGTAAAACGTGAAGGGTATCCAAATGTGCAATCATTTCAGAAGGTCTATAACAAGGCAGAAAAACTGATTATGGAATACAATGAAGAACTGCGAGCATGGAAAAATCAGACGGAGCAGAAGAAAGAAAATCCGTTAGAACAGCCGAAAAAAGCAAGTGTACTGGAAAAACTACACCGCTATCAGCAGGAAGGCAGACAGCAGCCGAAACGGTCAGTTAAGAAAAAATCTATGGATAGAGAACGATAAGAAAGGTGGAAACGATTATGAAGAAAACAATATTTGAAGAAATGGGCGGCATTTATATCAGACACGGGGATTATCTTATCCCCTGTCTTACCTTGCCGGAGGAAGAAGAACAGAGATTTATCGGCGTATGGGGACAAAGACATAAACGCTATTTGAAAGAACATAAGAGATTCGTTTATATTACTTTGCTTACAAGTGGCAGGCTGCATAGTTATCTTACAGATATAGAAGAACAGGTACAGGGACACTTTGAAAGGATTGTAGAGCAGATGAAACAGGAGCAGGGGATTACAGAACAGTTAAAGGCAGAAAATCAGATGGAATGGGCAGGGAGAATGAACAATATACAGGCGTGTGTAAGGGAGATTGTGGATAAAGAGATTATATATGCTTAGAAATGGGAGGGCAAGTTCTTAAATGGGGCTTGCTTTTTCTTTACAAAGATATTAGTTTGTGTATAATTATGGATAAAGATACAAACGAGGATTCGTTTAGTTGATAAACTTTGAGAAAACTGTATATGATAATTTAAGTATTTTCAAAAGATTTGATGGGAAATGAAAAAAAGAGAACAGCAATGCCTTTGGTGAGCAATGTGTTTTATGGACAATCACAAAGAGAAATAAAAAGTATAGATAATGTGGAGATTTTCTTGCAAATAAAGGTTTATACGATGAAATAGAAATTACCAAAAGCAACATTTTTGAATTAACTGATTTGGTAGGAGGACATGTGAAAAAAGATATTTATTGTCCTAAGTGCAAAGAAAGTCGGGTGTTTTCTTGTGAAATGATCCCATATTATTGGTATAATGATCGTAAACAAGAAATAGAAAGACGTCCTTTAGAAGAAGAAATTGTATCATGGCAACAAATTCAAAATATGAGAACCCCTCAGCTTATAGATGAGTTGGAAACAAATAAAATCAAATAGAACCAAATCTCCTATACAAAACTGTATAGAACTCAATTTGATTTTGTGAATTCGAATAGTACGAGAGTACACAACTTATTTTATATGGCAGGTGGTCTATAGGATTGCCTGATGTATTTTAATTATATGTTTTTTAGATTGTAACAGTAAAAATTCTGATGACTTTTATCCAACGTAAAAATATTGTTCTAGTAGGAACGGGGAAGGAAGAGATATATGTACATAAGAAAAATTGTTGATGAAAACATTGGACCTATAAAAAATATAAACATTTCTTTTGCATTTAATAGTGATGGAACGCCTAAACCTATAGTGCTTGTAGGAGAAAATGGAAGCGGGAAATCAACTCTCTTATCAAATATTGTGGATGCCTTTTATGAAATAGCTGGTAAAGCTTTTGACAATGCTTGGGAGACAACTGAAAATGGAGGGCATCAATATTACAAAGCAATTAGTACTTCCCAAATTACTGTTGGAAATGAGTATATGTATTCATATATTTCTTTTGATGATGAAAAAACGATAAATTATGTTTTGAAATCTGGTAAATTGTCTACAGATAATTTTACTGTATTAAGTGGATATGCAGCAAATAGTGGTATTTCGTGGGAGGAAAATGAAAATTACAAAAATGTAGATATTGAAGAAAAGAAAAGTGAAAATATTTACAATAAAGATGTAATATGTTTTTTTGGTCCTGATCGATATGAAAAGCCTAATTGGATGGGAGAAAAATATTATATATCATCTGAATATGAACATCTTTCTATACATGAAAAATGGTCCAGACAATTGCAAAATCCAATCGTTGTTAAAAATGTTACAGCTACGAATTTGCAATGGCTAATGGATGTGATTGCAGATTCACGAGCGGATATAGAAGGTAATATAGGTAATTTGCAAATAGCACATATAACGGTTAATGATTTATTGTTATTAAGTACTGCAAGAAAAAATCTAGAAACTATAATGAGTAAAATCTTAGGAAAAGAAGTATATTTTGGGCTTAATTTAAGAAGTCAAGGATCTTCTAGATTTAATATAAGATTAAAAGCTGATAATTCCATAATTGTACCAACATTAGATTCGTTGTCCACAGGTCAAATCGCTCTTTTTAATATGTTTTCGACGATTGTAAGATATGCTGATAGAAATGATTTGAACAAGAGTATTCGGTTAGAAAATATAACAGGGATTGTTGTTGTAGATGAAATAGAATTACATTTGCATACATCTTTGCAAAGAGAGGTTGTTCCGGAGTTAATAAAACTTTTCCCTAAAGTGCAGTTTATTATTACGACTCATGCTCCACTATTTTTATTAGGAATGGAAGATTTGTTTGGAACAGATAATTACGAAATATATCAAATGCCAACAGCAACTAAAATAAATGTTGAATCTTTTGTTGAATTTCGTAAGGCATATAAATATTTTACAGAAACACAGACATATCAACAAGAAGTAAGAGATGCTATAGATAACAATTGTTCTAAGGCATTGCTTATTACAGAAGGATCTACTGATTGGAAACATATGTTATCGGCATATCGAATGCTTAGTGCAATAGAAGAATATTCAGAAATTTTTGAGAACATGGAATTGGAATTTTTGGAATATGAGCCAAAAAATAGTAAAGATAAAAATGCACTGAAATTAGAAATGGGATGTTCGCAATTATGTACAATGTGTGAGAATTATGCTAAATTGAAACAATCTAGAAAACTGATTTTTATAGCAGATAGAGATGATAAAAATACCAATAAGAAGTTTCAAGATGGTGATTTGAAATTTAAAAATTGGGGAAACAACGTATATTCTTTGATTCTTCCATTGCCTAAACATAGAGAGTCGACACCTGAGATATGCATTGAACACTATTATAAAGATGAAGAAATAAAAACCACTATTGATATTGATGGGATTGAAAGAAGACTGTATATGGGAAATGAGTTTGACGAAAAAGGTATTAATTATAGCAAAGATATTTTTTGTGAAAAGAGAAATGTCTGTGGACCAGAAAAAATAAATATTATTGAAGGAAGTAGTGGAGAGAGAGTTGTACAGTTATCAGATTCATCAGGACCTAATTTGGCACTGTCAAAAATGGAATTTGCAACTAAAATTTTTGAACAGAAAGCACCATTTGATAAGTTTGACTTCAGTAGTTTTTTGCCGTTATTTAAAATTGTAAAGGAAATTTTAAATTTACCAATACAATAAATTAATGGTAGTATAATGGCAACGATTTGGCAACGTAAAATCGATACGGCAAAACAAGCTATGCAATTAAAATAAAAAAGACGTTAAAAGCACACAAAACTTAAATAAAAATGTTTGATGTCACCTAAGAAAAGGTGGAGTTCGAATGATTTATTAAAAACAGCATATAATTTTAATGGATAGTTCTATTGACTTTCCGCTCTGTACTTGTTAGTATATCAGTACAAAGAAAGTTTACCACTGACCGATATGTGGTATATAAATGGTCGGGTTGTAAGTTTACCGCTGACCAATATGCGGTATATAAATGGTTGGGTTGTAAGTTTAGTCCTTCGCCGAAAGGCGAGGGACTTTTTCCATATTTCTATAGAAAGGATGGAACAAATGAAGAAAACAGGGTTTTATATCATAAAGGACAAGTTTTTTGAAGATATGCCGAATCCATATCTCAAGGGGAATAAGGCAGGTAATAGACCCCATTATTATTGTTTTGAAGATACTGCTACGGGAATTTATTGGATGATACCGCTTTCTAGCAGAATAGATAAGTTTCGGAAAATAATAGAGAAGAAAGAACAATTAGGGAAGCATTGCGATATTCTGCATATTGTGAAGCTGGATGATAGCAGAGAAAGTGTATTTTTAATACAAGATATGTTCCCGATTACAAAGGAATACATAGAACGTGAGTATACGATTGCCGGAAATCATTTAATGCTGACCAGTGAACATACGGCAAAGGTAATCGAACAAAAGGCAAGAAAAGTGTTAGGAATGTTAAAGCGTGGTGTGAAGTTCATGCCTACCCAACCGGATGTGTTATCAATATTGGAGAAATTGAAGCAGAAAAAGTAATTTTTGATGGCTCTATTTTGGCTCTAATAATTTGGTATGAGAAAAAATGCGAAATAATTTTCGGAGAATATGAATACAAAACGACACAAATGTGTACTGAAAAGTACCTGGATTATCCCATCCGCACCCGAGAATTAATGGAAGCAAGTCGTATCTCTAATATGCCATTGAAATTAGTTATAGGAAATCCACCATGTTCGGATACGATAAGAGATAATACAGATAAAGACTTTTCTATTATAAATCATCTTATGGAGGACTTTAGACCACCCAGAGAATTGAGAAGAGGTAGACAAAATATTCAGAAACAGATTAATAATCCATTTATGCAATTTTTAAGATGGAGTTGTAAAAAACTGTTAGATTCTCCGAATCATTCGGTACTTTCATTAGTGGTGCCATTGTCTTTTTTGGAAGCAGAATCATATAAATATGCTAGAAAATATTTGTGTGAAAAATTTTCTGAAGCATGGATTGTATCTGTAGACGCAGATGCAAGAACAGGAGCTAGAAGTGATAGTTTATTTCACACACTTCAAGGACGTGCAGTTATTGTTTTGACGAGAAAATATGGAGATGACACATCAGTAACAAAGCTTCATTATTGTGATTATTCGCATTGCATGCGAATAAATAAAGAACAATTATTAAATGAGAGTATTGGGAAAATTGTATCGAGATTTGACACATATGATATTGATAATGATACATTCGCATTTTCTCCAACAAAGCCATTTAATACGGAAATGTATAAAAAATTTTGGCCTGTTAGTGGAGAAAAAAAACAAGCAGCAATTTTTATTAATCACTGTTCTGGAATAAAGCTTGCACCGACCGCAATGTTTACGCATGTTAAGGCTCCTATGCTAAAAAGACGGAGTCGTGATATCGCTATAAATGGAGCAACAGAGGCAATTGCATGGTTTGCAAAGCAGGATAAACCACCTAAAATTGAAAAAATAATAGCATTTGAAAATGCATTGAATGAGTGCGAGAATAGAAGTGTGATGGACCAGACCCTTGCTGATAATATAAAGCCATATTCATTTCGACCATTTTTTACATCTAATGTATTGTTATGGAAAGAATTATTGGTTAAGTATAGCCATATCGGAGGTGGAGGAACACGTCTTAGGCCGGAAATAATTAGTGCATATAGTCATAAAGATACAATTGGATTTGCTATGGCACATGCTCCGAAAGATTTGAATCCTACATTGTCACAGTTTGTTTCATTTTGTTGGTATTATCCAGATAATGATATGTGTACGCGTGGCAATTCTCATGTTTATGTGAATCAATATCCAGATAAAAAAAGTGGAAAAATGTTATCCAATATATCTGCTGATATTCTTCAGAGGGTTATGATGATGCTTGGAAAGAATGAGCATGAAAGTGCCAGAAATCTGGTGCTTTATATCTACGCAGTATTATGTTCGCAAGTTTATCTTGATGAATTTGAAGGGGCACTTTTCACTGTAAATCAGTCAGATAAGCGAGCAAGAGTACCTGTTGTAGCTGATAAGGATATTTTCCTTAAAATTGCTCGAATTGGAGAAAAAATTGCCGAACTAGAAAAAGTAAACTATGTTCCGGAGAATATTTTGAACTATGATTATGACCAAATTATGGAAGAAGTGCCGGTAGGATTTGAATTAAAGAATATTGCACATCCATTTGATGCCGAAAATGAACAATTATTGCTCACGGATGGGAAAGAAACAATAAGAATTAAATGTCCTTTATCATTGCAGAGGTTAAATATATCAGGATATGATGTTATAAAGTCAGTATGGTTAAAATTTAATTCTTATGATTTTACACATTGTGAGTTTAATCGGGATGATATGAAGAAACTTTTAAATTTTCTTAATACAAGTGCAACTCATGAGAAAATGGTCAAAAAATTGGATGAGGAAATTGCTCCGGTTCTGGCTGGAGAAGTGAAGTTGATTGAATATCAAAATTGAGCTGTAATATTGGAAAGTCACAATGGAAATATGTTCTTTTGTGACCTTCCACATATTAATTAAAAATACAAGGCTGGATATTTCTGATTTAAAAAGTATTTTGAGATGAAGATAGTACACAGATTAATTCTGCGTGTATCAGTGGAAAGGATGCAAATATGTATATATCGAAAATAAAAATTAAAAACTACAGATTGCTTATAGATGCTGAATTAGAAGTTGATGCTAAGACTACGTTAATTGTTGGTCGAAATAATACAGCTAAGACATCATGCTTGGCATGTATAGAAAATGTGTTGAATGGACATCCGTTTTCCTTTGATGACTATCCATTGGTTAAAAGAAAAACATTGTATGAAATAATAGCTTCATTTATGTCAAAAGAAATTTCTTTTGAATCGTTATGTGAGCAATTAGAACCAATATCTATAGAGTTCCTTGTAGATTATTCTTTAGAAGATTTAGAGGATAATTTAGGGGCACTGTCGCCTTTTATTATAGATGTGGATGTAGATACTACCACTGCATTAATTCGTGTGGAATTTCGGTTAAAGCCAGATGAAAAAGTGTTATGGAGAACATTGGAAGAAAGCTATTACCCAAATGGTGTTTTTGTACCATCAGATGAGGCTCGGGATGTTATCAGTACTAATTTTTCAAAACTTTTTGAATTAGTAATTTATGCAGTGAATCCTAAAAATCCAAAGGAAACACAAATAAAGAAACATAAAGAATTGGAAGAACTTTTCCCATTTCATATTATTCCGGCAGAACGTCTCCTTGGAGAGGATGGAACACAGAATAGTTCTCTTTCTTCGCTTATTTCAGAATTTTTCGAAATGAATGAAGAAGAACTGGATCTAAGTGTTGCAGAAAAAGTCAAGGAGTTGCGTGCTATTGTTGAGAAAGCAAATAAAAATGTTCAGAAACAAAGTGATAGCATTTTAAGTTCACTTGTAAATGATTCGGTTGGGTTTGGGTATCCAAACGGAGAAGAACTTCAACTAGGAGTTACTACTCAATTAAGTATTGATGATCAGATAAAAAATCAAACTCAGCTTTCATACACCGCAGGTGCAAGTAATGAATGTCTTCCAGGTACATATAATGGATTGGGCTATAAAAATCTAATTAAAATGGAGTTTCTTCTTGCGGCATTTGCGAAGAAGATAGAAAAGTGCGGAAATGCTTGTATACCATTACTTTTTATTGAGGAACCAGAATCTCATATGCATCCACAGATGCAGCATGCTTTTGCGGAATATTTAGAAGCGTTTCTTGGGAAAATTACTTCTGTAGGAATTCAGACTCTTTTAACTTCACATTCTGCTCAAGTTGCTAATACTATGGCTTTCTCAAAAGTTCGATATGCACAAAAAACAAAAGAAGGAGTTATTTATAGAAATTTAAATTCATTTGCACAGGAAAATCCAGATAATAGTGATTTTATTAGAAAATATCTTACATTAACCAAATGTGATTTGTTTTTTGCGGATAAGGCAATTTTGGTTGAAGGAGCATCAGAACGGTTATTAATACCTGATATGATAGATAAGTGCGATAAGTCAGGAGATTTTAGTTCACAGAAATATAAATTACCAGCTCAATATTATACTTTAATTGAAATAGGTGGTGCGTATGCTTATAAGTTTATTCCATTTATTGAGTTTTTAGGTATTCCGTGTCTTATACTTACGGATGTAGATTCTGTATTGGGGCAAGAAGGTAAAAATGGACAAATATATTATAAATCTGTTCCGGTTTCGTGTGGCGAAACAACATCTAATGAAACTTTAAAATGGTGGGTTCGAAAGAATAAAGGGTTGTCGAACGATGATAAAACCAAAATTGATTTGGCAGATATAATATCAATGTCTTCTGACGATAAAACCAGAGGAAAATGTCATATTGAATTTCAAACAAAAGAGAATGAATTATGTGGACATTCTTTAGAAGAAGCTATTCGGAATGTCAATCGTTCACATTATGGATTAAGTGATAGCCCAACCGAAGAAGATCTGGAGTTTTCTGGAAAATGTAAAACAGATTTTGCACTTAAACTTATTTATGAGTGTACTGATTATAACATTCCGACATACATTAGATCTGGATTAATATGGCTTAATAACCAAAAGGTACTTGAATAAAAAGGATGATGGATTATGTGTGAAAATTATCATGGTGCAAATTATGAATTAGCAAAAGCTGAAGCTGATAAAGTAGATGAGAAAATTATTGAAGCATTACGGGATGGACATAGTTTTCGTGTTGAAGCAGGTGCGGGGTCAGGAAAGACTTATTCGCTTAATAGAGTCATTGAATGGATACAAGAAAATATGTGGTCTAAATATAGTCGAAAAAAGCAAAATGTAGTTTGTATTACATATACGAACGCTGCTGTAGAGGTAATCACAGAAAGATTATCAAAAGATTCATTTATTATTCCATCTACAATTCATTCGTTTGCTTGGAATGCAATCAAACAATATCAAAGCTATCTTGTGGATGTTGTAACAACAGACCCTGATTTTTTACCAGATGAAGGTGACTTTTTTAAGGTTAATGAAGTTACATATACTTTAGGACATCGATATAAGGAAAATGGAGTTCAGTACCTTTATCATGATGATGTTCTTAAGCTGTTTTGTAAACTATTGGATAATGCAAAATTTCGACGTGTATTTTCTGATAAATATCCTTTGATTCTGATTGATGAATATCAAGACTCATATAAACCGATTATCGAACGCTTTATTAAATATTTTATTGCTGAAAAGAAATCTCCACAATTTGCTTTTTTCGGAGATGCGTGGCAAACTATTTATCAATCAAATAAAGCTTGTGGGATTATAGAACATAAAAATTTAGAAGTGATAAAAAAAGGTGCAAATTTTAGATCTTCTCCAAGAATTGTTCAACTTTTGAATGATATACGACCAGATTTGCCACAAACATCTGCGATAGATAACTTTCAGGGTGAAGTAGTTGTAATTACATGTGAGGATTATGACGGAGAACGTCGTACTGATCGTAATTTTCAAGGCGAATTGCCACCAGAAGAGTTAAAAATACGTTTAAATAAAATCTTCGAAGAAATAAAACAAAATACAGCGGATTCTGATACATTAAAAATTTTAATGATTACACATAAAGTATTGGCTGCACAACAGGGATATGAACGACTTTTAAGTATCATTAACGATGGTTTACGTGACAAGGAAGATCCCTTTCTTTTGTTTTTTATGGACACCGTTGAACCAATCTACCATGCATTAGAAACATTAAATATGCAGTTGATTTTTGATACTTTAGGAATTAAGAGATATCCAATTACTAAAAAATCAGAGAAAGAGAAGTGGAAAATTTTTCAAGAGAAATTACGAGAAGCAAGAGAGAAAAGAGCAATTGATGTTATTGAGGTTATAAATGAAACAAAATTAATTCCTTTTCCACCTAAATTGGATGGATGGTATCATTTGTATCGTAATGCACCGGGAACAATATATTCATCTAATGCGTCAATTCAAGCATTTTTGGAGTTGGATTATACGCAATTCATTTCGGCAATAGAATTTTTATATCCTGAAGCGTTATTTTCCACAGAACATGGAGTCAAAGGGGAAGAATATGACAATGTTATTTTTGTCATTAGTAGGGGGTGGAATATGTACCAGTTTGAAACATATGCACCTATGATAACTGGAAAGGCTTCCATTCCGAGTGGGAAGCAGATTTCTTTTGAACGAAATCGTAATTTGTTTTATGTTTGTTGTTCAAGACCAAGAAAGCGGTTATTTTTCTTTGTGACGATTCCTATAGATCAGACTTTTAAAGAATTTTTAATGGAACTTGTTGGAAAAGAAAATTATTATACTTATAGACAATGGATAATGAATAAGAAAATATCACAGAAATCGAATGAAAAGTAAAAGAACATTGTGTTAGAAAGTAAAGATTTGTGAATTTACAGTATTAGAATATTGAAATGAACATCCTTGTCTCAAGTTAAATTATTTATTATGATATAGAATTGAAACAGGGATGATATTTCAAGAAATTAGTTAAAATTATATATGTCTTTTTGACTATCTTTTTATATCTTCTTAAATGTCCGCAAAG
>ERZ506896.1437-NODE-1437-length-11677-cov-4.345638_pt1 | contig 11677 bp, 5 predicted proteins | sample MGYA00513176_ERZ506896 | MGnify/ENA metagenome assembly ERZ506896
TCCGGATAGGTCAGCGCGTATTGGATGGGAATGCGCATATCTGGCACGCCCAGCTGCGCGATGACGGAATTGTCCTGATACTCAACCAGGGAATGCACGATGCTCTCCCTGTGGACGACCACGTCGATTCTGTCCTCCGGCAGCCCAAACAGCCAGGAGGCCTCGATAATCTCAAGCCCCTTGTTCATCATGGTCGCGGAGTCCACGCTGATCTTCGCGCCCATGCTCCAGTTCGGGTGGCGGACGGCCATCTCGGGCGTGACATCGCGCGTCTCTTCGCGCGTCCAGCCGCGGAACGGGCCGCCGGAACCGGTGAGCAGGATCTTGTGCAGCTCGCCCTCCCGCCCGGTCAGGCACTGGAAGATGGCCGAGTGCTCGGAATCGACCGGCACGATCTCCGCGCCGCATTCCCTGGCGCGGCGCATGACAATGTCACCCGCGCACACGAGCGTTTCTTTATTGGCCAGCGCGATGCGGCGGCCTTTTTCGATAGCCGCGAGCGTCGGCCGCAGGCCGACCGCGCCGGACACCGCCGTGACGACGGCGTCCGTGTCCGAGAGCACCGCCGCCTCGCACAGAGCGTTTTCCCCGCTGCCGACGGCAATGTCCGTGTCGGCGAGCGCGATGCGCAGCGCCTTGGCCGCCGTCTCATCCGTCACGGCGACGAACGCCGGGTGCAGGCGACGTGCCTGCTCTTCGGCGAGCTGAATGTTGCGGTTCGTCGTCAGCGCGCGCACGTTGAGACCCAGATGCTCCGCGACGGCAACGGTCTGGCGGCCGATGCTGCCGGTGGAACCAAGAATGGAAATCGAATGTACCATAGCTGTGCTCCCTTACTTCGCCACGACCGAGATGGCCGGTGCCAGCAGCACCAGCAGCTCGAGCATGGGCGCGGTGAAGATCGTGCTGTCGAACCGGTCGAGCATGCCGCCGTGACCGGGCAGCAGATTGCTGTAATCCTTCACGCCGTGCTCACGCTTGATGGCGGAAAACGCCAGGTCACCCGCCTGACCGGCAAGGCTGCCGAAGAAGCCGTAGATGGCGAGCAGGCCGATCTGCACACGGTAGCCGCACAGATGCAGCACAAGACCGTAGAGCATGGCCGCCGCGATGGCGCACACGAAGCCGCCGACGCAGCCCTCGACCGTTTTATGCGGGCTCAGGGCGGGGGCGAGCTTGGTCTTGCCCAGACTGCGGCCGACGAAGAACGCGCCCGAATCGCTCAGCCACGTGATGACGAACGGCAGCAGCAGATACGGAGCCTTCGGGTCGTTCAGGCCGAGGCGCACGAGCGATGAGAGCATCCACGGGATGACGATGCCCGCCGTGAACACGAGCGCCAGATCCTGAAACGGGATGCGCTCGGACTTGTGAGCCTGCAGGTGCAGGGCCACCTGCTCGCGCACGCGGGCGATGGCCTGGGCCAAGCGCTCGGTCTCCACCGGCTTGACCAAGTAGTCGATGGCGCTGACCTTGAAGGCGTCCAGCGCGTGCTCGGAATAAGCCGTCACGAACACCACCGCCGGAGGGAACTTCAGATGCTGCAGAGCCTCGGCCAGTTGAAGGCCAGTGGCCTCGGGCATGTTCACATCCATGAACATAACGTCGCAGGGATACTCTTTCAGCTTCTCGATAGCCTCGCGCACGTTGGCAGCTTCGGCTGTCACTTCAACTCCGCCGACCTCATCGAGAAGAAAGCGCAGTTCAGAACGGGCAGGCGCCTCGTCGTCAACGATAATTGCGTTAAGCACGTCGTCCTCCAAAAAGTAAACCTCTGATTGCATTTAATCTATTCTATAGCACAGCTGACGGGCCGTCATGTCCGATCATCAGGAAATCACGGGTTAATTCCAGATGAGAGCATCGAAAATGCCTATGCCCGCGCCTCCGCCGACGCCCAATCGCGAAAAAGGCCCTGCAGCGAATGCAGGGCCCGGGAAACAAGGTCGAGGGAGAAGCGCCTCTACACGATCTTCAACCCCTGCAGCTCGGCGAGAGCCAGCACGTAGATCTTGAAGGAGGTCTTCAGCAGCTCTTCGGAGACGCCCTCGTCGGGGCCGTGCTCGCCACCGACCCAATCGGGGTTCTCGATCCAGGGCATGTTCACGCCGAAAGACGCGCCCTTCTTGAACTCGCGGGCGTAGGTGCCGCCGCCGATGGTGAAGGGCTTGTGCTCGGTGTCGCCGGTCACGAACTGGAAGGCGTCCTGCAGCACCTGAATCTCCGGATCGTCGGGCTTCACGAGGAAGGGCACCATGAGCAGGGTATTCTCGAAGGTGGCACCGATATTGTCCGTGAGCTTCGTCAGTGCGGCCGTGATTTCCTCGGCCGTGATGGACGTGGGCCAGCGGCTATCCATGGTCTGCACGAGGCGGTCGCCCTCTTTGCGGATGGTGCCGCCCACTACCGTGAGCGGTCCGAAGTACTCGTCGGCCGTGGCGATGCCCACGCCGGCGCCGGTGGTGTCGGACACGAGGCTTTGCACGAGTTCCAAGAACTCGCGTTCTTGCTGGTTGCACAGGCCGTTCTCCAGCAGGTAGTTCGCCAACAGCATGATGGCGGAGATGCCACGCTCGGGCCAGGCGGCATGGGCATTCACACCCGTAGCATCGATGCGCGCCGTGCCGTCGCCGGCGTCTTCCACGGTAATGCGCTCGGCCGCGGGCAGCGCGGCGGCATCGGCGCGCACGACGGCCCAGGCCTCGCCGGGCACCGCGTTGGTCACCACGCCGCCAGAGATGTCCAGAATCACCGGGTCGGCGATGGGCGCGCTCGTGATGCACCCGTCGTAGCCGCCCTTCTCGCCGTAGCACACGGGGAAGTCGGCATCGGGCGTGAAGAGGAACGCCGGGCTCTCGTAGTTCTCGAGGTACCACGCCACGTCAGCCATGGAGGTTTCCTCGTTGGCACCGAACAAAAAGCGGATGGTGTAGGGGCGCGCCACATCGAGCCCCGCCAGGCACTTCACCGCGTGCAGGGCCACCACCGACGGGCCCTTGTCGTCCAGGCAACCGCGGCCCATGAGGTACCCGTCCTTTTCCGTCACCTTGAAGGGCTCGAACGTCCAGCCCGGGCCAGCGGGCACCACATCCATGTGCCCGATAATGCCCAGCTGAGTGTCGGTTTCGCCGGGCAGATCTGCGAAGCCGATGTGACCCTCGCAGTTGGTGGCGGCCATGCCCATCCCCTCGGCGATCTCGAGCGCCGCTTCCAGGGCGGCAGCGGGGCCCGGGCCATAGGGTGCACCCGGTGCAGCAGCGGCCAAGTCCTCGGTCGAGGGAATTTCCACGAGCTTGGCGATGTCAGCCACAATAGCATCGCGATGAGCATCCCAGTATGCCTCGGCGGCGGCAACTATTTCCTTGCGATCCATAGCATCGTTCCTTTCATGCATGTCGTCCCCTGAAGTGCGGCACACCATAACATGTCGCCTCCATCTTCTTCGGGCAGAAATGTCGTTCCACACATCTCGCGCCGGAGCGTCCCCGGCGCCCCTCGTTGCCATTATGGCCCTTCCCCTACAGCAGCGCGGCTCGTTCCCCCATTTGTTGCAGGGCCGTTAGATCGCTTGGCTGCGCTTGGCAGCGCTTTGCCGCGTGCCCTAATTTCCCTGCAGATATGCTTATAATAGGGGCGGTTTATGCACGAAGGGAAAGGACGCACTGCCATGGCCGACGACTCCATCATTTCGGCACCTGCCGACGCCGCCGAGGCAACCCCATCGACGCCTGACGGCGGCAGCAAGGGGGACGGCCACGACAAGCCGAAACCGTGGTTCAAGCGCCTGTCGCTGACGACCTGGATTTTCATCGCGCTCATTCTGGGCGTGCTGGCCGGCATGGCTCTGCAGGGGGCGCCCGAGATCGCCGACACTTACATCAAGCCCTTCGGCACCATCTTCCTGAACCTCATCAAGATGATCGTCGTGCCATTGGTGCTGTTCTCCATCATCGCCGGCGTCGTGTCGCTGGACGACGTGAAGAAAGTCGGCGCCATCGGCGGCAAAACGGTGCTGTTCTACCTGGCCACCACGGCCTGTGCCGTCACGCTGGGCCTTATCTTCGCGAACGTGATGAACGTGGGCGCGGGCTACACCATGCCCTCGGGCGAGCTTTCTTATGAGGCCACTGAGCCGCCGTCGCTCATCGACACCATCGTGAACATGTTCCCGTCGAACTTCTTCCAGCCCATGGCCGACGCCACCATGCTGCAGGTCATCGTCATCGCCGTGGTGTTCGGCTTCGGCATGATCGCCGCGGGGAAGAAGGCCGAGCCGGTCATCAAAATCTGCAACGCCATGTCGGACGTGTGCATCGCCATCATGCGCGGCATCATTCTGGTGGCGCCCTTCGGCGTGTTCGGGCTCATCTGCCCCGTCATCGCCAACAACGGCATCGATGTGCTGCGGCCGCTTTTGTGGCTCATCGTGGTGGCCTATGTGGCTATGATCGTGCAGATCGTTCTGGTGTACTCGGGCATCATTAAGATCTTCGCCCGCATGAACCCGCTGAAGTTCTTACGCGGCGAAATGCCGGTGATGGGCTTCGCCTTCGCCTCGGCATCATCTATGGGCACGCTACCCATTAATATGGAGTGCACCGAGAAGATGGGTGTGTCGAAGGAGGTCACCTCGTTCGTGCTGCCGCTCGGCGCCACCATCAACATGGACGGCACCGCCATCTACCAGGGCGTGTGCGCCATCTTCATCGCCCAGGTGTTCGGCATCGACCTTTCTATCGGCCAGCAGCTGACCATCGTGATGACCGCCGTGCTGGCCTCCATCGGCACCGCCGGCGTGCCCGGGAGCGGCATGATCATGCTGGCCATGGTGCTGCAGTCGGTGGGTCTGCCGGTGGAGGGCGTGGCACTGGTGGCCGGCGTCGACCGCATCCTGGACATGATGCGCACCACGGTGAACGTCACGGGTGATGCCGCCGTGGCCACCTGCGTGGACGCCATGCAGAAGCGCGCCGCCGCCCGCAAGGCTCGCAAAGCCGAGAAGGCCGCGGCATAGCCGGCACAGCTCCAAAGTCGTTTCGGCGGACTGGATCAAGGTCGCAACGCCGAGAAGGTGGCTGCGTAACCGGCATAGGGCCACCAAGCACAAACGAGGCCCCCGACCGTTCGGCGAGGGCCTCGTCCATGGGGAGGGGCTGATTAGGCGAGCATCTGGTTGACGCAGGAAAGGCCTGTGCTCATGCTGGAGACACCGCTGTTGCCGTCGGAGCATTCGCCCACGACATAGAGGCCCTCAATACCCGCACCGTCGGCCGTGAGGGCCTGGTAATCGGGACCGACGGCAACGCCGCCGATGGTCACATGGGCGGCCCAGGTACGCGGGGAGGCGTAGAAGGGAGCCTCGACGATAGCGTCTTTCTCGCTCATGTTCTCGCGGCCGAACACCGTGTCCGCCACGTCTCCACGTGCGATGGCGTTGTAATCGTCAACCGCCTTCGCAAGCACCGAGGGATCGGCGCCGATCATCTGGGCCAGCTCCTCAATGCTGTCCGCCCGGAAGAGCTTGCTCTCCTCGATGAGCTTGTCCGCACTGTAGCCCTGCTCGTTGTAGCCGTTCACAAGACCGGAGTTGAGCGCGTCGCTGATGATGAACAGCTTCTCCTCGGGCTGCTTCATTACGGCGGCGGACAGGGCGAAGCGACCGAGCGACTCGTTGATGAAGCGCTCGCCGTTCACGTTGACGAAGAGCCCCAGACCGGCATTGCCGACGATAGTCTCCGTCGAATAGTCGATGGAGTCAGCAATGGGGAACACCATCTGACGCCCCATGTTCTTCAGCTCGGCTCCCAGGCCCTCGGCAAGCACGTGACCATCGCCCGTGTGGCCGTAGCTGTTGGTCGTCGGAATAACCGTGGACTCATCCCAGGGCCACATCTCGTTGTACTTCTTCAGCAGATCGGGATTGCCGGAATAACCGCCAGTAGCCAGAATGACGCCGCGATCCGCCATAACACGATAAGTGGTGCCGTCAGCGCACTGGCCAGAGGCTCCCACCACAGCCTTGCCGTCCACGATCAGCTCGGAAACGGGCGTCTCGAAGAGGAAGGTGATCGGGAGGTTCTGGGTCTCCACCGTGTTGTCGAACACGCTGAAGAAGCCCTCGCCGTTCTCCTTGCCCACCGCATGGGCCTTGCGCGGCCACGGGAACCCGACGATGCCGACCAGCGTGCCACTCACGGTGTAGCCCTGATCGAAAAGCCAGTTGTTCAGATCGTTCACTTTGTGGGCATAGGGGAGCCAGTACTCCTTCGCCGGGCCGCCATTGCGCGAGGCGTAGTCCAGGGCGTAGTACTCCATGGAGTCGTACACCTTCGTGTTGCCCGCGGCGAAATATGCATCGAAGTCGGCCTGCACGGCATCGACGAAGTCCTTGGGAACGCCATTGTCCAGACTCTTCTGGAGCGTCGCATGGAACATGTCGCGGTTGCCGTCCGTCATGTCAGGCTTCATGTCGTCGACGCCTTCGAACACCTCGAGCCAGCCACCGCTGACCAGCGCGTTGCCGCCAGCATAGGCGGTTTTCTCGAACACCACCACATCCAAGCCCTGCTGGGCCGCGGCGACGGCGGCGGCCATGCCGGCACCACCGGCACCGCACACCACGAGATCTGCCTGGATCTCCTTGGTCTCATCCGACTTCTCCGGCGATGCGGCCTTCTTCAGCGCCGAAGCGTCTCCGTTCGCCTGGTTGACGCAATCAGCCACGCCCTCGATGATGGCCATACTCGTCAGCGTGGCGCCCGTCACGGTGTCTACGTTCAAGCTCTGCAGCTCCACGATCTGCTGCGGCACCCGCTCGCGAGCCGGGGCACTGATGCGCTCGGTGTCTTCGAACTCCACGATCTCGACGCTCTCGATGGCATTTTCGGACATGCGCACCTCGACAGTCACCGGGCCCTTCTTGCCGGGCGCGGACGCCGTATACGTCCCCGGGGCAAACGCCGCGGTCGAGGCAAGTCCCTCCCCCGATGGTTGCACCTCGGGAGCGCACCCCGCAGACACGAGAGCAGCCTGGGCGGCCGCAATGGCCGCACAGGCGACAAACGTCCTGCGCGAAAGCGAGATGTTGCGCAGCGTGGGGAAAACCTCGGCAGTGACATTTTCCTTCATTCTTACCCTCCTTGTTCCATGTTTCCTTTTCCTTTACGCAGCGGTATAATTCCGCCGCGAAGAGAATCGGGGAAAAGGGGTGGCAGTTCATCGCCCCCGATGAGCTAAATGCCCGCGATTCACTCGTTCATTTTGTGTTAAATGGCAGGTGGGGACAGGTTATTTGATGGCGCGACGCGAAAAAGGCTACGTGTGCGAACAGGACGATCCGAAGGGGTCAACCTTGCCCGCTACGGTTCGGCTCGCCTTGTTGTCCGGCCTCATTTGGGGTTGGCTGCTCATAGCCATGGGGCAGACGGCAATCGCAGGAGCCGGATCGGACGCTTCGCCGGCAATGCTCTCCTTCTCGTGGCAGATAGCTTTTATCGCCCTGCTCGCCATCTCTCTCCCTCTCGCCAAAAAAGGCCGCCCCGCTCCCTCGCTGTTCGCCTCTCTCGCGTTCGGCCTTGCAACTGCGACGCTCTTGGTTGCCCAGCCCCTCGTTCCTTCCGGCGAGCTCCTCCAATACCTTGTTCTTCGCCAAGTGCTCATGGGTGCGACCTGCGCCTCACTCCTCTGCCTCTGGTCGCGCATGGCCCGACCCCTTTCGGCCCGGCGCGGATCCTTCCAAATGCTTTGCGCGGGAATAGTGGCCGTGCTTGCGCTCACCTTCTACATGGCGCTGACCGTCCCCGCGCGCTTCGGGCTTCTCGTGCTGATGCTCGTCGCCGTCGCCCTTGACGTTCTCCTTGCTCCATTGCCTCCAGAAGAGGAGGCTCCGGCGTCGCCGGAAGATCGATCCGAATTCTCGGCGCTCGTGCCTCTAGCTATCTGCGCCTACAGCTTGCTCAGCTTCGCCTTCCGCACCGTGTTCACACCTTCGGCGGGTATTTCGATTGCCACTACATCGTTTGCGGGCGTCGTAGTCACGGGGGCTTTCGCGCTCTACTTCCAGAGAAGGCCCTTTGTGCTACGCACGGGCCTCTGGCTTGCCTCGGGCTTTGTGCTCCTTATTTGCTTGAGCGCTTTGCTTGTCATCCTTTTTCCCGAAAGCGGCTTACATCTCATCGCCTTTCTTCTCAACACGGCGGCGTTCCTCTTGGGAGGACTCATGTTCTTCCTGCCGGGCACGTTGGCGAGCGCTGTCGGAAAGCCTGCCTGTCTCGGCTTTCGCCTGGCGGCATTCCTGTTCTTCGCATCGCGCCTCGCAAGCGAGATTCTGGTTACGGTCTTTGCCCTCGACCCTCCCTCGGCTTTGGTGCTCGCCCTGATCTCTCTCGTGATCTCCCTGCTCGTGCTGATGTTCGGGTTCTTCTACACTGGCCTCCCCCATCGATCGCCGGCCGCCAGCGCCTCGCCGCTTGAGGACAAATGCGCTCGCCTCGCAAAGAAGCACGACCTCACCGAGCGGGAAGCGGTCGTTCTCGTCCCCTTGGCCAAGGGGCACACGGTGAAGTCCATCGCAGAACAATTCACCGTCTCCTTCCACACCGTACGCTCCCAAGTGCGCAGTATTTATCTGAAGCTGGGCGTCCATTCACGCGAGGAGCTCCTGGATATGCTCGAATCGCTGTCGTAAGCGCCAACCCCCAGCTTCGCAGCACGGAGGCTTTCATCGTCACCGCGGTCACGATGTCGCTATCCACACGGACGGAAGGACCTTCGTGACCAAAAAGCGCCCCGGGTCTTGGCTGCCCGGGGCGCTTGCTGTGAAAGAGGTATGCGGTTGAGTAGCGCGCCAGCTTCCGGTGTCGCTGACCGAGACCTCTGAACGCTGTCCATCCGCGACCCCAAGTCGCTCCATGAAAGCATGAAGGAGCGGCGCCTGAGCCGAAGGAGAACAGCGGAGCGGGGGTTCGGGCGATAATGCCGGAAACCGGTGCGCGGAGGGGCGAGGTCGCCCCTCCTTTTACTAGGCGATGGGATCCTCGCCGAGGTCGCCGTTGCTCAGAGTATCCAGATCCTGCAACGTTTCCTTAGGGTCGGCACCGGCGGTCAGGAAGCTGGGATCGTCCAGGTTCAGGCCGTCCAAGTCCATGGGGCCTTCCACGCGACAGCAGTAGTTGCCCTCGGCGTCCAGGTCGATCAGCACGTGGCTGCGGTCGCGCAGCTCGCCAGTGATGACGCGCTCGGCGATGCGGTCGACCACCTCGCGCTGGATGAGGCGCTTCAGCGGACGGGCGCCGTACACCGGATCGTAGCCGTCGATGGCCAAGTGCTCCATGGCCGCCGGCGTCACGTCCAAGGTGATATGACGAGCCTGCAGGCGGTCGCGCACCTGCTCGAGCTGCAGATCCACGATAGGCTCGATAGCCGAGATGGACAGCTCGTTGAAGGTGATCACGTCGTCGATACGATTCAGGAACTCGGGGCGGAACGTCGTGGAAAGGGCATCCTGAATCTTGTTCGTGAACTCCTGCATGCGCTTGGCGGCCTGCTCGGGCGTCATGGACATCATCTTCTCGGCCATCTCGCCCATGGTCTCGCCACCGGTGGCCTGGGCCTCGTCGTAGGCGCGACCCTCGGCTGCATGCTCGCGGATGATCTGGCTTCCCACGTTGGAGGTCATGATGATGATGCAGTTCTTGAAGTTCACCACGCGGCCCTGGCCGTCGGTGAGCCGGCCGTCATCGAGCACCTGCAACAGGATGTTGAACACGTCGGGATGGGCCTTCTCCATCTCGTCGAGCAGCACCACGCAGTAGGGATTGCGGCGCACGGCTTCGGTGAGCTGGCCGCCCTCGTCGTAGCCCACGTATCCCGGAGGCGCTCCGATCAGGCGCTGCACGGAGAACTTCTCCATGTACTCGGACATGTCGATGCGTACCATGGCCTTCTCGGAATCGAACAGGTACTCGGCCAGCGTCTTGGCCAGCTCGGTCTTGCCCACGCCGGTGGGGCCGAGGAACAGGAAAGAGCCAATGGGACGGTTCGGGTCGGAAAGTCCCGCACGGTTGCGGCGGATGGCACCGGCCACGACACCCACGGCCTCGTCCTGGCCGATGACGCGGCCCTTCAGAACCTCTTCCAAATCGACGAGCTTTTCCATCTCGCCCTGCATCATCTTGGCCACGGGGATGCCCGTCCAGGCAGCCACGACCGACGCGATCTCCTCTTCGGAAACCTCTTCCTTCAGAATGGCGCCGTCCTGCTGCTTCACGTTCAGCTCTTCCTCGGCCGCATGCAGCTGCTGCTGCAGCGCGGGAATGCGCGCGTAGCGGATCTCGGAGGCCTTCACCAGGTCGCCCTCGCGGGTGGCGCGCTCCTCTTCAAGCTGCGCGCCCTCGAGGTCGCTCTTGAGGTTCTGCACGTGCTCGATGGCGTCCTTCTCGTTCTGCCACTCGGCCTTGCGCTTGTCGAGGTCCTCCTGAGCCGTGGCGATCTCGCGGCGCAGCGCTTCCAGGCGCTCTTGCGAGGCCTGGTCGCTCTCCTTCATGAGCGCCTGCTCCTCGATCTGCATCTGGGTGAGCTTGCGCTCGGCGGCGTCCACCTCCTCGGGCATCGAGTCGATCTCGATGCGCAGGCGGCTGGCGGCCTCGTCCATGAGGTCGATGGCCTTGTCGGGCAGGAAGCGGTCGGAGATGTAGCGGTTCGACAGCTCGGCCGCCGCCACGATGGCGGCGTCGGTGATGCGCACGCCGTGGTGGATCTCGTACTTCTCCTTCAGGCCGCGCAGGATGGCGATGGTGTCCTCCACCGTCGGCTCGCTCACGAGCACCGTTTGGAAGCGGCGCTCCAGGGCGGCGTCCTTCTCGATGTACTTGCGGTACTCGTCGAGCGTGGTGGCACCGATGGCGCGCAGCTCGCCGCGAGCCAAAGCCGGCTTCAGCATGTTGCCCGCGTCAAGCGACGAATCGCCGCCGGCGCCGGCGCCCACGATGGTGTGCAGCTCATCGATGAACAGGATGACGTTGCCGTTGGATTCCTTCACCTCGCGCAGCACGTTCTTCAAGCGGTCCTCGAACTCGCCGCGGTACTTCGCGCCGGCCATCATGGCGCCCAGATCGAGCGAGACGATCTCGCGGTCTTTCAGCGACGAGGGAACGTCGCCGGCCACGATGCGCTGGGCCAGCCCCTCCACGATGGCCGTCTTGCCGGTGCCGGGCTCGCCGATGAGCACCGGGTTGTTCTTGGTGCGGCGGGACAGCACCTGGATGGTGCGGCGAATTTCCTCGTTACGGCCGATGACCGGATCGAGCTTGCCCTCGCGGGCCTGCTGAGTGAGGTTCTGGCCGAACTGCTCCAGCGCTTCGAACTGGGTCTTGTCGGTCTGCGAGGTCACGCGGGTGTCGCCGCGCAGGCTCTCGTAGGCCGCCTCGATGTTCTTGCGGGTGACGCCCGCCGTCGTGAGGATGCGACCCGCGGCACCCTTGTCCTCGGACAGGGCAATGAGCAGGTGCTCGCTCGTCGCGTAGCTGTCACCGAGCTTCTCGGCGATCTTCACCGAGTTATCAATGACCTTGATAAGGTCCTGACCGGGAATGGCCATAGGAGTGGCGCCAGTCTGCTTGGGCATCTTGGCGATTTCGTCGGACACGTTCTGGGACAGCCAGACCGGGTCGGCGCCGAT
>ERZ506896.1451-NODE-1451-length-11582-cov-13.595298_pt1 | contig 11582 bp, 11 predicted proteins | sample MGYA00513176_ERZ506896 | MGnify/ENA metagenome assembly ERZ506896
ATATCTTTTTTATATATAATCTATTTATTTTTTTCATCGGTTCTGTCTGATTTTTACAGATTGTCTATTTTTCCTCATTTTACTTATCCGCATTATCTATAAGTATTCTGGCCAAGAGGATTTACGTCAAAAAAGAAAAGCCACCGTACTGTTTCCCCTAAAACAATACAGCAGCTTTTCTCTTTATCTTTTTAAGGCTTTTCGCCCAAAAACCTCTCTTTTTGGCGAGGGCATGTGGGAATCGAACCCACCCAGGACGCTCCTAACGCCCCACACTGGTTTTGAAGACCAGGAGACACACCAGTTATCCATCTACCCCCATATATTGATTATTCCAATCAAGCTTATTCATTATAGCAAATTACCATTGACTTTTCAAGTGTTTTCGTACATAATATTTTTAAAGAAAACTGAACTGCATACTAGACTCTGGTCTGGTCTTTCAACTAAGGAGGAATATTAAAAATGGAAATCAATCCAAAACTGAATCTTGACGCATTTGAGGCATCTTTCCATGCGATCGACACACATACAGTTGGGGAATTTACAAGAATTATTACATCAGGTTTCCCGAAGCTTGAAGGGGATACCATGATCGAACGTAAGAACTTTCTTGCAAAGCATTACGACAAATACCGTCAGGCTCTGATGTTTGAGCCACGTGGACATCATGATATGTTTGGTGCTCTTCTGACAGATCCGATCCACCCGGAAGCTGATTTTGGTGTGATCTTCATGGACACTGGAGAATATCTGAATATGTGTGGTCACGGAACAATCGGTTCGGTTACAGCAATCATCGAAACAGGACTTGTTCCTGCCGTAGAACCTTATACAGAAGTTGTTCTGGATGCTCCTGCAGGAATTATCCGTACCAAAGCAGAAGTCAAAAATGGAAAGGTACTTAATGTAACACTTACTAATGTACCGGCTTTCCTTTACAAAGAAAACCTCACCACAGAAGTTGATGGCAGAGAAGTTCACTATGATATTTCTTTCGGCGGAAGCTTCTTCGCACTTGTTGATATCGAACAGTTCGGATGGCACGTAGATCCACAGTCAATCCCACAGCTTACCGATTTCGGTATGAAGCTGATTGAAAAGGTCAATTCTGAAGTAGAGATCCGGCATCCGTAACTTGATATCACAACTGTCGACCTTGCAGAGCTTTATTGCTCTACCGATACTCCTGGATGTGACAAACGTAATGTCGTTATCTTCGGAGATCATATGGCTGACCGTTCTCCTTGCGGAACCGGAACCAGCGCAAAGTTCGCCACCACGCCATAGGCCGCCACGGCCACATTGCCCGCCAGACCCAGCAGCAGGAAGTTGAACACGGTGGTGGTAACGCCGGAGGACATCTCACCCACAAAGCCGGAGATGCCAAGCTGGCAGCTCTGGCCCAGCAGCCTTGCCGAGGGGCGCTGGCGCACGAACTGCACGCTGTTCTCCTTTTTAAAGAAGTGGCGGCTGCAGATGGAAATGCTGATGATGGGAGACACGGCGGTGGCCAGCGCCGCACCGGCCAGCCCCAGCCCCATGGGAAACATGAAAATATAGTCGAACACCACATTGAACAGGCTGCTGCTCAGGGTAGCCACCATGGCAAGGGAGGGGTCGCCGTCGTTGCGCACAAAGGCCGACACGATATAGTTGCACATGAAGAAGGGCGTGAACATAAGGAAGATACGGGCATACGGGATGCCCAGCGCCATGATCCCCGCATCACCGCCCATCAGCCGCAGAAGGCCGCCGGGCGCAAAAATGCCCACCAGCAGGAACGGCACGCTGAGCACACAGGCGCAGAAGATGGCATTGGAAAAATAGCGCTGGCAGCGCTCGTCTCCCTGCGCCCTGAGGATGGCATAGCGGGTGGCCGCGCCAAGGCCGACCATGGAGCCGACGGCAAAGATGAAGTTGTAGACCGGCAGGCAGAGGTTGAGCAGGGTCACGCCGTCGGTACCCGCCGCCTGCGAGATGAAATAGGTATCGGCCAGAATGTAGCACGAGGTACCCAGCAGGCCGAAGATATTCTGTGATACATATTTAAAGAACTGTTTTGTCAGGTTCATCCAAGTTCCCTTTCATGGCATTTTTTACGCATACCGGCATATTTTAGCACACCCCAAAATGCAAGTCAACACAAAAACGCCCTGTACCGTGCAAAAAAGCATTGACAGCCCGGGCTCTGGCCCTTACACTGGGAGCGGTCTATAAATACTACTATTTTATTATACGAGGTGATAACATGAAAAAAAACAAATGGGTGCTGCTTCTTATCGCTTTTGTTGCATTTTTGGTATTGATTTATTTTATTGGTGCTTGCCTTAATGCAACGGCAGAGGCATTGACAATTATTTCTCTCTGCATCGGCATACTGGTCATTTATTTAGTCGTAAAAGCAATCAAATCAAAATAAGGAAAGGAAAATATGATCATGAGTACAAGAAAATTTATCAAAAAACTTACTGCGAGTCTGCTTTTTATTGCGGTTGTAATGTCGTTTGGCGTTCAGTCTGCCTTCGCTGAATCGAATTCACCGAAAGCTACCGTTAAGAACAATGTTGTTACTTTTAGCAATCTCGATCAACTGAAGGCAAACGAGAAGCTCACAATTGCAGTAGTTGACAGTAATGGTAATCCAGCAACTATTACTATTGAGTCAGTGAATAATTCGATTTCTCGTGCAGCAAAATCGTCGAATTCTTGGAAGGTTTCGTATAAAGGAGTGGTAATTCATGCATATTTTTATATGACGGTGACGAATAATAAAGTCACGAATGCCTGGGATTATTCGATTACAACTTTGGGTTCCACATACAGTGATGCAAGTTTGACGTATAACTCCAGTTCGGCAAAACTCACCTTTACCAGTAACGCTTATAATGGTATTGCTTCTCATACTTGCTGGCTGAAGGGAACTCCTCGTGGAACAAACAATGAAGTCGATGTAACGTATTCTATGTAATGTGGAGGACAATATGAAACAGAATTCACAAAAACTGATTTTTTTCCTGAGTAAAATTACATGTGCTTTTGCAATGGCGATTGCAGTCTTAAGTGTGAATAGCACCTGCTGCTTTACAGCGTATCAGCCGGATGTCCCTGAATCGCTTGATCGCAACTAAACTCATATGATAGACATTACCCATTGCTATCATGATATTTTGTATTCGTATGATTCCGGTGGACACCTTATGGATACTACAAAATCGTACCATCAAGCTGTGGGAGGCTAAGAATGAAAAAAGGCAAAAGCAACTTTTTTCTTATTGCTCCTTTTGCTCTTTGGGGCTGCATTTCAGTATGGACTAGTAATCTTGTCCGATTGACAGATAAAAGCGCAGTACCTTATGCTTGGGCTTCTTTGTTTTTCTCATATGGAATCGTAGCAGTGCATTATATCCAAGTGGCAGTATCCTCCAAAGGCTGTAACAATGCCGAAAACGAAAAAATTGCATGGGTTCAGCTTGGGCTTTCAACTTTGTTCTTGATAGTAGCTGTTGTTCTAGCTATTCAATGAAGGAAAGCAACGTAATCACCCAAAGCAGTGTAAGGTCACAATATTTTCTATTCCAACAGTATTCTAGTAGTTTCAGCATTTGTATGGTTCACATTTATTTGCCGAGGAGTATACACCTGAAGGGGAAAATTTAATGAAGGTGATTCCAATGGAGCTTTAGTGTATTGAGTGAAGAAAAAAATAAATTAGGAGGCAGTATACTATGACTAACAAAATCAAACGGCTGATTTCCATTCTATTGGTCACGGTTTTATTTCTCCTGACCATTCAGCCAGCATTTGCAACTGGAAATAAGAGAAAGATCGATGATTATTCGATAGAAGAACTTCTCAATCTTTCTGTGCAAGAACAAGAGAATCTCGGATTTTATGTTTTGGCCGAGGTTCCAATGCGCGTTCCTGTTTCTAATACAGACGGCTCAAGAGTTGTATCGTATATTGATGGAACATGGAGAGTTCTTTATACAAAGGCCAATGGATTGGGCTTTTATATGAGTGGAACTACCGTCGGTATTGGCCCGGATTTAATAAAAAATGTTTCAGGAACGGATTACTACACGAGCTATTCCGATAACATCGAACGAAGCTGCCCATTTTCAACGACAGCACTAGTTCCAGAACAAAGTATATATAATACAACCTATACATATGACTTCTATGATGTTGGAACTTATCTTGATTGCAGCGTTGGGTGTTATTTTGGAGTGGTTGGCTCAAGCAAACCAATCTATTGGAGTGCAACTACACAAGTCACTATCCCGAAATTATGATTTTGACCAGCTATGGATGAAATTGTTTTTGAACCCAGTGATGTCAATATGTTAGCAGCTTTAGGCATCGTCGAAAGTGTAAAGTTGTTTCCGTTTATGTTATCAATGGGAGAACTTCAATATGCTTGCGATTCAGAATATCGTTGCAAACAATTCGTGAATTGCCTTTCAGAATATTATCCTGACAGCCAAATTGAAGCTAGACAACTGTGGTCGAAATATCATGGTACAGCGAATGCGGTTCAATGTGATATGATAAATCATAAGCCACTGCGTGTTTGGGTCAGGAGTTCTGCCGATTGTTGGTGCGGCATTTATTATATTTGTTACTATGCAGCAAAGTATGGTACAAATAGAATTTTGCTTGCATCCAGAGAAGGTCTGAAAGAATTTATGGAAGGGAAAACCGATAAGATCTCACAAAAGTATTTGACGGAAGAAACTATTACTGAGTATGCCAAAAGATGGGGAAAGCTATTAAACGAAAACACCTCCATGCGTATTTGGCATGCGAACGATGTTAAAAGCGTTAACATAGATTATTTCGACCAGAGAATTATTAGTTTAGTATCGAGAATTCCTATTTCGGTTGGTGAACTTACCGCAGACGTATTAAAAGCGATTTCTGCTCCGGTAAGTGACTGGTATGTCATGAAACGCATAGAAGCACTTTTGAAAAAGGGTGTTCTTCAAGTCGTTATTCCAAACAAAATCTTTTATAATACCATCGTCCAGCTAAACGAAGAATAAAGGAATCCGAGCAAGTCGGCCCAACAGTCACCTCATTTCAACGAGAGGGGTGGCTGTTGGGTCAATTGTTCAAAAAGAAAAACTGAAGATAATAAAAAGTCTTGATTTCTCCATCAAAACATGGTATATACATTATACGAAACAGTGCTTTGAAAGAACGCTCCACCGTTCAATGACGTGTAAAGAGAGGTGCTTGCCATGACCGCCGTGATCTATGCCCGCTATTCCAGCGACAACCAGCGCGAAGAATCCATTGAAGGCCAGATTCGTGAATGTACGGCCTATGCCGAAAAGAATGGCATTACGGTGGTCAAGCACTACATTGACCGTGCTATCTCTGCCAAGACGGACAACCGCCCGGAGTTCCAGCAGATGATAAAAGACAGCGACAAAAAGCTATTTGACATCGTGCTGGTCTGGAAACTGGACCGCTTTGCCCGAAACCGTTATGATAGTGCCCGGTACAAGACCCAGCTGAAGAAGAATGGTGTCAAGCTCATGTCGGCTACGGAGATCATCTCTGAAGGGCCCGAAGGCATCATTCTGGAATCGGTGCTGGAGGGCTATGCAGAATACTACTCCGCCGACCTTGCTGAAAAGGTCGTCCGTGGACAGACAGAGAACATCCTGAAAGGACGCTGCAATGGTGGCCGTGGAACCTTTGGCTATACGCTGGATTCCGAGCGGAAGTTCCATATTGATCCGCTCACCTCGCCTTTTGTGCTGGAATCGTTCACGAAGTATCGGGACGGTCTTACGATGAAAGAGATTCGGGACTGGCTGAACGAGAACGGCATCAAGAACCCGGTGGGCGGTGCGTTTACATATAACAGCGTTGAACATATGCTCAAAAACCGGCGGTACATCGGAGAACTGAAATTCCGGGATGTGGTCGTGCCGGATGCTATCCCGCCCATCATTCCGCTGGAACTGTTTGAGGATGTGCAGGAGAAGATCGCCAAAAACAAGAAAGCCCCTGCCCGGAGAAAGGCAGAGGACGACTACCTGCTCACCACCAAGCTGTTCTGCGGCTACTGTGGGGCGTTGATGTTTGGCGAAAGCGGCACGAGCCGGACGGGAGAAGTCCACCGCTACTATAAATGTGCTACCGCCAAAAAACACAGGGGCTGCAAGAAGAAAACCGTCCGCAAACAGTGGCTGGAAGATTTGGTGGTCAACCAGACCATGAAGCTTGTTCGGGATGATGCTGCTATGGAATCCATCATTGCCAAGGTCATGGAGCTGCAAGACCGGGAGAACACCAATCTTCCTCTCTATGAGAAGCAGCTCCGGGATGCGGAATCGGGTATCCAGAATATGCTCAATGCGATTCAGGCCGGAATCCTGACCAGTTCCACCAAGGAGCGATTGGAGCAGCTCGAAGAAACCAAGCGTGAGCTTGAGGCCCGCATTGCGGAAGAAAAGCTGGCAAAGCCCAAGATCAAAGAGGAATTTATCCGCTTCTGGCTGATGCGCTTCCGCAAGCTGGACATGAGCCTGAAGGACCAGCGGCAGGCATTGGTGGATACGTTCATCAATGCGATTTACCTGTACGATGATAAGGTTTTAATAACCTTTAATTATAAAGAAGGTACACAGACCATCACATTTGAGGAAGCGGCTCAAGCCGCATCAAAGGGAAATGGTTCGGATTTGGATTGTCTTGCTGCACCAGAAAATGCCGTGAAATCGAAAGATTTCATGGCTTTTTTGTTTTTTGCGACAGAGGCTGCACACTTTTGCACATCTCCTGCACACTTTACAAAAAAGCCATGTTATCTTTGAAGTGACCCCCAAAAGTTAGACAAAAATAAGAATTAAGGGACCTGAACGGTCTGAATCCTGTATTGCACAGGGCTCAGGCCGTTTCGTTTTAATTTGATTCGGCGGTTGTTGTAGTAGTCGATATACAAAAACACCCCATTTCCTAAACAGTATACCATACTGTCTAACAAATGGGGTGCAGTTCAAAATGAGCAGCGGGCTTTTTGATTTATTCGTGATCGATGTTCTCTTTCGAGCGCTTATAGAAGCCAAACACAAGCAGGCCCGCGCCAGCAAACATTAGCAGGAAAACAGGCCACCATGTCTGGCCGGTCTGGATCAACTTGGGCGGTTTTGCAGAAACAGAGGGAGTCTCTTGCGTTTCTTTTATGGGAGATTCCTCTGGATCGCTTTCAGCCGAGCGTTCTTCCGTTGATTCTTCTGTTGATTCCTTCGTCGGTTCTGTTGGAGGTACGCTTGTAGTCTCCTCCGTGGAGGGTGGGTTGGGTTCATTCCCGGTGGTCCCTGGAACAATCGGCGGCGTCACGATCTCCTCTTGCGGGGGATCCACAGGCGGGATGGGGTCAATGGGCTCAATCGGTTCGGGATACAGAGGGCGTTCATACGTATTGGTAATGATGAAACCACCCGCATCGCTGCGCTCAATCAAGGTCTCATAACCGGGCACAGCGTCTTCTGTTACGGAGTAGGTGCCTTCGGGCAGGTCTTCAAAAATATACGTCCAGCCCATATCTGCAGTCAGGTCTGCTTCTTTGACCTTTGCATCGCCGTTCCACAGAGAAACATGGATGCTTGCAGGGCGTTCCCACTTGTAATCGTTGACCCATTTCTTTTCCACCGGGACAGAGATCGTTACAGCGGGCACATCCGGCGTAGGTGTGGTCAAATAGGTATTGGTAATGATGAAGTTTCCGTCTGCATCCTGATAGTAGGTCGCTTTATATCCTTCTAGCGGCTGCTCGGTCACCGTGTAGTGATCCGGCGAAAGCGGAAGATCGGTGAAGGTATGCTGCCATCCATTTTCGCCGGTCAGCTCTGCTGTGCTTACAATATCCCCGGTGTCGCGTTCCTTCAGGTGAATCGTCACGCCGGAAGGCTGGGTGTCCTCATAGCCCGGATTATCCCAGGCTTTTTTTACCGAGATCGAATAGGACAGGGAGGTCGCTTCGCCGATGACCACGCCGCCGTTGGCACCAATACCGCCACCACCGTGCGAAGCCTGATTGCCTGTAATGATAAGCGATCCCACTGCAGGAATCGACACACCGTCCGAAACAACGGATTTCAACGCCAATCCCTTTTTCTCATTCTGTACCCCTGTCACACGCTTGGCGTACTCAACCGTATTGTATCGGGTTCCCTGTCCGGATGTACCGCGATTTCCAGCGGGAGCGTACAGGAAGCCGTCGCTGAACCACTGGATCACTTTACCATTGGGAAAATAATCCGGCAGGGTAACACCGCCGTTTCCGCCTGCACCTGTCGCAACCTCTGGCGAAGCGAAGTCGTCGCCTGCCGATGCTGCCGTATTCCCATAGATCACGGCACCATTCTGCATATAGAGCTTCGCATCACCTGTGGGGCAGAACCACAGACCGCCGCCTTGGTCCGCAGTATTCCCCGTGATCAGAGCATTCTGAATGTGCAGGGTCGTATAGATTTCGGTATTGCCCTCACTGTAGACGCCGCCGCCATCGTAGGCGGAGTTGTTCTCGATTCGTCCTCCCAACAAAGAGACATAATTCGAGCAGGAGTAAATGCCGCCGCCGGAACAACGATACCCCGATGCTGTATTGTTCGAGATGGTACCGCCGTTCATCGTAAAGGCGGTGCCATGTTCTTCCGTTGGCAATTCATCCATAACTGCCACACCGCCACCGGCTCCGCCGTGTGCACAGTTGCCGGTAATGGTGCCATTGTTCAAAACAAACTCTGCGGAGTACTTTACAAAAACAGCACCCGTAGGTGTGGAGTTCGGCGTATACAAGTGGCTTTCATTGTTGCTTAGGGTTCCGCCATTCATCGTAAAACGGGCTTTTGCAGCATTGCTGGAAGCCGTAAGGTAAACAGCTGTTCCACATTGGCCGCTGTTGTTGCAGATGGAGCCTCCGTTCATGGTAAACGTGCTTGCACCCAGCAGCAGTACTGCGGGGGAGGAGGAATCGCTGGAAGAGGTATTCGCGATGTTGTCCTGAATGGTGCCTCCATTCATGGTAAACGATGCGCCTTCTGTGACTCGGATCGAGGCGCTGAGTGCACCGCGGATCTTATGGTTCTGGATGGTGCCGTTCTCCAAAATGAGTTCTGCACTTGAGCCGTTGTCCTCAATGACACCCATGCTGTCCCCTTCCAGAGTGGACTTTTCGATTACAACATTGCCATCTATCGTCGTTTTGCCATGATTAACAAGAATGCTGCCGGTATTGTTCCAGCCGCCCAATGTCAGCGCGCCGGTCAGCGAAAGCTCACCGCCTTCTTCCACCACAAACAGATTCGTGGGTTTCTCGTCCTTATTGCCAAAAAGGTTGTAGTTCTCATTTGCATTTGCAGTGATTTCGACCCGCTGCCCTGCGGCTATCCTAACGGGTTCATCCAAACGAATGTCTTTTTCAATGGTGACTGGCGTTCCGTTTGCCTGATCGACCGCCTCCTGTAAGCTCAAGGCACCTTCTGCATTGGAGACTTTGTCGTTGTCAGCCGTCAGAGACGGGATGGTATATGTGACGGTAACCCCATCGATTTTCGGGATGGTCACATCCTCCCGACGATTGTTTACCGTGATCGTTTTTAGATTTGTACAACCAGCGAAAGCATTCGCAGGGATATCCTTGAGCCCTGAGCCGATCTGAATGGCATTGACCTCTTCACATCCACTGAATGCACTCGCACCCAGTTGAGTCAGGCTATCCGGTAGTGCAACGGTGCCGCTCAAAGAGGCCTTATAGAACGTGTAAGTTCCGATGGAATTCAGCGTCTCCGGCAGCGAGATGGTTGAGATATCCGCCCAGATAAACGCCCAATCCCCGATCGATCTCAGCGTGGGGCAGGTAATGACCGAGGTGATATTAGGATCATAGCAGAATGCATGTCCCGGGATTACCTCCAGATTGCTCAGGTCGATCTCCCCGGACAACGCATCACACCCTTGGAAAGCGCCATATCCCATGGTGGTAACGCTGTGAAGGTCAACCGTCTCCAATGCCGAGCAGCCGTAAAATGCACGGTCTCCAATGGACGTGACCTGACTTAGATCCGGGATCTCCGTCAAGGCTGTATCGCTTTTAAAGGCACTGTTGCCAATGGCTGTAATGGTCCCCTTGGCCGTCACACGCTCCAAAGCGGAGCAGCCTGCAAACATACTGCTGGGGATCGTTGTAATGGAGGCCGGAAGCTCGATCGATTCCAGAGAAGTACACTCGCTGAAGGTGGAACCCTCTGTGATCGCAATGCCTTCCGGGAGCGTGATATCCGTCAGCGCCGATGCGCCGGAAAAGGTGCCCGTCCCTGAGAGTTTTTGCAGGCTGCTGGGCAGATGGATGGTTGTTAAGCTCTTGCAGCCGGATACGACCGATCCCGAAGCAATCTCCTCCACGCCCTCCTCGAAGGTCAGAGTCTTCAATTCTTTCATGTTTTGCAGAGTCGCATTGAAAACTTTGACACTGCCCGGAATGGTGATCTCTGTTACATTTTTGAAGCCGGATAATGAGCCCCCAATGTCGGTCAGGGTATCCGGTAGCACCAGCGCAGTATAGTTGTTATTGTCCGAAGTTACACCGCTCCAATAGGATAAGCGCAGTTCGGTGACCGTATAGGGGGTCGGCTCCGGCACGCCGTCAGCGTCTGTGTAATAGATCGTACTTGGAAGGATGCACTCGGCTTCGCCGGAGGAGGTGGTCAGCTTCCAGATTTTTGCCGTGTGGTCCGTGTAGAGGTCCACCATGTACTCTGTACCAGACGACACATCGGTGTATGCGTAGTCTTCGTGCGCCATGGTTTTTCCGGCAGCCAGCAGCGCAATGTCGTCATCCATTTCTTCTTCTGACGCATCATCGTCATAATAAGAGAACGGATCTTCGGAAGCGATGGCTGCCTCCAATTCGCTGTCGATCTTCGGCGTTTCCTCCCACGAGTCCGGCACATCCTCCTCGGTTTCTGCATCGGAGGGGCCTGCTTCCTCCGGGTTCTGCGTGCCTGACTTTGTTTCTTCGTCCGAGTCTTCCCGATCGTTCCGATCTTCGGCAGCATCCGTGTCTTGCACTTCGTCCTCCGGCTCTGTCTCCTCGATTGAATCGGCCGCCCTATCAATCTCGGTGTCGCTCGAATCGTTGGCATCTTCTTCTGCGATGACTTCCGCTGCGGTGTTGTCTACTTCTTCATCCAAGTCAAAGAAGATGATGTCGTCAAAAAGCTGTTCCGAGGAAGAGTAGCCGGAAGAGTAACTGTCGTCTGTGAAGTCGGCAATGTCCTCCCGGTCTTCGACGAAGTCGTCGTTTGTTGCTGCCATTGCAGGGAAAGCTCCCATCGAAATGCTCAGTGCGATACTCGTTGCGAGCAAGCCTGCGAGCAACCGTTTTTTCATTGCGGTATTCCTCTCTTTTGCGTTATCATTGTGTTCGTGTGCAGCAAACCGTATGCCACAAGGAGGAGTATACCACCTCAAAAAATCGTGCAACATACCTATATGAAATATTTTTCCATATATAACGTATCATCGCGTAAAAAAAAAAAAAAAAAAAAAAAAAAAACACACAA
>ERZ506896.1453-NODE-1453-length-11562-cov-3.779352_pt1 | contig 11562 bp, 7 predicted proteins | sample MGYA00513176_ERZ506896 | MGnify/ENA metagenome assembly ERZ506896
CAATGGAGCTTCTGCAGTGTACCGGTATGAAGATCGGTGAGATTACAGAGCTGTGTGGTTATAAGGATCAGTATTATTTCAGCCACTGCTTCAAAAAGCTGACTGGAGTATCACCGAACAAATACAGGAGGGAACATGAACAGGCGTAAAAAAGAAGCAGATCAGCACAAGGGATGGAATATATCTATTTCCGGTGTGTTTATTGCAATGGTAATGGGAATCGTCCTGATTTCGGTAGTGGCTGCAACGCTTATTTTTGTTCAGATTTACCGGAATGCAATGGAGCAAAGTGCAGTGACAAGCAGTTCCCAGAGCTGTGAACAGGTACAGAATACGGTTGAGAATTATACACAGGATATGCGGATCATACTGGAAGGGATCGTGGCGAGAATGCGTCATGAGAATAATCATTCTGAGGAATATATCCAGAATCTGGTAAATATCCGTTCCGATGTAGTAGCGGTAACAATCTGTGGTGAAGATGGGGAGCTTCTGCGTTACTGGAACAGAGGGCAGAAGCTGAAAGAGAATTATCGCATTGTTCAGAGTATCGAAATGGAAGATGACGATGGCAGGCTGCGTATAACCAAACCATATGTGGAATCTTTGTTTGAGGGATATTATCCATGGGTTGTAACCGTTTACCAGAAGATTCAGAAAGAAGACGGAACCAGTATACAGGTAAATATTGACATCCGTTTTTCTGACATTGCCAATTATGTTGATGATGTAGGGATCGGGCAGCACGGCTATGCCTATATTGCGGACAAAAAAGGCAATCTGATCTATCATCCACAGCAGCAGCTCATTTATTCCGGGTTAAAAGAAGAGAAGGGAATGGATTTAAAAGAAGGGACACATATTCAGGAACAGGCGATCTATACTGTGAAAAATCTGGAGAACTGTGACTGGAAAATTGTAGGTGTCTGCTATGTAGATGAAATGATTACGGAGAAGGTAAGCAGTGCGGTATCCAGACTTCTGATCGTCCTGTGTCTGGTTATGGGAGCAGTCTTTCTTCTCGGATGGGCATTTTCAGAACTGTTCTCAGCACCGGTAAGGCAGCTTGCTGATGACATGCACCGGTTTGAAAAAAATGCTGAAAATTTTGTATTTGAGCCGATGGCGGGAACTACAGAGATCACGACTTTATCCAACTCGTTTGAACACATGGTTGTGAAGATCCAGAAGCTGATGGAGCAGGTCAGACAGGAAGAAATCACACTGCGGAAAACAGAGCTGAAAGCGCTTCAGGCGCAGATCAATCCACATTTCCTGTATAATACACTGGATGCGATTGCATGGATGTGTGAAGACGGGAAAAATGAAGATGCAGAAGAGATGGTTACGGCACTTGCAAGGCTGTTCCGTATCAGTATCAGTAAAGGGCATGAGCTGATTCCGATCGAAAAAGAAGTGGAACATGCAAAGAGTTATCTGAAGATTGAAAATTATCGGTATAAGAACAAATTTACCTATTCATTTGAGGTGGAAGAGTCGTGTCTTTCGTATCTTTGTAACAAAATTACTTTGCAGCCAATTATCGAGAATGCAATTTATCATGGTGTAAAGCAGATGATCGATGAGGGTGAGATCTGGATTCGTATTTTTGAGGACGGAGAAGATATTATTTTCCAGGTGGAGGATAACGGAATCGGTATGACGGAAGAACAGTGCCGGGAGATTCTGCGCAAAGAGCCGGGAGACCGTACCGGAATCGGAATCAAGAATGTAAATGACCGGATCAAGATTTATTTTGGAAGCAATTATGGACTGAATATCACAAGTGAGCTGGATGAAGGAACCTGTGTGACGATCCGTATGCCGAAGGTCAGGGAGGAAGAATATGAGAAAAAGTAGAAGAAAACCATTTATTGCAATTGATGCAGGTGTGATCCTACTTGCAATTCTGTTTTTTGTCCTGACGGGTGACGGACTTGGGGAAGGAAAAGAAGGCAGTACAAATAGCGTCATCGAGAAGAAAAAAGTAGTGTTTCTGACAAAATCCATGGATTCTTCTTTCTGGCAGTCTGCATATGCGGGAGCCGGTGCGGCAAGTGCGGAATATAATCTGGATCTGGTGTGCGAAGGACCGGATGGAGACGGTGAGGAAGATTATGAGGCGCAGAATGAAATGATAGACCGGGCAATCCGGGAACAGGTAGATGCACTTCTGTTCTCTGCCATTGATTTTGAAAAGAATGCGGAAGCAATCGACCGTGCGGCAAAGGCAGGAATCAGAATTGTGGTTGTGGACAGTCCGGTAAACAGTGAAGCTGTGGAATGCTATATTGGTACAGACAATTATGAAGCCGGATGTATGGCAGGAGAAGAAGTGCTTGGTAATCCGGCGGAAAATCTAAATATCGGAATCGTAAATTTTGATAAGAGTACGGAGAACGGGCAGCTTCGTGAAAAGGGATTCCGGGATACGGTTCTTAATGATGACCGGGCAAATATTACGGCGTCCATCAATGTGAAGTCTACGATCACCGACGCAAGAGAGGGCACCGAGAGGATGTTGCTTGACAATCCGCAGATCAATGTGATCGTGACATTTAATGAATGGACAACACTTGGAGTCGGGGATGCGGTAGAAGCACTTGGCGCCGGAGAGCGGACGCAGGTTGTTGCGTTTGACAGTAACGTAAAATCCATTGGAATGCTGGAAAAAGGAAATGTAGATGCGCTGATCGTCCAGAACCCATATGCGATGGGATACCTGGGGATTGAGCAGATCAATACACTACTGAATGGTCAGAAGCCGGAAAAGAAAGAGACGGCAACCAGCAGTATTCTGGTGACAAGAGAAAATATGTATGATGATAAGAGCCAGAAGGCGCTGTTTTCATTTGAAGAAAAGTAACGGGTGGAATGTTTGTAGCTGCTCGGAAGTGAAGTATAGAAGCTGTAGTCTGAAAAATATTTGGACTACAGCTTTTTAAAGAATTGGGCATTTGAAACATTTATGGACGAAATTAAGTAAAAATTTATATAAACGTTGAAATTCACAAACTCCTCGTAGTTTTTCACATGGGTGTTTTATTCCCTTCTTGTTATACTCGTATCATCAAGTAAACGTTATACAAGGAGGAACGAAATTATGAAAAGAAGAATTGTAGCAGCGATGCTCGCAGGTGTGATGGCACTTGGAATGCTTGCAGGATGCGGGGGCTCCGGTAAGAGTGACAGTGATGGTGGAAGCAGTGATAAGAAATCATCAGACGCTAATATCGCAGTATTCTACTATACCTATTCTGATACTTATATCGCATCTGTCCGTACAGCACTCGATGCAAAACTTGACGAGATGGGTGTTGAATATCAGGACTATGATGGAAACAGCAACCAGACAACACAGAACGAACAGATTGATACAGCGATCCAGACAGGTGCTACAGCACTGATCGTTAACATCGTTACATCCGGTTCTGTAGATGCTTCTTCACAGATCGTTGAAAAAGCAGAAGCAGCAGGAATCCCGGTTATTTTCTTCAACCGTGCGATCGAAGATGACAAGACAGAAGGCGATGTACTTGGAAGCTATGACAAGTGTGCATTTGTAGGAACAGACGCTCCGGAAGCAGGACATATGCAGGGCGAAATGATCGGTAACTATGTAGTAGAACATTTTGATGAAATGGATCTCAACGGAGATGGAAAGATCTCTTACGCAATGTTCATGGGACAGCTCGGAAATGCAGAAGCTATTTATCGTACACAGTTTGCTGTAGAAGATGCAGATAAGATCATCACAGACGCCGGCAAACCGGCACTGGAATACTTTGACGCTTCTAACAGTGACAAATATCAGGTTGACCAGGATGGTAACTGGAGTGCAACAGCAGCCAACAACTATATGACAACCAACCTTTCCCAGTACAACGAAGGAAGCAATAACATGATCGAACTTGTTATCTGCAACAATGACGGTATGGCAGAGGGTGCAGTCTCAGCTCTGAATGATAAGGGATACAACCTTGGAACAGGCAAAGACTGCAAGATGATCCCGGTATTTGGTGTTGATGCTACAGACGCAGCAAAACAGCTGATCGCTGATGGCAAGATGACAGCAACTGTTAAACAGGATGCAGATGGTATGGCAGCTTGTATCGCAGACCTTGCTAAGAATGCAGCAGGTGGAAAAGATCTGATGGATGGAACAGATTCTTACAATATTTCCGAAAAAGTAAGCAACAAGATCTTCATTCCTTACCAGGAATACTCAGGAAAATAAAAATGTAAAAAATAAAGGTGGCGGCCAGGTGGTTGGCCAGCCACCTTTTCTAAAGTTGTGACGCAGCCGGATGGAACTGCATAGCGGCAGGTTCGAAAGGTATGCGAGATTAGAAGATGAGAGACAGGAGGACAGCTATGAAACAGGATGTTTTACTGCAGATGACGGATATCTGTAAAGAATTTCCGGGCGTAAAAGCATTAGATCATGTGTCCCTGACAGTTAAAGCAGGCACTGTCCATGCACTGATGGGTGAAAATGGAGCCGGAAAGTCAACACTGATGAAATGCCTTTTCGGAATTTATGACAAAGACAGTGGCAAGATTGAGCTGGAGGGAAAAGAGATTAATTTCAAGAATTCGAAAGAAGCTCTTGAAAATGGAGTTGCAATGGTTCACCAGGAACTGAACCAGGCGCTCAAAAGAAACGTCATGGATAATCTCTGGCTCGGACGTTACCCGAAAGTGGGCGGCGTCATGGTAAATGAGAAAAAAATCTATGACGACACAAAAAAAGTATTTGAAGAATTGAAAATTGATGTAGATCCGAAAAGGATCATGAGTACGATGCCGGTATCACAGAGACAGATGGTAGAGATTGCAAAAGCAGTATCTGTGAATGCAAAAGTCATCGTATTTGATGAGCCGACTTCTTCCCTTACAGAGCAGGAAGTAGAGCATCTGTTTGATATCATTGAGATGCTGAAAAAGAGAGGATGCGGAATCATTTACATTTCACATAAAATGGCAGAGATCAAACGGATTTCAGACGAAATCACGATCATGCGTGACGGAACCTGGGTAGCAACCGAGAAAGCAGATGATCTGGAGATGGATGATATCATCCGCCTGATGGTTGGACGTGAGCTTACCAATCAGTTCCCGCCAAAGACAAATAAACCGGGCGATGTAGCGCTTGAAGTGGAACACCTTTCAGGAATGTATTCGATCCTGAATGATGTTTCCTTCAAAGCAAGAAAAGGAGAAATTCTTGGAATTGCCGGACTTGACGGAAGTGGGCGTACAGAAACTCTGGAGACAATTTTTGGAATTGCAACCAGGAAATCAGGAACGATAAAACTTGACGGAAAACAAGTCAGCAATAAGAATGCACAGGATTCGATCAAGAACGGATTTGCACTTCTGACAGAAGAGAGAAGAGCAACCGGTATCTTCGGCATCCTGAACATTCGTGAAAATACCGTTATCTCCAGCTTAAAGAGACACAAAAAAGGATTTTATCTGAGTGAAAAATCCATGAAAGAAGATACGCAGAAATATATTGATGCGCTGCGGACAAAGACACCGTCGCAGGAGACAAAGATCCGTGCACTTTCCGGTGGAAACCAGCAGAAGGTTATCCTTGGAAGATGGCTTCTTACCGATCCGGAAGTACTGCTTCTGGATGAGCCGACAAGAGGAATCGATGTCGGTGCAAAGTATGAGATCTATCAGCTCATCATCGATCTTGCGAACCGCGGCAAAGTAGTTATCGTAGTTTCTTCAGAAATGCCGGAGCTTCTCGGAATCTGTGACCGTATCATGGTTATGTCCGGTGGAAGACTTGCCGGAGAGATTGACGCAGAAGAGGCGACACAGGAACTGATCATGACTTACGCAGCAAAGTATGTGTAATTTTCAAACAAAAAGAAGGAGGCTTCCCAGATGAAAGCATTTGCAAATATAAAATCACGCTATGCAGAATACAAAGCACTGGATTCCGCAGACAAGGTAAAAGCGTGGAAAGAAGGACTTATCAATAATGCGATTTATCTTCTGATCATTATCGCAGTTATTTACACTTACACACAGAACAGCAGATTCCTGAGCGTGGCATCTATTGTTAACATTATCTCGCTGTCTGCAGCGAACATTCCGATCGCGTGTGGTATTGCAGGAACGATCGTACTTACCGGTACAGACCTTTCAGCCGGACGTGTTGTAGGTCTTACAGCATGTATTTCTGCATCACTTTTGCAGTCAGTAACTTATGCAACCAAAATTTTCCCGGATCTTCCGGTTCTTCCGATACCACTGGTTATTCTGATCGTAATCGTAGTCGGAGGTATTGTTGGATGGGTAAATGGATTCTTCGTAGCGAAATTCCACTTACATCCATTCATTGTAACACTGGCAACACAGCTGATTGTATACGGAATTCTTCTGATGTACATTATGCTGAACGGTAACAACGGACAGCCACTTTCCGGACTGGACAAATCCTTTAAGAATTTTGTAACAGGAAGTTTCTTAAAGATCCGTGGCGTTCCGATACCGAACTATGTATGGTACGCTTGTGTCGTAGTTGTATTCATGTGGTTCATGTGGAATAAGACAACATTTGGAAAAAATCTGTACGCTGTTGGTGGAAACCCAGAGGCAGCAGCTGTTTCCGGTATCTCCGTATTCGCAGTTACACTTGGAGCATTCGTTATGGCAGGGATTCTTTATGGATTCGGTTCTTGGCTTGAATGTGCCAGAATGGTAGGTTCCGGTTCTGCAGCTTATGGACAGGGCTGGGATATGGATGCCATTGCAGCCTGCGTAGTTGGTGGTGTATCATTTACAGGTGGTATTGGTAAGATCTCAGGTGTTGTAACCGGTGTATTGATCTTTACATCCCTTACATACTCTCTTACAATTCTTGGTATTGATACAAACCTTCAGTTCATCTTTGAAGGTATCATCATTCTTGCCGCTGTAACTCTTGACTGTCTGAAATATGTACAGAAGAAATAAGCAACGGTAGCAGAGAGGACGATCATGTAAAAATGAAACTGGCAGAGAATATCTGACCAGTGAGCCGTTCCGGTCAGATGAAAATTGACCGGGGCGGCTTTTTTAATCCCGGAACGGGCAGGGATACATTCTTTTTAATCAGGGGATTCAGTATGGAACGGTTCTTTGCTATAATAAGAGGCAGTTAGGGAAAGGAAGAAAGGAACTGAAAATGGATAAGTATAAAGTACTTCTTGTTGATGATGAAGAAGAAGCAATAGAGGCGATCAGACTCAAACTGGAATGGGAAACGCTTGGATTTGAAGTGATCGGCAGTGCGAATAACGGGGTAAAAGCACTGGAACTTGTGGAGCGGCTACAGCCGGATGTGGTGATCACAGATATAAAAATGCCTTATATGGACGGACTGGAACTGGCGAGAGCCCTGAATGAGGACTATCAGAATATTCATATTATTATTTTTACCGGATTTGATGAATTTGAATATGCCAAAGAAGCCGTTCATCTGGAGATTGAAGAGTATATGCTCAAGCCGATCAATTCCCAGGAATTGTCGGAGTGCCTGAAAAGGCTGAAAAAGACGCTGGATAATGAACGGGAAGAAAAGTTGAATGTAAAAAAGCTGGAGCATTATTTTAATGCATCACTGCCGATGTTTCAGACCAATTTATTTATCTCATTGATCGAAGGACGGATTACGGAGGCAGATTGTGAAAAATTTCTTGCAGCATATCAGATCCATATGACAGGGCCACTTTTTGGATGTGCTGTCTTTCATACTTCCGAACATCATGTGCCGGAAGGGATGAATGCATTGCTGTTATCCATGTCGGTAGAGCAGGAGATCCGGGAAAGGATCGCAGAGAAATGGAAAAGCCAGATGTTTACTTATCTTGGAAATACAGTGCTTGTGATGGAATTAAATTCAGAAGAGGAAGCGGTTGCGTTTACGGATGATTGCGACAGATTTTGCAGATGGGCGTACAGAGTGATGGGAGCGGTTGTGACAGCCGGGATCGGAAGAGCCTGCGACAGTTTGTTTACGATCAACCAGTCGTATGCAGGAGCGAGAGAAGCGGTGTCTTACCGGGTGCTGTACGGGACACAGAGGGCGATCAACATTGGTGAGATCGCTCCGACAGAGCAGGAGATCTCGGTTCAGTCCGAGGATACCAAGATGCATGCTTTATTCAAGACGATCAACCTTGGAAGCAGGGAAGAGATCGAGAAGGCAGCTCAGAGTGAGATCGAAAAGCTGCACCGGAATGCGAAGACAGTGAGCCAGTACAAGCTGGCAACGATGGAGATGGTTGGGGCATTTTATCGTTTCTGTGCAAATAATTTTATTGACTTTAAAGATTATTGTGCAGAGGTAGAAAATCCTTATGAAAAAGTGCCGGAGATGGATGAAAGTACCCTGAAGGGCTGGCTTGTAAATTCAGCAGTGGCGATCAGTGAAGAACTGAAAAATGCAAGAAATACGACTTCAAGACGTATCGTGGAAAAGGCAAAAGGAATTGTGAGAGACCGGTATATGCAGCCAGATCTTTCCCTGGATACAGTATGTTCGGAGCTGGGAGTATCAAATTCGTATTTTTCATCACTTTTTAAAAAGGAAACGGGAAAGACATTTATTTCCTGGCTGACAGATTACAGAATGGATCATGCAGCAGATCTTATGCTTGAAACCAATGAGAAGAGCTATAAAATTGCGGAACGTGTGGGATATCAGGATGCAAACTATTTCAGTTATGTCTTTAAGAAACGGTTTGGGATGTCACCATCCAAGTATCGGACGGAGCATTAAAGTCGGGGGCTTTTGACCCCGACATCACATAAGAAATGAGATAAGAAAAAGCAGAATGAAGTGGTAAAAGGGGATCGAAGTGAAGAGAAACGATACGAAGAGAAAGGAAAATTATGGATATTCAATAAAATTGCGGATGCAGAGATGGTTTTGTCGGGGAAGGTTTATCAGTTGGGATATTCAGTCAATTATTATGGCTGTACTTACTGCACTGACGATCGTAACCACGGTTCTGATGGGATTCCTGATCTACAGCAGATTTAAAATGGCAATCCGGCAGACAGCGGTTGCGAACACGGAAAGTGTTGTGGAGAGTGCGGTGGACAGGCTGGAGGCAGATTTATTGAACGTCAGACAGATTTCCAATGCAGTCAATTATAATATCATTCAGGAATATGATATATCCAGTCAGGAATTTGAACGTCAGTTCAGTCTGCTTTATGAGATTAATACAGACAAGATCCAGAGCATGGCACTGTATGATAATGAAGGCAATCTGGTGGCGGCAGAACCACTTGTCAACGAGAAAGCGGATGCCGGGGCAGCACAGCAGGACTGGTATCGGAATGCAGCGGATGAGATTGAAAATATTCATTTTTCCTCCCCACATATCCAGAATCTGTTCGAGGATGGAACGTATCGGTATTACTGGGTCATTTCTCTGAGCAGATCGGTGGATATTAACGATGGGGAGAAGCCGGTAAGCGGTGTGTTACTGGTGGATATGAAATATTCCATGATCCGTGAAATTCTGGAACGTATCAACCAGTCTTCGGATGAAGTCTATTATTATCTCTGCAACCGGGATGGCGAAATGATTTATCATCCAAGACAGGCAGAAATTGACAGAGGACTTCTGACAGAGGAAAGTGGACAGATCAAAGAATATGAGGATGGGACGTATGAACTGCCGGTCAATGGGCAGAAGGGCTCGGTTGTAGTTGGAAGTATTTCTTATACGGGCTGGCGACTGGTAGGAGTAGTTCCTGACAGTGTTCAGACATCCAAAATTCAGCAGTTCCGGTATTATATTGTCGTGACGACTCTCATTTTCTTCATGATGCTTCTGGGAGTGAACCGCATTGTAGCAAGGAAAATATCAAATCCGATTTTTAAACTGAATGAATCTGTAAAAGCTTACGAGACGGGAAAGACAAAAGATATTTATATCGGAGGATTCTCTGAGATCAGACACCTTGGGTATTCTGTGAAAAAATCCTATGAGCAGATAGAAGTCCTGATGGAAGAAATCATCCGGCAGCAGAATGAAAAGCGGAAAAGTGAGATGGATGCCCTGCAGAGTCAGATCAATCCACATTTCCTGTATAATACGCTGGAATCAATCACATGGATGGTAGAGGCTAACAAAAATGAAGAAGCAGTCTTTATGATATCAGAGCTTGCGAAGCTGCTCAGGATTAGTCTGTCGAAGGGAAGAACCGTCATCAGAATCGCAGATGAGCTGCAACATAGCACAAGTTACATGAATATTCAGAAAGTTCGTTACAAAGACCGTTTTGAGACAGAGTTCCTTATAGAGGAAGAGATAAAAGAATATTGTACGATTAAGCTGATCATCCAGCCAATTCTGGAAAATGCCATTTATTACGGAGTAGGAAATATGGACGAAGATGACGGCGGAAAGATCACAGTCAAAGGAAAAAAGGACGGAAATGATATTTATATTTCTGTTATTGATAATGGAATGGGAATGAGTGAGGAGATTGTAGAGAATCTTCTTTTGGATAATGGAAAGGTACCAAAGCATGGTTCGGGCGTGGGACTGATCAATGTACATACAAGAATCCAGCTTATGTATGGAAAAGAATATGGTTTGAAAATATACAGTGAGCCAGACGAGGGAACGGAAGTTGTAATCCATATTCCTGCAATCCCATTTTCAGAAGAGAACAGAAAAAAACTGGAGGAACAGACTTACAGGAAAGGAGAAGCATATGACGAAAAGAAATAAAATAACTTTCCTGATAGCAGAAGCGTTGCTTGCGGTTCTTGCAGCCTATTTTTTCTACAGTATCTTTCATGGAGATGTGCCACCTAAAAAAGTGGCGGTGATCGTAGAAAATTCAGGAGACAAGAGATGGGACAGCCTGCTTAACGGAATGAAGCAGGCGGCCAAAGTCCAGAATCTGTCGCTGATTATCTGTAATACGGACGAACAGGAAAGCTCTGAGGATGAGCAGGAGATGATCCGGGAGCAGTTGGAGAATGACGTAGATGCATTTATTATCAACCCTGCTCCGGGACAGGATACGAAGCAGGTTTTAGAGCAGCTGCAGGGAACGAAACCGTTTGTGCTGATCACGCAGGATATTTACAGTTATGAAGCGGATGCCGCCTCTTCATTTGTAACAGTCAAGCCGGATAACTATAAAATGGGGCAGGAACTGGCAGAGCAGATGTTGAAAAATACATCCGGTCTTATGAATGGAAAGCGAATCGGAGTTGTAGCAGGAAATGCAAGGACTGAAGAAAGCAAGAACCGTGTCAGAGGATTCTGTGAGGTGATGGAAGCCGGAGGTGGCAGGATCATATGGAAGTATAATCAGGAGAGCAAGGAAGATGCCGGTGAAATATTGAAAGCGAAAGAAAAAGTAGATTATCTGGCAGTCCTCGATCCATATATTCTGGATGAAGTAGGAGAAAAGGCAGAAAATGGGTTCTATAGCGGAGCAGAAATTTACGGGATTGGGACAAGTATCAAAGCCTTTTCGCTGTTGGATGCAGGAAAGATACAATGCCTGATCAGATCGGAAGAGCAC
>ERZ506896.1470-NODE-1470-length-11471-cov-3.377453_pt1 | contig 11471 bp, 10 predicted proteins | sample MGYA00513176_ERZ506896 | MGnify/ENA metagenome assembly ERZ506896
TTTTCGCCTATCGAATTTCTTAATAATAGTGTCCAATATGATTGACAAACCTACATTTTTGTGTAAGTTGAAACGCAAAATCTATTGACAAATCAACTTTAATGAGCTAAAATATAAATATTATTATTTTATATGGTGAGAAAGGAAAACCAAAATATGAAAATCAAAAGACTACTTGCGGCAGTGCTTTCCCTTGCAATGGGCGTATCAATGATGACAGCCTGTGGCAGTTCGGACAGCTCCTCAAAGGCTGAAAACGATTCTTCAGCTACAGAAAATACTCAGAAGCATACCAATGACCCTATGACAGTGACCACTGCAAAAGACCTTGTGGCTCAGATGAAAGTGGGCTGGAATCTTGGCAATACCATGGACGCCACAGGCGGCTCAGGTCTTGACGCTGAAACCTCATGGGGAAATGTGGAAACCACAAAATTGATGATAGACCAGGTCAAGGACGCAGGCTTCAACGTGTTCAGACTTCCTGTTTCATGGGGTACTCACATGGACGAGAACTATACAGTTGACGAGGCATGGATGAACAGAGTTCAGGAAATTGTCGATTACGGTATCGACAACGGAATGTTCGTTATCCTCAACACCCACCACGAGGAGTGGTATATGCCTAAGAAAGACCGTGCCGATAAAGATGTCGAGCAGCTCAAAGCCCTCTGGAAGCAGATATGCGACAGATTCCAGGGCTATGACGAACACCTCATTTTCGAGGGCGTGAACGAGCCTAGACTTAGAGGCGAGGGCAACGAGTGGATAGGCGACGCTGAGTCAAGAGAGGTTGTAAATCAGTACGCAAAGGCGTTTGTCGAAACTGTCCGTGCTTCTGGCGGAAACAACCCTAACAGATGTATAATGGTAACACCATATGCCGCATCATCAACAAAGCAGAATATGGAGGCTTTGGAAGTTCCGCAGGGCGACGATAAGATAATAGTTTCTATCCACGCTTATCTGCCATATTCATTTGCACTTGATACCGCAGGCACAGACCAGTATACAAGTATCGACTCTTCTATCACAACACTCTTTACCGATATCAATGAAGTGTTCCTCAGCAAGGGAATACCTGTAATAATCGGTGAGTTCGGCTCTGTAAATAAGGTTAATACAGAAGCGAGAGTTCAGTGTGTAAAGGATTATCTCAGCACCGCAAAGCAGTACGGCGTACCATGCTGTTGGTGGGATAACGGCACAAGAATAGGAAACGGTGAGAACTTCGGACTTCTCAACAGATCCGAGGGTGGCTGGTATTTCCCTGAAATAATCGACGCTATCAAGGAAACAGTAAATAGCTAAAAAAATCAAGGACGGAATCGCTTCCGTCCTTTTTTTGTGCGCAAATTATGTGCAATTTTTGTGGGGCGAATTGATATCTTGCGAGCGGTGGGCAATCTTGCGGTAAACGGGCGAACGCTGTTCGCCCCTACAAAAATTTATATTATTATCGTTTTTTATCAATACATTTATGTAGGGGAGCGGCGCAATTTTTTTGTGTAGGGGACGGCGCCCTCGACGTCCCGCCACTCTCGTTCGTTTCAATCACAAACTGTTTTGTTCATTAAACGCCACAAAAAAAGGACGACCCCAAGTCGTCCTTTTTCATATCTATTCCCCTGAAAGGGTCTTTTTCATTGCAATGTGCGGACAGTATTCGTCCTTGTAAACATCACCATACGCAGTGTAGCCAAGCTTCTCGTAAAATTGCTGTACTCTCGTTTGCGCCGATAAGCCGACTTCCTTGTAGCCCACTTTTTCAGCCTGCTTTTCAAGGGCTTCCACTATCATTCTGCCAAGATCTCTGCCACGATATGCCTTTCTCACGCAGATACGTCCAATGTGCGCTTCGCCATTTTCGTCAAACAGCCTGCCTGTTGCAATGGGATATCCTCCTGTGTAGATAACAGCATGATAAGCCTTAGCGTCAATATCGTCAAATTCGTTCACAAAGCCCTGCTCCTCAACGAATACCTGCTGTCTTATAAGCCTGGCGTCTGCGTTGTTTGCAAGCCCCTTTGCGATCTTTATGGTGTAATTATCCATTATATCAGCCCCCAAGACGTATCATTTCGTCGATACATTTTCTTGCAGAGGTTATCTCCTCGTCTGTCATTTTTATCTCAAAACCGCCGCCGTTGCCGATGCCCTCGCAAGTCTTGTAAACGTCCATAAGAGTGGTGAGCTTCATGTTAGGACAAAGTATCTTCTTTGAGAGTACGTAAAACTCCTTCTCAGGGAATCTGTACTGCAAATGCTCAGCAATGGATATCTCAGTGCCTATGATGAACTCCTTTGCGTCAGACTCAGCCGCAAAATTCATTATGCCTGAAGTCGAACCAACATAATCAGCCATTTCGCTTACAGCAGGGATACACTCAGGGTGACAAAGCACCAGTGCATCAGGGTGAGCCGTCTTAGCCGCTATCATGTCAGCCTTTGTTACCGACGCATGAACAGGACATCCGCCCTGCAAAAGCATTATATCCTTTTCAGGACAGGCTTTTTTTACGAATGCACCAAGATTGCAGTCAGGAATGAACAGTATCTTGTCAGCGTCCATGTTCTTTACTATCTTCACCGCAGACGAGGAAGTAACACAAACGTCGCAAACCCTCTTGAGTGCGGCTGTGGTGTTTATGTAGCATACTACCTTTATGTCAGGCTCCTGCGCCTTTATCATTTCTATCATCTCAGGTTCCATTTGCTCTGCCATTGGACAGCCTGCCGATGGATTTGCAAGATATACGTTCTTGTCAGGGTTGAGCATTTTTGCTGCCTCAGCCATAAAATGCACTCCGCACATAAGTATGTTTTTGTTTGAGACCTTCTGCGCCTCAACGCTTAGCTTGTATGAATCACCCGTAATATCTGCTATCTCCACTATCTCCTTAGCCTGATAGCTGTGCGCAAGTATACAAATATCGTTTTCTTTCTTTAACTGAAGAATTTTTTCCTGTACGTCCTTTATCATATCCAGATCATGCCTTTCGACCTTTGAAAAGCATATCCTCCTTTCGGTGTTTCGGCGTTTGCCGAAAGATTTATACCATATTATTATAGTATGATATAGACATTTTGTCAAGGGCATTTGTACCATACCGCCCATAGCACTTGACAAATTCATCAACAGGGTGTATAATCAACAGTGTTGACAATCAACCGCCTTGACATTTGGAGGAATAACAATGAACGATAAAACAGCCCAGCGTTTTGGAGAAGTTTTCAGACGATTTTTTGAAACAGGATATATGGACGACCTTGCAGAGCTTTTTCAGGGCGAAAGCAAAGTGATAGTCTATCTTAGCACAGCCGAGGGCATAGTCTACCCCTCAGACATAAGCCGTGACCTTATGATATCACGTCAGCGAGCAACGTCAGTGCTCAGTGCAATGGAGAAAAAAGGCTTTGTTAGCCTTGTGCGTGACCCTGAGGATAAACGCCGTGTGCAGGTGAAACTCCTCCCAAAAGGAGAAAAATCTATTGAAGAAAAGCAGCAGCGTCTTGAAAAATATTTCAGCGTGTTTGTTGACGCACTGGGCGAGGAAAATCTCAAAAACCTCCTTGACAGCTCCGAAAAAGCTGTCGAGGCACTTGAACATACAATGAAGAGCAACTCTCAGAAAGTCTGAGGTGCGGAAAGGAAACTGCCATGAACATTTATAACGAATTTAGAAAAACGGCAATAAACCGCTATAGCAAAACCGCTCTCGTGATGATGAACGACGAGGGTGAAACAAAGGAATATACATTCGGACAAACTTTGCAGCAGGTAGATATTTTTTGCAGCCGCCTGAAAGCCATGGGCGTAGTGGCAGGGGATAGGGTCTGTATCGCCTCTGAGGGCAGACCTGAGTGGAATATCGCATTCCTCGCCTGTGCAAAGCTTAACGCCACAGCCGTTCTTTTGGATTATTCGCTTCCTGCGGCAGAGCTTGTCACACTGGTGAAAAAGTCACAGCCTGTGTGCGTTGTCGCTTCTCAAAAGGCGGCAAAGAAGCTTACAAGCGTGAAAAATATGCCTGTTCTCGATATCCAAAACCAGCTTGACAGACTTGATGGCTCAGGGGAAAATATACTCCGCCAAGGTGAAGTAGGCGACCCTGATATCGCAGTGATAATCTTCTCCAGCGGTACGACAAGGACAGCCTCAGGAATAATGCACACCCACGATTCTCAGATAAATTCCTGCAAAATGGTCTGCCGGTGCAACGGCATAACCGATAACGAACGCTATCTCGGAATCCTGCCAAACAGCCATATCTACGGACTTTTTGCACAGGTCTTAGCCCCTCTCCTCACAGGTGGAACAGTGTGCTTTATTGAGTCCCTCTCCACAAAGGGTCTTTCCGCAGGCTTCCAAAACTTCAAGCCGACAGTTTTCCCAGGCGTGCCAAAGGTCTATGAGCTTTTGAAAACCCAGATAATGCAGCAGATCAACGCAAGCAAAGTATCTTCAGCACTTTTCAAGAAAATGTTTCCTGTTGCACTTCATCAGCGTAAGATCTACGGCATAAACAGCGGCAAAAAGATCTTTGCAAAGATACACAAAGCCTTGGGCGGCGAACTTAGATTTCTCTGCTCCGCAGGCTCGCCAATGTCAAAGGATACATTTGATTTCTTCTACGGCACAGGCTTTAATATTGTGAACAACTACGGTGCGACCGAAACGAGCATACCAACTATCGGCACATATGGCAAGCACGTCTATGCCGATACCTGCGGCAAGCCATATCCTGATATAAAAGTTAAAATCGACCGCAGCGGTGAGCTTCTCATAAAGTCACCTTATATGATGATAGGCTACTATGGCGACAAAAAGTCCACAGATGAAGCTTTCAATCCTGACGGCTGGTTCAAGTCAGGCGACCTTGCAAAGTTCGATAAGCATAAAAATATCGTCATTCTCGGCAGATGTAAAGAAAATATCGTCCTATCCACAGGCAAAAAAGCCGCCCCTGACGATATCGAACAGGTCTATAGGGGCATCGAGAGCGTTGACGAACTTGTGGTCTGCGGAGTGCCTGCGAAAGAGGGAAGCTATGACGAGGTGCACGCCTTTGTGGTCTGTGCTGAAGATAAGCGTGAGCAGACGGAAGAAAAGCTAAAAGAGATAAGTTCCTCCGCAGGTCAGGCAATGAAACTAAGCGGCATACATTTTGTGGATTCTATACCAAGAACAGCTATCGGCAAGCCAAAGCGTTATCTGCTGAAGAAAATGGTCATGGAGGATAACCTTGACAGCCTTACAAAGCAGGTGAAAAATAGTATTGACCCGTCGGATATCCCGTCAATGGTGAGAAACGCCGTGGCAAAAATAGCACACGTTCAGCCGAATGAAGTCAAGCTCAGTACAAAATTTTTGCAGGAGTTCACCATAGACTCCCTCTCAGCTATCGAGCTTGCATTGGAGATAGAGGAGTTCAGTGGTGTGCGTGTTGACGGCTGTATGGATAAGGATATGACAGTGGGCAAGCTTATCGCCCTCGTTCAAAACCCAAACCGCATAAAGCCGCAAACAGTGAAATCAATGCTCTACCCACTGGATAAGAAAAAGATAGACTATCGTATTTACCGCTTTTACAGAAATCTTGTGACAGCATTCTATGAAGTCAAGGTCACCAACGAGGAAAATCTACCTGATAAGGACGGTTATATAATCTGTGCAAATCACGTTTCAAATTTTGATTTTATCTTCCTAACCCTGAATTTCAGATACGAGCGTTTTGCAAAATTCTGCTGTATGGCGAAAAAAGAGCTTTTCAACGGCAGTTTAGCCAGCCGACTTATAGTAAGAATAGGCGGTATGGTGCCTGTTGACAGGGGCGGAAGAGTAGACGAAACAATGGCGGCTCTGCGTAAAAAGCTTGGTCAGAAATGGGGTGTGCTAGTTCACCCGGAGGGTACAAGAAGCAAAACTGGTGAAATGGGCAAGTTCAAAAGCGGTGCAGCCGTCCTTGCTATCGAAGCCAATGTACCTATAGTACCAGCCTACATCAAAGGCGGACACGAGATATTCCCACCAGACAGAAAGCTCCCAAGGCTTTTCAACTGGAAGCGTCTTAGCAAATATAAAGTAAAAGTCGTTTACGGTGAGCCTATTTATCCTAATGGCGAAACCCCTGAAGAGCTTATGACGAAAGTACGTGATTCTGTGCTTGCCTTGAAAAACGAAGAGAACTGATTTAAAGTGAGGAGTGAGGAGTGAGGAATGACAAATGAGGAATTAGGAATGAGGAATGAGGAATTAGCATAGCTGTGGTTTGAGATACTCCAAGAGGTAAGTTAATAAGACCATTAGTGAGTTAATTGTGCGAACGCAGTTCGCAATGAAAAAATCATCGCCGCAGGCGATACCTTCATTCCTCACTCCTCATTCCTCACTCTTTCCGTTTGACAAGTCGCAAAATATGTAGTATAATGTATTAAAACGCTGATACGGTGACGTGTTATCGTAATATTTTGTTAAGGAATGAATATTTATGACTTTTGAGGAAGTAAAAAAGGTCACGGAGATCCTGCTGGAGTTCCTGCCTAATACACTGAAGCTTTTCGCATGGACCATCGTGCTTTCAATACCTGTGGGAGTGCTTGTGACAATGCTGAAAAAATGCCGCTTCAAGCCTATCTCGTGGCTGACAAATCTCTATATACTTGTCATGCGTGGCACACCGCTCATGCTTCAGATAATCGCTATCTACTATGCAGTACCGCTTGTTATCGCAAGTGCTGCAAAGCAGGGCAAAACAGGCGGTATCTATGACGTGCTCACCAATATAAAAAACAACGAGAACTATATGTTTATCGCCCTTGTTACGGCATTTGTCCTTAACTATGCGGCTTATTTCGCAGAGATATTCAGGGGCGGTATCGAGGCTATCCCAAAGGGACAGTACGAAGCGGCTTCAATGCTCGGCATGACAAAAATGCAGACATTTTTCAGAATAATCCTGCCGCAGGTCACAAAGCGTGTTATCCCTGCCACATCGAATGAGGTCATCGTCCTTGTAAAGGATACCTCTCTCGCAAACGTTATCGCATTCGCTGAGATAACAATGAAGGCAAAACAGCAAATGAACCTGTACAGCTCAATAACACCGCTTTTTATCGCAGGCGCATTCTATTTCGTACTCAACGCTATCGTGACGGTGGCATTTGCCGTTATCGAAAAGAAATTCGATTATTATAAATAAGGAGAACTCATATGGCTATTCTTGAAGTGAAAAATATTTCTAAAAGCTTTGACAGCCTTAAGGTACTCAAAGATATTTCTTTTAACGTTGAGGTGGGCGAGGTAGTCGCAATAATAGGTCCGTCAGGAAGCGGTAAATCCACACTTCTGCGCTGTATAAACCAGCTTGAAAAAGCAGACGGCGGAGAGATAAACGTTGACGGCGTGAATATGTTCCATACAGAAAATGGCAAGGCAGTGTATGCACCCTCTAAGACCCTCAGGGATATCCGCCTGAAAATAGGTCTTGTGTTCCAGAATTTCAACCTTTTTCCGCACTTTTCTGTAAATCAGAATATAATGGAAGCACCTCTCCATGTCCTTAAACAGCCAAAAGCGGAAGCCAAAGCCAACTGTGAGGAGCTTCTGAAAAAAATGGGACTCGAAACTAAAGGCAAGTCCTATCCCTGCGAGCTTTCAGGCGGTCAGCAGCAGCGTGTATCTATCGCAAGAGCATTGGCTTTGAAACCGCAGATACTTTTCTTTGACGAGCCGACCTCCGCACTTGACCCTGAGCTTACAGGGGAGATATTAAAGGTAATAAAAGAGCTCGCCAAAGAGAAAATGACCATGGTCATCGTTACCCATGAAATGGCATTTGCCCGTGATGTGGCAAACCATGTTATCTTTATGGACGACGGCTATATCGTGGAGGAGGGTACTCCGGAGGAAGTTTTCGGTCAGACCCAGAACGAAAGAACAAAGCAGTTCTTGCAGAGATTCAATGACAGATAGGACTGACAATTGTTGTAAAAAGCAAAAAATGATAACGTTTTCTGTGATTAATGCACAAAAGAAGTGTGACAATATTGTTAGAAATTTCAACACTTTTTGGAATAAAAAAAGTGAAAACCCCTTGATTTTAGGGAGAAAGTCTGCTATAATAAGACTAGAATTGAATGACAATTCATAAAACTATATTCATATGGAGGAGATTAACGATGAAAATTTCTAAGATTCTCGCTGGTATGTCAGCAGCAGCTATCGTAGCTTCTATGGCAATGATCCCAGCATCAGCAGCAGGCACAAAGCTCAACGTAAGCGATGACCTCGCTAAGATCGGCAGACAGACTCAGGATGACCTTTTTGCTGTATTCTTCAATGGCGATGAGTCAGAGGGTGCTGTAAACAAGGATGCTATCTCTGACCTTGGAGCTGTTTACGGTGCTTCATTCACAATCAAGGTTGACAACAACGATTGGAACACGATCGGCGGTGGCGGATCAATCAACTTCAACTCAAAGTCTGGTGACTGGAACGCTAAGGACTGGGCTGGCGGCTCATGGGTTGAGGACGATAAGCCAAAGGATACTCTCTGCTACACAACAGAAGAGGAAGGCACATACGTTCTTGAATACCTCGGCGACGCTCCTGTTTTCGCAACAACAGACGGCGATGCTGATAATTACGCAGCAGTTGGTATCAACAACTGGGCAGCAGACCTTAAGGGTATCGACGTTGTAGGTATGAAGGTTCTTGGCGCTGACGGCAACGTTCTCTTCGAGGCTGGTTCTAACAAGGACAAGAAGGAAGTTCAGAAGAAGCCAGTAGCTGAGGAGTCAAGCTCTAAGACTGATTCAACAGCTTCAGGCACAGAGTCTAAGAAGGACGATTCTAAGAAGGACGACAAGTCTTCTGCAGCAGCTACTTCAACAGCAGCTACATCTTCAAAGTCTGGCACAACAACAACAGCTACTTCTTCAGCAGCAGCTTCTGACAACGTAGCAGCTACAGGCGCAACAGCTGGTCTTGCACTCGCTGGCGTAGCACTTGCTGGTGCAGCTATCGTTATTTCTAAGAGAAAGTAATCTCTCTCAGATAACACACTTGAATAAGTGAATTTATACAGAGCTTTCTGTCATTCGGGAAGCTCTGTTTTTTTCGTTTGTGTAACCTGCACTAATTTGTAAACGATTTCTGTGCAAAACATATGAAATCATGTGCTTAAATTGTGCAAATAGTATATTGAAAATATGTGACAATTATGTTATAATACAAAAGTAAATATAGGTCAGGCTATGTGTATAGCATGACAATTAAACGGAGGTTATTAAAATGAAAAAGTTTTTAGCTTGCGCTCTTGCACTTACACTTACAAGTGCTATGTTCGCTTCTTGCGGCAGCTCTGATGATTCTTCATCAAAGGCTGAGGCAAAAACTACTACAACAACAACTACAGCTGCTACAACAACAGAGGCTACTACAACAACAGCCGCTCCTGAGTCAACAGCTGATTCAACAGCCGCTTCCGGCACAGAGTCTGAGGGTGAGGCTGCAAAGGATATTTCCGAAATGCCAGCTACTCTGAAGAACTATGAGGAGGCTTCTGTATATTTCAAGAAGGATATGGACGTTGCTTCTATCGTTGAACCTTTCGCTGAGAAGGATTACGAGAACGATGAGTCTCATGTAAACCTCTCTGTTGAGGAGCTTGCTGGTATACCAATGCTCAAGGTAGAGACTCTCGATCAGGACGATCAGGGCAACTACAAGATCCCTAAGATCAAGTTCCACATGGAGAAGTTCTTTGAGGGTCACGAGGCTGATCTTGAGAAGATCTTCACTATCAAGGCTGACGTAGTTACAAAGGCAGTTGGCGAGTTCACTGGTGACGACGGCACAAAATCACTCGTTCCTGGTAACTTCATGGGTGCATTCGTTACACAGCCTACAACAGGTGAAGGTGAAAACAGTTGGAACGACCTCTATGACTTCGGCGAGGCTGAGTGGACTTCTGAGTGGGGTTCCTATGAGCTTACAATGAGACCTGGTATCAAGGACGGCGCTACATTTGTAAACTCAACTGAACCACAGTATGTTTCACTTATGAGATGGGGCATTCCAAACCAGGCTGATTTCTACATCGCTGACCTCAGATTTGAGGACGAGGACGGTAACGTTATCGCTTGCGCAAACTTTGGTAAATAATTTATTTCCATACATAAGAAAGGTGCAGATTTTCTCTGCACCTTTTTTTATGTGAATTTTACGCTTACCTCCCCTGATATCTCCAGACTTTTTACCTTTCCACCATTGATTTTAGCCGAAAAATCCTGCCCTTTTATCTGACCCGTGGCGGTGATATCACCCTTGTCATTTTTGAGATACGTCACGCCTTTCTGCGAAATAAGCTTGTCAAGCACAGCGGCGGTCATTGTGATAGCGGAGCTTTCAGGAATGTTTCCTCGGTCAGTTTCGTAGGTCAGACCCTTGTATTCAAGTCGTGCGCTTTCTCCTGAGCAGGTTATCACCATACCGCTGACAGTTTCTGGCGCAGTTATCTCGCATTCCCACATATCTGCGCCCCCACGGGTGAAGCTTGCGACGTATTCCGTGCCGTCAATGGTGAACTCAGCCGGGGTCTTGTAATCCTCTGCCAGCTTTACGGGTTTGACTTCGGTGCTTTCACCGCATGAGCATAAGCCCATTACCGCCAAAATCGTGAGAAAAAATGCCTTTGTTCTTTTCATTTTGCCCTCCATTAAAAAAGACCCTCTTCATAAGAAGAAGGTCTTTGTTTTTAGTACAGCCTAGTCGGCGTTTTCAAGGTCATACAAAAATCGTGGCAAAGCGTCAATAACATCTCTTGCAATGATTCCACGCTCAGATCTTTTGTATCCTGCAAGTAGAGCCGTCGAGCCAAGTGTGAACGACCCAAGTGCCGCCGCATCGAGAGCGTTGCACCCCTGAGCCACATAGGAGGAAACAATGCCTGCAAGCATATCACCTGAGCCACCCTTTGCAAGCGCAGTTGTGCCTTCGGTGCAAAGATAAACTTTTCCACCGTCCACAGCAAAGGTGTCAGCCGACTTCGCAAGCACTGTCACACCATATTTTTCTGACAGCCTATATGCAGATCCAAGTCTGTCCGACATGACCTCGCCCACCGTCACGCCACAAAGCCTTGCAAGCTCCGCAGGGTGAGGTGTGAGGATAACTGTACTTTTCTTCTTCAACAGTACATCTATATTCGGACAAAGTGAATTTATTCCGTCAGCGTCCAAAACCATGGGTATCTCCGCATTTTCTATAAGCTCCGCCACGAGCTTCTCTGTCTGAGCCGTGTGACCAAGCCCACAGCCTATTAGCAAACAGCTTGCCTTTTCGCACTTTTTCAGTATCGTCTCCGCATTTTCAGCCACCATAAAGCCGTCCTTGTCGGTTTTCATTGCCGAGTATGTACATTCATACATACCAGCCGACAGGGAGTTGACAGATCGGAAGAGCGTCG
>ERZ506896.1486-NODE-1486-length-11387-cov-4.030092_pt1 | contig 11387 bp, 10 predicted proteins | sample MGYA00513176_ERZ506896 | MGnify/ENA metagenome assembly ERZ506896
GTGCCTTGCAAGCGTTCATCTGCCGCACCCATTCCATTTGGTTTTCGGCTTTCAGCCTTTCGGTCACGCCGTACTGCTTTGCCAGCTCCGGCACGATCAGCTCCATGCGGTTTCGTGCCGCTTCGTCAATCTCGGCGCAATACTGTCTTACGTACACCCAGCTATGCCGAGATGCTTTTTGCTTTACGCTTCCGTCGCAGTGCCATGCTGCGGGTCGTGCTCGCGTTTGATGCAGCGGTCAAGCCACTTGCCTCGCAAATAGTAAATAACGAAGATCACCGCCGTGATGACCCATGATACCGGGTAGTTCATCGCGACCATCTGCATCGTGTGCCAATATGGAACCATAAGCAATATCCACACGACGCGCAGACCGCATACGCCGATGCAGGTGATGAGCATCGGCTGCAAAGCCTCGCCGGCACCGCGAATCGCGCCGGACAAAATCTCGATAAAAACAAACGTAAAGTAAGACGGCGCCAATACCAAACAGAACTGCGCACCGATATTTACAACCTCCGCATCGCCCGTAAAGAACATCAAAAGCTGATAGCGGAAAATAAACAGCAGCGCAGAAAGCGCGATGATCGTGCCAAGGCACATGCCAAGCCCCACACGCGTGCAGCGCTTCATGCGGTCATACTGGCGTGCGCCGAAGTTCTGCCCGGCAAATGTCGTCACCGCAATGCCAAACGCGTTCATCACCATCCAGATAAAGCCGTCAATCTTGCCGATAGCCGCCCAGGCCGCGATAGCCGTCGTGCCAAAGCTGTTGATACTCGCCTGAATGAGGATATTCGAGAATGAATACATCACAGACTGCAAGCCGGCCGGCAAGCCGATGCGGACCACATTCTTTAGAATATCCTTGTGAAAGCGAATTTTGCGCAGCTCCACACGGTATGCTTCCTGCGTGCCCATCAGGCGGATCATCAAAAGCACGGCGCTGATCAGCTGCGATAAAACCGTCGCAAACGCTACACCGAACACACCCCAGTGAAACACCACCACGAACAATAAATCGAGTACCACGTTTGCAAGGCAGCACACAATCAAAACATACAGCGGCATGCGGCTGTCGCCGATGGCGCGCAGAATACCCGTGCCGATATTATAAATCAGGTTGCCGATGATGCCGAGATAATACACGTTCATGTACAAAACCGCGTCATCCATGATGTCGTCCGGTACACCCATCGCAAGCATTGTCGGGCGCGCCGTCACAATGCCGATGACCATAATGACAACGCCGCCCGCCACCGCCAGCGCCATGGACGTGTGGACAGATTTAGAAAGACTTTCGCGGTCGTTTGCGCCGAAATATTGCGAAATGATGACCGTTGCGCCGGAAGCTACGCCGACAAAAAAGCCTACAAGCAGGTTGATGCCCGTGCCCGTCGTGCCCACAGCCGCCAACGCCTCGGTGCCGACAAACTGACCGACAATGATCGTGTCAACCGTGTTATACAACTGCTGAAAAAAAGTGCCGATCAAGATCGGAAAGAAGAAAAGCAAAAGCTGTTTCCAAATAACACCTTCCGTGATCCCGTTTTTTATTTTTTCCAAACGTTCTCCCCCTTTGATACCCTATAACGCCTATTCTTAAACCGCGCTCTAAACACGCATACGCCCATTCTAACACCTTTTCTCCCATTTTTCAAGCGGTTACAAAAATAAAAGTACGAAATAGGATTTTAATTTGACATCGTGGGAGATAGCCGCACCCGTTTCCCGGCGCGTATATTTCAATCCTACCGTACGCAAAGCTTTTCGCGCGTGGTTCATCGAAAATTCCGCCGCCGGAAAGCTGTTCAGTAAACGGAACGACAAAGGCAGACTTTTTAGCCACTAAAAAGCGCCCGCAGGGTCAAACCTTGCAGACGCTTTCACTTTACTCTTCTTTACTCCACATACGTAACGGGGAATTTCTTCTCCTTCACAGGCGTTTCTGCTGCCGCATAACCGATGGCCGCAATGCCGAATACCTTGTGGTTCTCCGGCACACCGAACTCCGTCAAAACGGCGCGTACCTCAGGCACATCGCACGTGTCGGAAAGCTGGTTGATCCACACCGTACCAAGCCCCATGGAATGCGCCGCGAGGAAGATATTTTCAAGCGCGCAGGCGTTGTCCCAGGAAGTGATACCCGTGTCGCCGATCAGCTCGTTCGACGGAATGATAAGCGCGGCGGGCTTATACATGTCGTACTTCTCGTTGCCGAGCGCCTTGCCCACAGCCGCCGTCAGCTTCGCGATTTTCTCGCGATTTAAAACAGCAGAAAAATGCCATGTCTGGCGGTTCATCGCGCTCGGTGCATGCACAGCGCACTGCAAAAGCGTGTCGATCTTTTCTCTCTCCACCGGGCGGTCGTCATACGCGCGGACACTGCAGCGGGTCAAAATGTTCTGAATCACTTCATTCGTCATAAAAACGCTTCCTCTCTTTGATTTTTCGGGTATGTACCCTTATTTTTAAGCGGTCATCCGCTTATTGATTCAAAATTTTTCCGCCAAAAGCGCGGCGATTTTCTCTAAAAATGCCTCATCTCCTGCGGTAAAGCGATTTTCAAACGGGCTGTCCACATCCAAAACAGCATAGACTTTTCCGTCTTTCATCACCGGCACCACAATCTCCGCACGGCTCGCGCTGTCGCAGGCAATATGCCCCGGGAACGCGTGCACGTCCGCTACGCGCAGCGTTTTCTTCTCCGCAAGCGCTGTGCCGCACACACCGCGCCCCGCTTTGATGCGGATGCACGCCGGTTTACCCTGAAACGGCCCCAACAGCAAATTGCCGTCCGGCTGCACCGTGTAAAAGCCCACCCAGTTGATGTTTTTCAGTGTTAGATTCAACAGTGCCGAAAGGTTTGCCATGTTCGGCACAAGCTCCGGCTCGTCTTCAATGAGTGCCTTCGCCTGCAAAACGACATCTTCATACGTCCCGCTGCCTTGAAGCTCAAAACTCATTTTTTATACTCCTTGTAAACAAAGCGTTGACTTCATCGTGTGCATTTTCGCCTTTATACAACACATTGTATACCGCGCGGCAAATCGGCAAATCGGCCGAAACCATCTTGCCAAGGCGCAAAAGCGCGTCCACGGCGTAATAGCCCTCCGCCAAATCGGTGTACGGCTCGTTTTTCACAAACTTCTCGCCGAACATGCGGTTGTGCGAATACGGCGAAAACAGCGTCGCTTCGTAGTCGCCGAGGTGACAAAGCCCGTAAGCCGAAAGCTCGTTGCCGCCTAAAGCGTCAATCAACCGCGCAATCTCACGCGTGCCGCGCGCCATCAAAGCGCCTTTTAACGTCGAAAGCCCGAGGCCGTCCAGCATACCGGCAGCAATGCCGACGACATTCTTCGCCGCCGCACCGATCTCATTGCCGATGAGGTCCTGTCCGTAGTAAAAGCGAATGAGGTCGCTGCCGAATGATTCCACCAGCGTCTTTTTTGCGTCTTCGCTGTCGCTGTCAATGACCATGCAGTTCGGCACACCGGCCGCAAACTCCTGTACATGGCCGGGTCCAACCCAAACGGCGACCGCGTTTGAGCTGTCACACTCCGCGGCACACACCTGGGAAAGCCGCATGCCGGTTTCAATCTCCACGCCTTTCATGCACAGCACGAAAATTTTATTTTTCAGCTCAAACGGCTGAAGCTCGCGCATCAGGCCGCGCAGGCCCTGCGAGTTGACGGAGATTACAATCACGTCGCTGTCTTTCACAGCGTCCAAAGAATTTGTCAAATGTAAGGTTTCGGGCAGCTCTACAAGCCCGTTTGTGCGGGTCTCGATGAGCTTTTGCATATGGGCAGAGCTTTTCCGCCCGTAAAGGGAAACACTGTGGCCGATCTTATCGAGGTACCACGCGATAAACGTGCCCCAACGGCCGCAGCCGATAACGGTAATTTTCATAGGGAATGCTAAGGTCCTTCCAAAGGGGTAATGTAAGCGCGAAATTCAAATCACAGCTCTGTAAATAAATCTTTTGCGTCTTTGGCGTAAATGATGCCGGAAACAACGGCGAGCAAGGTTGCAATCGCCATCACGACAAAATTCACCCATGTAAATATCGGAGAAAGCGTCTCCGTCGGCAAAGCCAAAATGCCGTATGCGCCAAGGTCGAGAATATACTGCGTCAACAGCACGATGCAGATTGCGACGATCTGCGACACGGTTTTCGCCTTGCCCCAGTTGTTCGCCGGGATCACCCTGCCCTGCTCCACCGCAATAAGGCGGATGGACGTCACGGCAAATTCGCGGACCATAATAAGGAGCACAAATACCGTGTTCGTCATGCCGTTCGCCACAAAGCAGACAAGCGCCGACATCACCATGATCTTATCGGCCAAGGGGTCCATCAGCTTGCCGAAATTTGTGATGAGGTGATCGCGCCGCGCGATTTTGCCGTCCAAGTGGTCGGTGTACGACGCAATGCCGAAAATTGCCAGCGCCACTAAATTGTGGTGTGGGAATATGTCGCCGGAAAGCAGCATGAAAAGCACAAAAAACGGTACTAAGATGATGCGCAGTATCGTCAGTTTATTCGGTAAATTCATAGCGGTTCTCCCGTTTAGACGCGCGTACCGAACAGGTCGCCGTCAATGGCCTCGTCCACGTGCACCGTTACCATTTCACCGTAGTACGGCTTCGTTTCCGCAGAGAAAAACACCTTGCCGTCAATGTCCGGCGCGTCCATGGCGCTGCGGCCGAACCAGCATTCGGCGTAGCGGTCAAAGCCCTCCGTCAACACGGTGATGTCCCTCCCAACCTGCTTTTCGCCAAGGCGGTCCATAATGTTCATCTGTGATTCCATGATGATCTCCGCGCGGTGATTCTTCACCTCGTCGTCGATCTGGTCGGGCAACAAAGCCGCCGGCGTGCCCTCCTCCTGCGAGTAGGCAAAGCAGCCGAGGCGCTCAAATTCAATGTCTTTCACAAATTCCGCAAGCTCGGTGAATTCCTCCTCCGTCTCGCCCGGGAAACCCGTAATAAGCGTTGTGCGCAGCGTCACGCCCGGAATCTTCTCGCGGATCTTCTTCATCAGCGCCGTCAGGCTCTCACGGTCGCCGGTGCGGTTCATGCGCTTTAAAACGCGTGCGGAAGCGTGCTGCAGCGGCAGATCGATATACTTCACAATCTTCTCTTCCTCCGCCATCGTCTCCAAAAGCTCATCCGTCAAAGCGTCCGGGTAACAATAGAGCACGCGCAGCCACTTGAGGCCGTCAATTTTGCACAGGCGGCGCATCAGCTTTGCAAGGGAATATTCGCCGTACAGGTCAATGCCGTAGCGGGTCGTATCCTGTGCAATAAGGATGAGCTCCTTCGCTCCGTTTTCAACGAGACCGCGCGCTTCTTCCTCAATGCTCTCCATCGTGCGGCTGCGGTAGCCGCCGCGGATCATCGGAATCGCGCAGTAAGTACATTTGTTGTCGCAGCCCTCTGCAATCTTGATATACGCAAAATAGCTCGGGGTCGAAAGCTCGCGCTCGCCGCACAGCGGCATTTTGCTCTTTTCGGGAAAGCTCTCCGTAAAATCATTCATTGCACTTTCAATACACGCCGCAATGTCCGCGTTCGCGCCGATGCCGAACACACCGTCCACCTCGGGCAGCTCTTTGTGAATTTCCTCGCGGTAGCGCTCCGCAAGACATCCCGTCACCACAATCTTCTTGATGCGGCCCTCTTTTTTCAGCGTCGCAAGCTCCAGAATTTCATCGATGGATTCCTGCTTCGCGCTGTCGATAAAGCCGCAGGTATTCACGATTGCAACGTCTGCAAGCGCAGCGTCATCGCACAGCTCAAAGCCCGCGTTTTTCAGGTTCGCCATCAGCATTTCGCCGTCCACCTGGTTTTTGGCACAGCCAAGGCTGACCATTCCCACTTTAATTGCCATGTATATAACCCTTTCTCGGTGCATATCCAAGCTTTAGACATGCCCTTATATAATTTCTGTTCTGCCGCTACCTATTTTAGCAGAAAACGAGCGGCTTTTCAATCGAAATGCCGCCCGTTCACAAAAATCATACTAAATTAACTTTGAGTTTTACAAATCTTCTCTATTTTTAAACTGTGATTTTAAACTACAATGTATTTTATAGCCAAATTAACGAATTAGGGTTAACATTTATTTTAACATAATATGGAACTAAAATACCTGCCTGTTGTGCCTGATACATTGTATTAACAGCCACCCCGGCTACTCCTGTATAGTCACCACTGGCATAATCATATCGATCGCTGACGTTTAAAGACGAATTTGACAAACTAATAGTTTTAGTATAATTAAAGGCATGGATTGCATAATACAAGTCAAGCAATGCCGTTGCTGTTCCAGACTTTGGAAAAACTCCCGACCCTGAAGTTGTACTATCCTTCCATATTTGAGCTAATAATGGCGATCCATTACATAAATACCCATAGCTTGGTGTATAATTGGAATTAATCGTGGTATTATTTCTTGCATGCGTTAATAGTTCTGCTGATAAATAATATCCCTGAGAGTTAAAATATGCTACTACTGTCGAAACTGAGGCTGACAAGCTTGCATTACTTCTCGCAGCATAATTGGCAGCAGGATAACTCTCCTCAGAATACGCAAGATAATCGTTAATAAGCAATTTTGTCGTTACAATTAGTTCTTCTAATTGTTGAATTTCTTCTACTGAACCAGCATCTTCTGCCATTTTTTCAAATCGGTTTATCTGATCATACAGTTCCTTTACAACATCAAATTCTGATGTTGTATCGGCAGCATTGATTTGATTTGACTCTACAGGTTCAAACTCCGTATAGATCGTTTGCGCTTCTGCATAAGAGAAAGGTTGAACAACGAAAAAAGTAGCAACAATGATAGATAATATTCGAACAGCTTTTCTCATAATAACCTCCAAATTACTCTCAAATCGTTATCTGCATAACAAACATTCGGTTTTCAATACAATCAAAAAATATATATAGGCTACTTCCATCATTTTTCAAAATTTTACGTTTATACAGATTATTTGAAAATGAGGGAAAAAATAATTTTGGAACCCCAATTTGATGAAGATTATTTTCAACCTCTTTCACTGAGATTTCAATATTAGAATCTTTAAAAAAGCCTATATCAACATCTCCATCAACTTCAAACACAGTATAACGAATTCCATCGCCCATTGCTATATCTTTAGATCGTGCATTATATATTTCAGTTAGCTCACCAGGTAATTCAATATTCCAATATTCTTCATACCTTTCTTGATTAGTTTTACCAAACCCAAATATGGGACTTATTTCAAATAAAAGAGCAACTATTACTAAACATAAGCAAAAAAAGAAAACGCATACTTTTTTTGTCATATTATTCTCCCTTCTACTATGTTATAGCGATATTAAAAACATCTGAACCACCTTCTCAAGTATATTTTTCGCTTAAAATATATCATGCAAGAGCTAATTTGTCAATAACTAAAATTCACATTGTTATTTTTTATTGTTTGTTTTGTATAACACGGCCATCGCGCACGGCACTTTGCCCGGGCACCAGATGTATTCCGCATCGGTATAGCCCGCGTCCTTAAAGAACTGCTCATAAGAGTTCAGCGTAAATTCCCGCTTAAAATCCGCGCCCGTCTTGTCGATGGCATTGGTAATGCCGTTCGTTTTTCCGTTTTTCTTTTCGTTCATATAAGTCGGTATGATGAGCCTGCCGTCCTTTTTGCACACCCTGTCCGTCTCGCGCAACGCACAAAACGGCCCTGCAACCAAAGCAGCGCCGTTTTACGGTCATTCTTCTGAATTTAAGACAGAGAAGATCTCGTCAAAGCCGTAGCCGTAGCGCTGCAAGGCGGCTACGGCACGGCGGCGCACTTTTTCGTCTTCGCGCGCCATGGGATACTTTCGCTCCAAAATGGCGCGGATGTTTTCCTCTGTTTCCGAACGTTCTGTGGAAAACTCGTCCATCACCGCGGCGATGAGCGCGTCGTCAATGCCCTTTTGGCGCAGCTCCTGCTTTACGCGGCGCGCGCCGAATTTTTTGCGTGTGAAAAGCTCGTTTGCAAGGCGGCGGGCGTAGTTCTCGTCATTTAGTAAGCCCAGCTCTTCCATGTGCTCCACGGCGCTTCGGGCAGCCTCGCGGTCAAATTCCGCGCGGGTGATCTTGTTTTCCAGCTCTTTTTTGGAGTGGGCGCGGTGCTCCAAAAGGTACAGCGCCTTTTCCTCGGCGCGGTGCTTTGCAGAGGCCTGCAAAAGCGCGTGCAGCTCCTCGTCGTCGAGTTCGTCGCCGATAGAAATGCCGCGGCGCAAAAGCGTTTCCGTGTCCACCTTCACCACCGCTTCGCCGTCAATATAAAGCTGCGAAAGTCTGTGGCGGCGCGGAGCGATATCCGTAATCTTCATTATTCGTCGTCATCGACCGTGATGTCGATGTCTGCCTGCACGTTCTTACGGGTGTTCTCCGCCTGCTCGGGGGATTCTTCCTCCTCGGCCTTTTCAACGGGCTTCGGCGCACTGCCGCCCTTGATGGACTTTGCGTAGAGCTTATCCGCGTTCTGACGGACGAGCTCGGAAATTTCCTCAAAAATATCCGGGTTGTCGCGCAGGAAATTCTTCGCATTGTCGCGGCCCTGACCGATGCGCGTGCCGTTGTAGGAGAACCACGCGCCGCTCTTCTGCACGATCTCGAGCCTTTCGGCAAGGTCAAGCAGGTCGCCGACCTTCGAGATGCCCTGCCCGTACATGATGTCGAATTCGACCTCACGGAACGGCGGCGCAACCTTGTTTTTCACAACCTTGACCTTTGTGCGGGAGCCGATGATGTCGGTACCGCTCTTCAAAACCTCCTTCTTGCGCACATCGAGACGCACGGAGGAGTAGAATTTCAGCGCACGGCCGCCCGGCGTGACCTCCGGATTGCCGTAGACAACGCCGACTTTTTCGCGCAGCTGGTTGATGAAAATGGCGACGCAGTTTGACTTCGAGATGGCACCGGCAAGCTTTCTTAACGCCTGCGACATCAAACGCGCCTGCAAGCCGACGTGGCTGTCGCCCATTTCGCCCTCGATCTCCGCGCGCGGAACGAGCGCTGCCACGGAGTCCACAACGATAACATCGATGGCGTTGGAGCGCACGAGCGCCTCGGTGATCTCGAGCGCCTGTTCGCCGGTATCCGGCTGCGAAACGAGCAGAGAATCCACGTCTACGCCGAGCGCGGACGCATAGACCGGGTCAAGTGCGTGCTCCACGTCGATAAACGCCGCGTTGCCGCCCATTTTCTGGCCTTCGGCGACGCAGTGGAGCGCCAAGGTGGTCTTACCGGAGGATTCCGGCCCGTAGATTTCAATGATTCTGCCGCGCGGCAGACCGCCGATGCCGAGCGCGAGGTCCAGCGAAAGAGAGCCGGTGGAGATCGCATCCACGTGCATGCCGTTGTTCTGGCCAAGGCGCATGACAGCGCCCTCGCCGAACTGCTTTTTAATCTGCGTCAACGCAGTCTCAAGCGCTTTGCGCTTGTCTTCGGGCTTGATGTCCTCCACTTTTTTGCTTACGGGGCTTTTATTTTCCTTCGCCATGGTTATATCCTCACTTCTTTTGAAATTTGGGTTATGGTTCCTGATTGATTGTGTTTCCGTCGAGCGTGGTTAAAGTTTTCGCCAACCTTTTTCAAAAGGCTGTGGTTTCCAAAGGTGAAACTCTTTTTTTACTGCCTCTATTATACTAAATCCGTCGAAAAAAAGCAACGGTTTTCTCGAACATATTTTCTTTTCTTGCTGAGGTGAGCGAAAAAGCGACAGTTAAGAGGACATCACAGGACATCGGCGGACATCTTTTTGCGCAAAAAGGGCAGAACCCCGGAGAAAACCGGAACTCTGCCCCTTTTTTAGCTTATGTAGAAATTACAGACCGAGCAGTTCGGTTGCCGCTTTCTCCATTTTTGCGATGATCTCGTCGGACTCTGCGGCGGTTTTACCCTTGCCGGAGAGGTAAATTTTGATCTTCGGCTCTGTGCCGGACGGGCGGACGATGAGCTTGCTGCCGTTCTCCAGACGATACTCGAGCACGTTGGACTTCGGAAGCGTGATCTCCGTCTTCTCCGCGCCCTCTGTGCGCACGGAAAGCTGATAGTCGCTGTCGCCAACGACCTTGAAGCCGGCAATCTCTGCCGGAGCGTTGTGGCGCAGATGATCCATGATGGAATTCATCTTCTTCATGCCGTCTTCGCCCTCAAACGCGAAGTTGCACAGGGCGTTCTTGTAGTAGCCATACTTTTCGTACAAAACATTGATGGCATCGACGAGCGTCATGCCCTTTTCTTTGTAGTAGGAAGCCATTTCGCAGATGATCATGCTGCCGTCCACGGCGTCCTTATCGCGCACATAGCCGCCGGAGAGGTAGCCGTAGCTCTCTTCAAAGCCGAGCAGGTAGCGCTCCGGGTGACCTTCGCTCTCAAGCAAAGCAATCTGGTCGCCGATATACTTGAAGCCGGTGAGGGTACGGCGAATTTCAATGCCGTAATCCTTCGCGATGCCGTTGACCATATCGGTGGAAACAATCGTCGTGACCGCGACCGGGTCCTTCGGCATGGTGCCGAGCTCCGTTTTGCACTGTGCAATAAAGTTCAGGAGCAGAATGCCCACTTCGTTGCCGGTCATGAGCACATACTCGCCGTGCTGGTTGACGGCGATGCCTACGCGGTCACAGTCCGGATCGGTCGCGAGCAGCAGGTCGGGCTTTACGGTCTTGCAGAGATCAAGGCCCTTCTGGAGTGCTTCGCGGATTTCCGGATTCGGGTACGGGCAGGTGGGGAAGTTGCCGTCCGGCTCGCTCTGCTCCGGCACAACGGTGATGTCCTTCACGCCGATGCGGTCGAGGATGCGCAGCACGCACATTTTGCCGCTGCCGTTGAGCGGGGTGTAGACGAGCTTGAGGTTATCCGCCGGCTTACCGAGGATGCTCACGCCGTAAACCGCGTCGATGAACGCGTTGACGGTCTCTTCGCCAATATATTCCGCCTTGCCGGAAGCGAGCGCCTCCTCAAACGGGATTTTCTTCACGTCCGCGAAAATATCGAGCGCTTCGATCTCCGCCATAATGCCGTCTGCCATGCCTTCCGTTACCTGACAACCGTCGTTGCCGTAGGCCTTATAGCCGTTGTACTTTGCCGGGTTGTGGCTTGCGGTAACGCAGATGCCTGCATCACAGTGCAGGTGACGCACAGCGAAGGACAGCGCCGGGGTCGGCATGAGTTGCGGGTAGAGGTACGCCTTGATGCCGTTTGCGGCGAGCACCGCTGCGGACTCTTTGGAGAACAGCACGCCCTTGTTGCGGCTGTCGTGTGCAATGGCAACGGAAAGGAGCTTACCCTCCGTGTTGTGCTTATTCAGGTAGTTTGCAAGGCCCTGTGTCGCCTT
>ERZ506896.1509-NODE-1509-length-11257-cov-9.629530_pt1 | contig 11257 bp, 10 predicted proteins | sample MGYA00513176_ERZ506896 | MGnify/ENA metagenome assembly ERZ506896
CAGTTGATTTGTGAGGAAGGAGATGCAGGAGAAGTGGCATTGGAATGTGAGCTTCTTGCACGTACCGATCATGCCCGTAATTTGCCCAATGACCTTTTGCAAAAGTTGTGTAAAAAGGATGTGCTGGATGGGCAAATTGGGATTTTAGCAGATACAGGTTTGCGGATCAACGAATACGGAGGCCTGCTGTTTTGCTCTATCGGGTATACAGATGGTTCACAGGGCCGCATGTATTTTATACGGGTCAGCGGCCAGCTTAGTCGGCAAAATACCCGCACGGAATACCCTAAGACAGACCCTTCCTATCGGCTCATTCCAATTTCACAGGAACTCGGAGAACAGCTGATAGCCGAGCGGGAAAATCTTGAACTGCGGTATGGCGATATGTCTTTGCTGCTGCGCATTGGTCAGCCGGAAGAATCTGAGTATTGCACCGATGCCGTCACCATTTCCTCCCATATGCGGCAACTGAAGGAACAGATTCCCCAGTTGTTGCGCCAGCCTGAATTTTTGGAAGAAATGCGCAAAAATCGTCCCTACACCTTTGATAAAGCCAGTCAGGACGAATATCTGAATAGTATGTTGACTGCGCATGCTTTACGTCGCTATTTTTGTACCTGGCTATATACGGTGAGTGGGGTTGAAACCAATGAGATTTATTCTCTCATGGGGCACCTGAACAAAAACATACGGCAGCGCTCAGGGCCTTGCGGGCCGCTTCGCCATGCAGGATCTGTTTAGCCATAATGCTCTATCTCCTTTTTATCTGGTTTCAAAAGAAAGCTTATTCTTCGACGATGGCAAGAATGTCACTCTGACGCACGATGGTGCATTCCTCGCCGTCCACCTTGACTTCGGTGCCGGAGTACTTGCTGGTGAGGACCTTATCGCCAACCTTGACGATCATCTCAACGTCTTTGCCATCGACATTGCCGCCGGGGCCGACTGCGATAACTTCAGCAACCTGCGGCTTTTCCTTGGCGGAACCGGTCAGGATCAGGCCGCCCTTGGAGGTTTCTTCTTCTTCAACGAGTTTGATCACAACGCGATCAGCAAGAGGTTTGATTTTCATGATGAAATATCCTCCTATAATTAAAGTTTCTTTGAAACATTTTGTTTAGCACTCTTTTCTCCTGAGTGCTAAATCTATTATAGCGTTCCTTTGCCAAAAATCAACCCCTTGAAGTATAAAATTTTTGTGAACAGTGTTTTTTGTCGTTTATTCGTTGTAATTTATTAGCGTTCCGGGCTGTTTTCTATCTGTTTTTTGGTCTTGGCTGGCAGACTGCCCGGCTGAATGGCACACTGGCACTGCAAATAAAGGCGTGCTTTGGTGGGGATCAGCCTTCGCCGGGGCGGTGCCAGTGCAGGGTAAGCTCCGCCCGCAGCGCCCCCTGCGTGCTGCCATAACGGTTTTGCAGCCAGAAACACAGGTCGAGCTGGTCGGCATCCGGGCCGTTTATTCCGTACAGTGCCGTTATCAAACCGTCAAATTCCCGGTTGGCGGCTGCGGCAAATGCCACCTGCAGTTCGGCATCCGGGCGGACGGTGGGAGTCAGGTCTTTCAGTTCCACATCCCGCAGGGTCAGGTTTACCCGCACGCTGCCGGGGGCCAGTACCTGCACATCGGCGGCGGCTTTGGCGGCAAGGTGCAGGTCATCCGGCAACGTGCAGTCCAACCGATGGGCCTGGCCGCACAGAATAGCCGCCAGCTGGGCAGCCAATGGGCTTTGCGTCTGGCGGGCTGTATTGGCAGCGGTATCATAAAACAGCATGGCGTATTCCCCGCCCGCACTGACGGGCACAGCGGCGGTTTCGGCGTTATCAAACAGGGTTTGCAGGCCGCAGTGCAGCTGCTGCTTTTCTTCCAGAGCTTTCAAGTTTTCGTACAGGGTCGGCGTTTGGTCCTGGATGGGCATCTGCACGGCAGGATCCAGCACAAACACGGCGATTTCCGGCGCGGGGCGGGCGGTGCTTTGCAACAGCTGAGCGATTTCTTCTGCCAGCGGCCAGCTGCACCCGGCAGGCAGAACGGCAAGGTCCATCAGGCCGTAAAACGGCTGGCCGTTCATGGTTTGGGCGGCGGCATTCCAGGCGGCAGCACAGGTAGCGCCGCTGCCGGTAAAGGTTTTGCAGGCGGCGGAATCCTCGCTTTGCTGGTCACTGGTCAAAAGCGTGACCGTGTAGCCGGCATCCTGCGCGGTAAAAAACACCGCCCGCACAATTTCCCTGTGGGAAAGCAGCTGCCCGCCGCAGCCCGCCAACAGGCAGCCCAGCAGCACCGCCGCCATCAGGCGGGATGTTTTATGCATGATACAAGCCATTGGCAGCCTCCTGTTACCATCACAACCGCAGCGAAGCCCCAGCAGACGGCACTGCGCCAATAAAATGCCTGTTCCAGCGGCACGGTGCGCAGCACAGCACACAACAGAGCCATGCCGCCAAAGTACAGCGGGTAACGGTCCAGCCCGGCAGCAGCGCTGCCCGCCCCGGCGCGGCCACCCCACAGTTCCACCATGGCATACAGGTACAGTGCCAGCCGCACCGTGACTACCATGCACCACAGCAAAATTTGCAGCCATTCCAGCCGGTTAAAAATTGAAAGCGCCCCGCACTGTGCAGCCCCCTGCACCGGGGTTTGGCGGGTGGGCATGGCCGCGCCAAAAAACAGCTCCAGCAGCAGGTGGACCGCGGCATCAAAGCCCAGTGCTGACGCGGCAAATGTTACTGCCTTGCGGCAGCGCTGGCCGGGCTGCGGAGGCCAAAGGGCAAACAGCAGATATTCCGGCGGGAGCGCCAGCTGAGAAACAAACGCCGCCTGCCAGTCCTGCCCTGTCAGCGGTGCCGCATGCAGGTTGGGTACACGCAGGCGCGGCGCGACCGAGAGTACCATGATTGCCATACACGCGGCACCGAACACCAACAAGGCGTTGGCCGTCTGGCGCAGGGCGGGCTCCCGCCGGAGGTAGATGACCGGTGCCAGCACGACAAAACAGGTGCCCGCCAGCCCCAGTGTACCGGGGTACACGCTGCCAAACAGGGCGTGCAGGCGCAGAATTTCCAATGCTGAACTGATTGCCAGCAAAACACAGAGAACTTTTTGCAGCAGGGTGTTTCCCTGCCAGCTGGTCGACACTAACAGAAGCACAGCGGCCAGCACCGCCGTGCTGGCGGGCAGAGCCAGCAGCCCTGCCCGCGCCCAATAACCGGTGTGCAGCCGCAGCAGCGTATCGGCCAGAATGCTGAGGAGCAGCACGGGGTAAAAATCCACATTACTCTTTTGCATGGCGCGGCAGCACCTCCCCTTTTTGTGCCAGGCGGGACCAGATGGCCCGCACAAAACCATCCCGCAAGGCTGCCTTGCCCGGCGGCATGAGCGGGTAAAGATAATCATAACCGAACGGGTCGCTGCCGCAGGCCATGGCCAGAATCAGCAGCGCCCCGCAGGCCAGCCCCGGCACACCGAACAGTCCCGCCAGCAGTATGACCGCAAAGCGGAACAGAATCGACTGTTCATACAGCGCCGGGACTGCCAGGGTGGCGATGGTGGCCGCCGCGGCCATGGTGAGCACCGGCACGCTGATGATGCCCGCCGAGACAGCGGTTTCGCCAATGATGAGTGCCCCCACAAGGCTGACGGTGTGGCTGATGGATTTGGGGGCGCGCAGCCCGGCTTCACGCACAATTTCCAGCAGCAGGGTCACGGCCAGCATTTCCGGCATGGGCGGTAGCGGCGTGGAGGCTTCGCCCTGGGCCAGTTTGGCCAGCAGGTGCACGGGGATCAGCTCCGGCGCAAAGCTGACCGCCATGACATACAGCCCCGGCCCAAACACCGCCAGCAAAAACGCCAGATATTTGAGCAGGCGAATGAGACCGGCAAACACTGCGCCGGAAGAATAATCGTCCAGGCATTCAAAGTGCTCGGCAAAAAAGCTGGGCACCACCATGGCAAGCGGACTGCCGGATACAAGGATAACGATTTTGCCCTCACAGATGCGGGCGCAGGCGGTGGCCGGACGCTCGGTATAGGCTGCCGCGGGGAAAAGGTTGAGCTTGTCCTGCTTGAGGAACGAGGCAAAATAGGTGCTGTCCAGCAGGACGGGGATTTGTACCCCGGCCAGCCGCTGTTTGAGGGTTTGCACCACATCCGCCGGGGCCAGGGCGGTATCATAACAAATGGCGTACTCGGTTTTGGCACGGGTGTTGGCGGTGCAGATCTCCGCCGTAAAGCTGCCGGTGCGGAACTGGCGGCGCAGCTGGGAAATGTTATTGCGCAGGTGCTCGGTAAAGGCATCCTGCGGGCCGCGCATGTTGCCTTCCCCGCTGGGGTTGGTCACGCTGCGGCCCGGCATATCCTGGGTGGAAAACGCCAGCGCCTGGCCGCTGCCCTCCACCAGCAGCACGGCCATGCCGCCGGCGAGGGCTTCCACCAGCTGGGTACGGGTGGTGATGGGGGTTTGCTCTGTGGGTAGGCAGCTTTGCTCTGCCAGGTACTGCACCAGCTGCGGCCCGGCCTTGCAGCCCGGCACGCCTTGACCCAGTGCGTGCAGCACCATGATGCAGAGTTTTTCCGGCGAGGAAAGCCCCGCAAACATGGCGATGCAGCAGCGGCAGCCGCAAATCGTAAAGCTTTTGGTATAGAAATCCGATGAGCCGCCAAACATAGTTTGCAGAAACGCCTGATTTTCAGCAAGGGCCTGCCCCAGCGGCTGGTTATCCGCAGTTGTCATGTAATCACCTTCCCTTGCTGTTCAGTGTGACCCAAAAACGGCAGGGATAAACGCAGGAGGTGTTTTTATGCTTGCATCGGTTTTGCATACCGTAATTATTTATGCTGTGGTTATTTTTGCCATGCGGCTGATGGGCAAGCGGCAGCTGGGGGAGTTGCAGCCATCCGAGCTGGTAACAACGTTCATGATTTCCAATGTTGCCTCCATCTGCATTGATGAGCCGGATCTGCCGCTGCTTTCCAGTCTGGTGCCGATTTTATTGATTGCGGCGCTGGAAATATTGAACTCAACCGCCGCCTATTACCTGCCCGGCTATGCGGCGCTGCTGTTTGGGAGACCGGTGACGGTAATCCAGGATGGGCAGATCCGGCAGGATGCACTGCGGCATCTGCGCATGACGCCGGGCGATCTGATGGAAGCGCTGCGCGGCAAGGATATTTTTGACCCGCGGCAGGTAGTATGGGGTGTGGTGGAGCCCAGCGGGAGCATCAGCGCCGCGCAAAAAGTGGCGGACGACAGCCCGCTGCTGCCGCTGTTGGTAGACCAGGAAGTTTACCCCGAAAATCTGGCCCAGCTGGGGCGCAATGAAGCCTGGCTGGATACCGACCTTGCCAGGCGCGGGATGCGGCGGGCAGAGGTACTGGCTTACCTTGGCAATAAGGAAAGCTGCGTTGTGATACAAAAAAAGACCGCCCAGAACGGGCGGTCTGAAAAACCGGAAAGTACAGGTGGTTTTTGAATGAAGCGCAACTGGTATGCCATCGCCATTCTGGTCCTGCTGGCGGCGGTGCTGCTTGGCTGCAAACAGTATGTAAGCGCCACTGCGGGCAGCCTGCGCGCCCAGGTGCAAAGCGCTTATGCGCAGACACTGACGCAGCAGTACCCGCAGGCGCAGCAGGCTTTCCGGCAGGCCGCGCACAGTGCAAGGCAGGCCAGCAAAAAGCTGGGGCTGCTGGTGCGCCGCAACGCGCTGGATCGCATGAACGAAACCATGTCGGTTTTGCCGCAGTATGCCAACCCGGAAAACCAGGCCGACCTTGCGGTGGAAGCTGCACGGGTGCTGGCGCAGATCGACCAGCTGGAGCAGTGCTTTACGGGCACATTTTAGCCCTGCATGCCGCCGTTTTTGACGCGGGAATCCAGCATGTCTTTCAGCTCATCCATAAAGGTGTTGACATCGCTGAACTGGCGGTAGACGGAAGCAAAGCGCACATAGGCAACGTCGTCCATCTTTTTCAGCTGCTCCATGGCAAGGTCCCCAATATAGACGGAGGTCACTTCCCTGTCGTAAGAGTTCAGCAGCACCTGTTCAATGCGGCTGACGGCGGCATCCAGCTGCTCATAGCTGACAGGGCGCTTTTCGCAGGCGCGCAGCATGCCGTTGAGCAGTTTCTGGCGGTCGAACACTTCACGCGAACGGTCTTTTTTGATGACCATCAGGGGCACAGTTTCCACGATCTCATAGGTGGTAAAGCGTTTTTTGCAGGAAAGGCACTCGCGGCGGCGGCGGATCTTTTCGCCGTCCTCCGTGGGGCGCGAATCAATTACCTTGGATTCATCGGCACCGCAGTACGGGCAACGCATAGCAAAGTTCCTCCTGGTTTACGCTTTCTTGGGGGCGGGGGCAGCCTTGCGGGTCTTATAGCTGACCCACAGCTGGGTTGCAATACACATGGTGCTGTAAACACCGCTGACCATACCAAACAGCAGCGGCACCGCAAAGGTGAAGATGCTGTCCAGCTTGAAGATGATGGACACCACGCAGACGATTGCCAGTGCAATGCAGGTGGTGATACTGGTCATCATGGAACGGCCAAAGCTCTGGTTGATGGACAGGTTGACCAGCTCCGGCAGGGACATCTTTTTGCCGTAAAGGCCGTTGTTCTCGCGGATACGGTCATAGATAACAACGGTATCGTTGATGGAGTAGCCCAGAATGGTAAGCATAGCTGCAATAAAGTTGCCGTTGAGGGGAATGCGCAGCAGAACAAAGACGCCGTACACAACAAACATATCGTGCAGCAAAGCAACGATTGCCATGGCACCGGCGGACCAGCCGCCAATGCGGCGGAAACGCACGGCAACGTACAGCAAAATCAGCACGCAGGCAGCCACAACAGCCACAACGCTCTTGGCCAGGAACTCGTTGCCGATGGTGGGGTTGACGTTGCTGACTTCCTGCTGGACAAACTGGTTGTCCGGGTAGGTGGTGTTCAGGGTTTCGATCATGCTGTCCAGCTGCTCGGTGGAAAGGGTCTCGCTGCCGGGCAGGTTGATGGTCAGGGTCTGTGCACCGGAAACATCAGTGCCGGTCTGTACGGTCAGGTTGCTCTGACCCAGCTCGGCGGCTACCGTCTGCTTGACATTGTTCAGGTCAACATCGCCCTGGTAGCCAACGGTAACCATAGCGCCACCCTTGAACTCGATATCCATGGTAACGCCGAAGACAAAGCTGAACACCAGCACCACGGCAACCAGAACGCCGGAGAAGGTGTAGAACTTCTTGCGGTTGCCGACAAAGTTGATGTTGGGGCACTTGTAAGTCTTTTTGCCATCCTTGGAACCGCCATACAGAACGGGGTTGCGGAACACCTTGCAGCGGGATGCACCACGGATCATAATGCGGGTTGCAAACACGCCAAAGACAAAGTTGAGCAGAACACTGGTGAGCAGCGTGAAGCCGAAAGAGTAGATGCTGCCAGCCGTGGAAGGACCAAACATGAAGAAGATGGGGTTGAACACCTTGCCCCAGAAGCCATCGGTGGGGCCAAAAGCACCCATCAGCAGGGCTGCAACGATGACGATGGTCACGTTGCCGTCAATGATGGGGGTCAGGCCCATCTTGAAGCCGCTGGCGATAGCGCCATCCAGCGTTTTGCCGTTGCCAAGCTCTTCTTTGATGCGCTCAGCGGTGATAACGTTGGCGTCAACGCCCATACCGATACCAAGGATGATACCGGCGATACCGGGCAGGGTCAGCGTGGAGCCATTGAACACGGTGAAGTAACCGGAAACAAATGCCAGCGTGGCGACAACTTGGCCAAACAGAGAGATGACCGCAATGGTACCGGGCAGACGGTAACGCACGATCATGAGCAGAGCCACAAAGGCAAAGGCAATGATGCCGGCCAGCACCATCACATCCAGGCTCTTAGCGCCCAGGGTGGGGCTGATGGTGGAGAAGCTTTCGGCCGAGAGGGCAAAAGGCAGAGAACCGGAGTTAATCTGGTTTGCCAGCGCGGTGACCTGGTCCTGGGTGAAAGAACCTTCGATCACAGCGTTGCCGTCCGTGATGGCAGTCTTGACGGTAGCGGTGGAGATGTTCTCGCCGTCCAGCCAAATGGAGATGGTGCCGTTGGACTGGGCTGCCAGCTCGGTGGTGGCCTCAGCAAACTTTTTGGCACCGTCAGCACTGAACTGCAGCTGAACAACATAACCGTTTTCCTGGTTGTAGCCTGCGGTTGCGGACGTCACATCGTCACCGCTCAGGATCTCTTCGCCGTCGGCAGTAGAGCCCTTGCGGAACACCATCTCGGCGGTGGTGCCGATCTCGTCAATGGCGGTCTGGGGATTAAAGTCGGTTTCGCCGGTTTTCCAGGGGAAACGGACGATGATGCGGTCCTTGTTATAGTCCACATAATCCTCATAGTCGGTAATGCCAAGGCCGACCAGACGGTCTTCGATGACGGTTTTGGCCGCGGTCATCTGGTCATCGGTGGCTTCCACACCGTCAGCCGGCATGAACGTCACGTCCACGCCGCCGCGGATGTCGATACCGAAGCGGATATCCTCCGCGCCCTTGATGTAGACGTTCTTGGTATCGCCGTATGTGTAGCTCACGCCGAACAGGGCGGTAAACGAGAACACGACGATCAGCAGCGCCGTGACAATCAGATGCCACGACTTCCCTCTCTTATTCATATGTACCTCCAAACATTGCCCGCGCACCGGCACGGGCGGGGTTTTATTACCGGCGTATGCGCGTTGCCACACACCGCCATGCAGGGAAGCAGCCGCCTGCCGGAAAGCAGGCGGCTTTTTCCCTTTTTACAGGCGCACCCGGCCGGGAAAACCGGGCGTACCTGTTTTAACTATATAGGATGGCTGCTTATTTTATTCTGCCAGCAGCTTTTCGACCACAGCCAGGCGCACGCAGACGGTGAGCAGCATGGATGCGGTTTCTACCTCAGACAGGCTGGGGTAAGTGGGGGCAATGCGCAGGTGGGAATCCTGCGGGTCAATGCCATAAGGGAACGCTGCGCCGGCGCCGGTCAGGGTCAGGCCGCAGTCCTTGCAGAGCTGGGCTACACGCTTGGCACAGCCGGGCATGACATACAGGCTGATGAAGTATCCGCCTTTGGGATTGGTCCAGTGGGCGATATCGCCGCAGGGGGTCAGCTCATGGGCAAAGGTGGTTTTGACTGCGTCAAAGCAGGGCACCAGGCGGCGGCGATGCTTGGCCATATGCTGCAGCACGCCGTCCTTGTTCTTCAGGAAGCGGACATGGCGCAGCTGGTTCATCTTGTCATAGCTGATGATCATGACAGAGAAGCGCCTGCAGATATAAGCCAAAGATTTTTCACTGCATGCCAAGGCAGAAACACCAGCGCCGGGGAAGGTGATCTTGCTGGTAGAGGTGAACATGAAAACGCGGTCCTCGGTGCCATACTGCTTGCTTTCATTCAGCAGCACCGGGGTCTCGATGATTTCATCGGTCAGGTGGTGGACAATGTAAGCTTCGTCCCAGAAAATCTTGAAATCCGGGGCAGCGGTCTTCATGGATGCAAAGCGGCGGATGGTTTCATCGCTGTAGACATAGCCATCGGGGTTGGAGTACTGCGGTACGCACCAGATGCCCTTGATGGTGTCGTCTTCGGCAACCAGCTTTTCCACCATATCCATATCGGGGCCGTCCGGCGTCATGGGGATCGTGATCAGCTCAAAGCCAAACTCCTCGGTGATTTTGAAATGGCGGTCATAGCCGGGGGCCGGGCAGAGGAACTTGCGGTGCTCCACCTGGGACCACGGGCAGGGGGATTCCGGGAAGCCAAAGGTATGACCTATGCTGATAAGGTTGTACATCAGCTGCAGGCTGGAGTTGCCGCCCACAAAAACCTCGCTGGACTTAACGCCCATCACATCGCCAAACAGGGCGCGGGCTTCTTCCAAACCTTCCAAGTTGCCATAATTGCGGGCATCATAGCCATTCTCGGTGGTATAGTCACTCATTTTCAGCAGATCCATGGCCAGGTCCATCTGATGAGGGCCTGGTTTACCGCGGGCCATGTTGAGCTTAAGGCCCTTGGCCTTGAACTCGGCATAGGATTGTTCCAGCGCAGCCTTTTCTGCACGGAGCTGGTCTTTGGACATTTCAAAATAATTTGCCATAATCATTTCCCCTTAGATCGTGGGCTGCCATGGTGCTGCACGCGCACAGGGCAGGTCCAAGTACGTTTCCCTCTTGTGTCCGCTTGTATGCACAGAGCATACAGTTTTCAGACATACATATTAGTATAAACGAAACGGCCACAATATACAAGCAGTTTTGAAATTTTTCCCACAAAAAGCAGGCGGTTTTTGGCCCAAAAGCAGGTAAAGAAGAATGGATAACCAGCCATAGATTTCTATATTGACCTTTCAGCGTGGACATGTTACACTTTTGTTGTAATAAGTTGTACGCATATTTATTCATGAGCTCAACTTTTGTCCGGCCGGGCAGCACAACTGGAGTATGGTTATGGAACAGCATGTCACCTTCCGGCGCGTGGCCGGTATGCTGGTGGGCATTGTGATCATCAGCCTTGGTGTTGCCCTTTTCAAGTTTGCCCATCTGGGCAACGACCCTTTCAACGCGCTCAACATCCGCTCTGCGGAGCTTGCCGGGCTGACCCTTGGCGTACAGAACCTGATTTATAACGCGGTATTTTTCACGATGCAGATGATTTGGGGCCGCAGATATGTCGGCTTTGGCACCGTTGCAAATGCCGTTTGCTGTGGGTTTATCATCACGTTTTTCTATGATTTTCTCACTGCGCATTTTGCACAGGCCGCTACCCTGCCCGCACAGCTGGCGTGGGTGGCTGCAGCGGTGGTGTGCACCTCACTTGGCATTTCGCTGCACCAGACCTCCGATTTGGGGGTTGCCCCGTATGATTACCTGGCGCTGGGCCTGCGGGACCACACGCCACTCCCCTATTTCTGCTGCCGCCTTTTTACGGATACGCTGTGCGCATTGCTGGCTTTTTTGCTGGGCGGGCTGCTGGGGCTGGGCACCCTGATCTGTGCGTTCTGCCTGGGACCGCTGATCCAGTTTTTCAACACCCATGTTTCCGAAAACGTGTTGCAATATATTCCAACCGGGCGGCAGGCATAATATTTACCAGCGGCGCAATCATAATTTTGCAGCGGCGGCAGCTTTGGCTTGCCGCTGCTTTTGGTTGTTTAATGGCATTTTATCTAAATTTGGTGTAAGATATAAGGCAATACCGCATAATTCTAAGTGCCGATACGGCGAGCGAGGTGCGGCA
>ERZ506896.1511-NODE-1511-length-11243-cov-4.100822_pt1 | contig 11243 bp, 6 predicted proteins | sample MGYA00513176_ERZ506896 | MGnify/ENA metagenome assembly ERZ506896
CACCTCGTCGGGCTCGCCCATGGACACCCACACGTCGGTGTAGATGACGTCGGCGTCCGTGGCAGCTTCCTTCACGTCCTCGGTGCACTTCACGGTGCAGCCGTTCTCGGCAGCGATGCCCTCGCAGGTCTTGATGAGCTCCTCGTCCATCCAGCAGTCCTTCGGGCCGCAGCCGACGAAGTTCATGCCGAGCTTGGCGCACATCACCATGAGCGAGCGGCCCATGTTGTTCTTAAGGTCACCGAAGAAGACGAACTTCAGACCCTTGATGTCGTAGTTGAAGTTCTCCTGCACGGTGAGGATGTCGGCGAGCATCTGGGTGGGATGCCACTCGGTGGTCAGACCGTTCCACACGGGCACGCCGGCGTTCTCGGCCAGATCCTCCACGTCGGTCTGGGCGAAGCCGCGGAACTCGATGCCGTCGTAGAAGCGGCCGAGCACGCGGGCGGTGTCCTCGATGGACTCCTTCTTGCCCATCTGGGAGGAACCGGGATCAAGGTAGGTCACGCCCATGCCGAGATCCATGGCGCCGACCTCGAAGGCGCAGCGGGTGCGCGTGGAGGTCTTCTGGAACAAGAGAACGATGTTCTTGCCCTCGAGGTAGCGGTGCGGGGTGCCGGTGCGCTTCAAGTCCTTGAAGTTCTTGGAGAGCTTCAGCAGGTACTCGATCTCCTCGGTGGAGAAATCGAGCAGGCGGAGGAACGGACGACCGCTGAGATTGATAGGCATGTTCTGTTTCCTTTCCCTTGAAAGAGACATTTGTATCGCGCGGGCCCCCGAAAGCCGGAGGACCCGCGCCTCTTTTACGGCCCAGCGCTGGCTGGCTAGACTGGGCCGGAAAAGACGGACGAAAGAGCGCTCCTTGGCGGAGCAGGCGCCTTGCGGCTTACAGGGCCTCGCGCCAGGCCGGCATGGACATGCAGCGCGGGCCGCCACGGCCGCGGGAGAGCTCCGCGGACGGCATGACCAGGCAGTTGATGCCGTTCTTGTACAGCACGTCGTTGGTGACGTTGTTGCGCTGGTACACCACCACGGTGCCGGGGCGCACGCACAGGGTGTTGGAGCCGTCGTTCCACTGCTCGCGCTCGGCCGCGATGCGGTCGCCGCCGCCGCAGGGGATGAGCGTGACCTTCTCGCCGACGTACTCGGAGAGCACGGACTCCAGATCCTCGTTGCGCTCGCGGATCTTGGTGCCGCCCTTGCCGTCCGGGGTGATCTCGAAGACGGTCAGCGGACCCATGATGCCGGGATGAATGGTGAACTTATCGCGGTCGATCTGGGTGAACACCGTGTCGAGGTGCATGAAGGCACGGGACACCGGGATGTTGAAGGCCAGGATGGTGTCGATCGGGCTCGTCTCGTCGTTGAAGATGTTGTGAGCGATGTGGTCGATGGCGTCGGGCTCGGTGCGCTGAGAGATGCCGATGGCCAGCACGTGCTCGTTGATGTTCAGGATGTCGCCGCCCTCGATGTGGAAGGTGTCGTTGCGGCTGTAATACTCGGGGGTGCCCACGAAATCGGGGTGATTCTTGAAGATGTAATCGCCGTAGATGGTCTCGCGGTTGCGCGTCTGGCTGTACATGCGGTTGATGGACACGCCGTTGCCGATCATCGCGAACGGGTCGCGGGTGAAGTACAGGTTCGGCATGGGCTTGACGACCATCTTGGAGGACTCGGACACCAGGTCCACCAGCGAGTTGGACTTGTCGGTGTGCAGCTCGGTGAGGTTGATGCCCTCCATCGTCTTCAGCACGAAGTCCTTGGCGTCGGGATAGTTCTCCTGCATGTAGTCGAAGATGATCTTCTGGTAGCGGTCCGTGCGGATGCCGGCCTCTTCGATCCACTGCTTGAGGAACTGCTCGCGCAGCTCGGGGTTGGCCTCGAGAACCTCAGCCATGAGGTCTTCCAGGTAAAACACTTCGACGCCGTTGTCGCGCAGAGCCTGCGCGAACGCGTCATGCTCCTCCTGGGCGACCTTCAAGAACGGGATGTCGTCGAACAGCAGCTCTTCGAGCGTGTTCGGCGTCAGGTTCAGAAGCTCTTTTCCCGGGCGGTGCAGCAGGACTTTCTTCAAGGGCTTGATCTCGCTCTTGACGTTCACTCCTGACATGTGCAACCCTCCTTCTTCCTTTACGTCGGTTCCGCAGGGAACCGATCTTCGCCAAGTCGCCGTGCGGTCCTTTATGCCGTTCGGCGCGTTGGCACCACCATGCTCCAACCCGATAGTGAAGAAAAGATGTAAACGAGGTTTACCGGCAAACAAAGAAGGTTTACCGTCGGGAAGCGGGTCGATAAACCTCTACTAAACTGCTGGTCGCAGCCTTGATCGCAAAATGCAGCGCTCGCAGGCCGAAAGTAGAGGGCGTCGCGCCCGATTCCCAGAGCGGTTGTTTCGTGTATCATGGGAGGAAGGTTTAGGCAGTCGCTTCGCGTTTGAGAGAGGTGCCGCTCCGTGGGTTTCGTGCTCTTCCATTACACGCTTTTCGTGCTGTTAGGATCCATTCTGACATCGGCCACGTGTTTGTCTGCTTACCTTGTTTCAAGGAAGCGAACGATGCTGTACGCCTCCTTTGGTTTCCTGTTCTATTTCTTCGATGTGGCATGGGTGTTTCAACGAGATTTCTTCACCGGTGCCGATGCCGGAGTTGGGCCTGCGTATGCGCTGATCATGTCGCTGCTGATGGTGTTGGCCGGTTGCGGGTTCCTCACGTCGTTTTGGTTGCTGGTGTGCGATTACGTGGGCGAGACGCGCAAGGCGCTCAAAGTGATTCCGGCGGTCGTGTTCGTTGCGGCCAGCGTCGCGGTGCTTCTGATCGTGCCCGAAGGCGGCTTGCGAAGTTTCGCGTTCTACAGTCCGAGAGCGTTGTACCTGTTCTGGATGCTGGCTTTCGCCGGGGCATGGTACTTGAGGTCGAAGGACGCCGCCGAGCGTGCCCGCCTTCGACGTCATTTGGGTCTGTACGGGGCGCTGTGGTTTTTGGGGCTGTCCGTGGTGGTGGAGGACGCGTTGGTGTTCCTGCTGCCCGATCCTATCTTCATCGGGCCGCGCGCGTACGCTCCCGAGCGCAACTTCGCCGAGAACGCGCTGATGCTGTGCTGCGCGTTCTTCGCGTGCCGCGACGCGTTCCGGGTTTTGTCGCTGCGCTTCGACCGACCGCCCATGCGCGGCGGAGGGCGACAGGAAGAGCTCATAGACGACAACCTCATGATGTACGGCAAGCGCCACCAGCTGTCCGAGCGCGAATGCGAGGTGCTGCGCTACGTGCTGCTGGGCAACGACAACCAGAACATCGCGTCGTCCATGCATCTGGCACTGAGCACCGTGAAAGTGCACGTGCACAACATCCTTCAGAAAACCGGTCAAGCGAACCGCCAAGCATTGGTTCAGGACTTCTGGAAGATGTCATAGCAGTATGGACGTGTGACTGTGTCAAGGGGACGGGTCATTTGACACACTGCAGACACAGAAGCGCCCTCCCGGGAAGGGGAGGGCGCTTCTTCTCGAGGCGTCTGGAAGGGGGGAGGGAAACGCCTCGCGTAGGGGTTGCCTACACTGCCGCGGCGGCGTTCTTGCCGGCCAGGCGGCCGAAGGTGAGCGCGCTGCCCAGACTGATGCCGGCCACCACGACGGGGTAATCCACCAGCAGGCGGCGGCCCATCGTGTTGCCCGCCACGTACAGGCCGGGGATGGGATCGTTCGTGCCGTCCTTGGTGACGCGCAGCTCGTGGTCGCACTCCAGGCCGCCGAACATGACCAGCATGCCCGCGTTGCCGAACTTGCACGCGTAGTACGGCGGGTTCTCCACCGGGAACATGCGCTTTGACATCTTGCCGAAGTCCTCGTCGATGCCCTTGTGGCACAGCTCATTGTAGCGCTCGATCTCGGCCTTCATCGTTTCCAGGGGCAGACCGGTCTTCTCGGCCAGCTCCTCCAGGGAGTTCGCGATGACGTCGGTGCGCTCGTCCACCATGGCCTGCGTCGTGTAGCCCAAGCCGAAGCCCGAGAGCACGGTCTCGTACTCGGCGGCCTGGTCATCCGGCACGAAGTAGGTGGTGTAGCCGTGGCCGTCGGGCATGTGGATGATCTGCTCGGGCCACTTGCTGTCGAAGATCTGCCACGCCTTCACGCCGGCCTTCGCCAGCTCGGGGTCCTTCGCGACGGGCTGGCGCGTGTGCTCGGCGGCGATGTTCTGGCCGGGCACGTCCTCGTTCATGAAGCGCTTGCCCTCCATGTTCAGCTGCAGGAAGCTGTCGACGCCAAGCGATCCGCCCATGTGGTGGGTCATCGGCGCGTGGGGGCCCAGCTCCATCCAGCCGCCGGCCCAGATGCCCATGAGCTGGCCGCGGCCGTCATCGACGCCGCCCATGAACTCCTCGGTCCACGGCGCGTAGTAGTGGCGCATCTCGGGGTTCGCGCCGTAGTCGCCGCAGCACAGCACCACGGCCTTGGCGTTCACCTTAAGATAGCCGTCGGGCGTCTTCGCGTACGCGCCCACAACCTTGTCGTTCTCCACGATCAGCTGCTCGCCCTCGGCATTGTAGATCAGCTCGGCGCCGCCGGCCACGGCTGCGTTGAACGCTGCTTCGCACGCCCACTGCATGTTCGGGTTCGTGGTAATGGTGCCGTGGAAGTAGGGGTAGACTTCTTCCTTGTAGTTGTAGGTTTCCAGCGGCGGGAAGCACTTCGGGCGGATGAAGTTCGGCTTGTCCGTCTTGCGGTTGGCCGCGGTGGATTCCAGCACTTCGTAGTCGGCGCCCTCGATGAACCAGTCGAAATCCTCGCCCGAGTGGTCGTACCAGTAGTTCATCATCCAGGTGTCGCAGCGACCGCCCGTCTCCTTGACGAACTCGTTGAAGATGTCCTCTTTCGGAGCCCACTCGATGCCCAGGTCCTTCTGGATTTGGGATCCCACGACGCCGAAGTCGCCGGCCATGGAGATGACCGAGTAGCTGTCTTCCGGCTGCTTTTCCAGCACGATGACCTTCTTGCCGGCTTCGGCGGCTTCCTTCGCCGCGGCGGTGCCGGCGATGCCCATGCCGATGACCAGCACGTCGCAGTCCTTCTCCTCCTTGACGTCGGTGGGAACCGGCGGGGGCGTGAGGAAGTCGGGGGTGTATTTGGTGGGGGAGACGCTCGACGCGCTGCCGCCGTTCGGGCTGCCGTCGCCCTCGGCGGATGCGGTGCCGGCGCTCTGCTGCGGAGCGCAGCCGGCCAAGCCGGCGGCTCCAGCGGCGACGGCTGCGGTGGCTCCCAAGCCCAGGAATGCGCGACGACTCAGTCTGGTTTCTTTCATGTCCCTCTCTCCTTTCGATGAGAAGCGGGTTGGTTTTCCGCTGCCCGCTTCATCGCGAGGATTTCCGGTATGGAATCCTCCCCTGCGCTGCCAACCATACGCGCCCGCGAGCCTGCCCGCCACACCTGCGGGCGGGTGGTTTTTTGCGTTTAGGCCGGTGAGAAGCCCACCTGATACGGGTAGGGTATCGGATAGGATGCCTGATGGAACGGTGTATGAGTACGCGTTTGCCGTGGCGGGGGCTGTGCTGGGGCTCGAACCATGAGCCGGGGACGAATCCTTTTCGATGGGATATACTGGCGAGGAAGCAGACGGAGGGTAGGGGCCGATGAGCTGTTTGAAGGATCTGTTCACGGGCATGAGAGCGCGCGACGTCGTGTTCATGAGCGGGTATGCGCTGTATTTGACGTTCGGCTACATGTCGTTCGAGTCGCCGACGGTGCTCACCTCGTTGGGAGAGTCGGGCGCCATCGTGCAGTCGCTGTTCCTGGTGGCGGTGATCGCGGCGCGCATGGTGGTGTACGCGGCGATGATCGCGTTGGCGCGCCGGTCGGGGCGCGGGTTCTCGACGGCGGTCGTCCTCGTGTGCGCGGGCGTTGCCGCGACAGGGTTCATCGTCACGCGCATGGCTTTTCGGTTCGCAGAGTTCGTGCCGCTGAACGAGCTGGTCCCGTGGCTGGTGGCGGGCGGTTTGTGCTTCGGTGCGGGCGACGCGCTGATCAACCTGTTGTGGGCGCGTTTCTCGGGTACGTTCGATTTGCGGCGCGTGTACCTGTTCGTGCTCTTGAGTAGCGGGCTCAGCCTGATCGTGTACTTCGTTGTCACGCTGCTGCCGGCGGCGCTCATGCTGCCGGCGGGCGCGCTGCTGTTCTTCGCTTCCGTGGCGTTCTGCCGCCAGTGCCTCGCCGCGCGCGAGCCCATCGACGAGGAGTTCTCCGCGCCGGTGTTCAAGGGCGCGTTGTCGGTGCTGTGGCGTCCGGTGCTTGGCACGTCAATCCTGGCGTTCATGAGCGGTCTCATGCTGCAGCTTTCGATGTCTGAGGCCATCCCGCTGGGGACGTTCCAGTTCACGGCGCTTATCACGCAGGCTGCCGTGATCGCTGCCCTGTTGTTGCCCGCCTTGCTGGTGAAGAGCCAGCCTGGTTTGGGGTCGGTGTACCGTATGGCGCTTCCGCTGTCGGCGGCGGGCTTTTTGCTGCTGCCGCTCATCTGGAACGGCGCAGGTGGCTTGGCGAACGCGTGCGCCCAGTTGGGAACGCTGGTGGCCGGGATCATCCTGTGGTGCATGGTGGCGCATACGGTGCACGACACGAAACTGCCGGCAGCGTTGCTGTTCTCGTGCACGCTTGTGTGCACGAACGCCGCGCAGATGGCCGGCGCCCTCGTTGGCATGTTGAATGCGCATACGCTAGGGCAGGGCGACATCGCGCTGACGGCGGTGGCGCTGGTTGCCATCTATCTGCTGGCGATGGTGTCGCTGTTTCTGTTCAAAGACAAGACCCTGTGCGGCTTCGACGCCGTGGCCGAGGAAGGGGCGCCCACCGCCGAGCAGCAGGGCGACGCGCTGGAGGCGCGCTGCGCGCATGTGGCGGAGGCGCACGGGCTTACGCCGCGCGAGTCGGAGATCCTCGTGCATCTGGGGCAAGGGCGCACCGCGCGCGCGATTTCCGAGAAGCTGGTAGTATCGGAGAACACGGTGAAGTACCACATCAAGTCCATCTACCAGAAGCTTGACGTGCACTCGCGCGACGAGGTGATCGACCTCATCGAACGCTCGGGTGAGGAGGGAATGTGAGACAGGATCGAGTCAAGGGGAGTATAATGACAGCATTTACGAGGGGAAGCGAGCGGGGGATTGGGGCAAGAAGAGGAAACGCGATCTGAATGCGGCCCTTGGCGGGCCGTTCTTGCCGTGTTTTCGCTCGCGACCTTTCTTCTGCTGCTGGTTTTCGGCGCTCTTCCTTCCGTTTTCGATCCTGCACGGGCGTACGCCGACGAAGCGCCTTCCGATTCTGCTCGCGTCATTCGCGTCGCGTACGTGCAGCAGGAGCCGATGTCGCCGGCAGACGAGTCGGGGGCGTTTGTGGGGTACACCTACGAGTATTTCGAACGTTTGGCGCAGTATACGGGATGGTCGTACGAGTTCGTTCCGGTGGAAGGCTCGGGTCCGGCTGCCTATAAGACCCTGCGAGACTTGTTGGGTGCGGGTGATGCCGATGTTGCCGTCGGCTTGATGGCGACGCAGGAGGGTCGAGAGTCGCTCGCCTTCACGCGCGACAGCTTTGCTGCCTTGAACGTGGTGCTCAGAACCGCTGCCGAAGTGTCCGATGACCCTCTTGACGAGGCGACTTCCGATCACCCGCTGCGTGTGGCGGTGATCGAAGGCTCTCCTCTCGCGAGCGACCTCGAAGCGTTCTGCGCGCAGAACGAAATCCCTTACGAAACGGTGGGATTCGCCGATGCCGGCGAGGCGCGCGACGCCGTGCTGAACGGTCGGGTCGATGTGGAGCTTGCAGCCGATATGTCGGATACTACGGGGTTGCGCACTGTCGTTCATATGACAACTCATCCTTTGTATTTCGCCGTAGCGCTCGATAATCGTGCATTGGCCGGCGAGCTCGACGACGCGCTCGACCGCATCGACCAGGTGGATCCTCTTTTCAGGGCGCGTTTGCGCGATAGGCATTTCTCCGTTGCGTCTCCCGTGTTCTTGCTAACGGATGTCGAGAAGTCGTTCGTCGAAGGCGCTGCTCCGGTGCGGGTGGGCGTGCTGAGCGATCAACCGCCGTACCAATATCAAGAAGACGGCCAGGTCAAGGGCATTGCGGTGGATATACTTGAGACCGTGGCGCAGAAGACGGGACTGAGATTCGAATACGTTGCCGCCGAGACGGTGGAGGCTCTCGACGCTTTGCAGGCGGCGGGCTCTATCGACATGGTCGCGGGCATCGATCGCGACTATTCCACGGCCAACGAGCGAAACCTCGCGCTGACGCAGCCGTATGTGAGCGCTTCGTACGTGCTCGTGGCGAACAAGAGCGTTGCCGATGGCGCCATTTCGGGCAAGCGGCTGGCGATTTCCTCCTCTAGCAGCTACGATGGCGGTTTTTTGGGCGATGCGATACAGTTTCCCTCAATTGCCTCTTGTTTGCGCGCGGTGTTCAAGGGCGAGGCGGATTACACGTACGTGGACGAGTACATGACGCAGTATTTCCTGAACACGCCGGAATTTCGCGACGTGCGCATTGCGCCCCAGACGTACGAGCCGCGCCGCGTGAGCCTGGGGGTGGTGCGTTCGGACGACACGACGCTGCTGGGCATCGTGGATCGCGCGGTAGGGTCGCTCACCGAGGTCGAGCGCCAGGCGGTCATCAACGGCAACGTATTGCGCGAGCGGCCGGTTGATCTGGGCGAGCTCGTGCATGCGAATCCGGCCATCGCGCTTGCGGTGGCGTCGGCAACGTGCTTGATCGTGGTTCTGTTCGTGCTGATAATTCTCGGGTTGCGCGCGCGAAGCAACGCGAAGACCGCGTTCGACCTCAAGAAGCGCCTGCGGTTGTACGCGCTGTGCGACGACAGCTTCTTCGAGTTCGATTGCCGCACGAAAAGGCTGATCATCTCGATGCCTGGGAAAGGCCAACAAGGGCTCAGCGAGCCGTTCGCCTTCGAGTGCGACGCCCCGGCGGTGTTTGACGAGGAGCGCAAGCGTTCGTTCGCCGAACTCCTCGGCGGCAAAGAGCATCGCGTCGAAGAAGTGCGGATGCCCGATACGGACGGCATCGAGCATTGGTTGCGCGTGACGGTGGATCCGGTGGAGGACGCGTCGGGGCGCGTGGCGCATACGGTGGGCAAAATCGAGGTCATCGACGAAGAACGGCGGGAGAAAGACCAGCTCGTGGCGCGCGCCGAACGCGATAGCCTCACGGGCTTGCTGAATTCCGAGACCACTCGTCTGCGCATCGGGCAGCAGCTGGATGCGCTTGCGGGAGGCGAGCGGGGCGCCTTGCTGGTCGTGGACGTCGATTGCTTCAAAGACGTGAACGATACGCACGGTCATCTCGTGGGCGATCTCGTGCTGGCCGATATCGCCCGCATCCTGCGAGAGAACTTCCGCATCGGCGACGTGGTGGGGCGTTTGGGCGGCGACGAGTTCATGGTGTACCTCGACCGCGTCGGCTCGACGGACGTCGTGCTGGGGAAGTGCGACCGGCTGCGGCGAGCGGTAGAGCGCCATGAGTATCCGGGAACGGACTGCCGCGTCACGATCAGCGTCGGCGTTGTGCTGGCGCATGCAGGTGATACGTTCGACGATCTCTACGGCCGCGCCGACGAAGCCCTGTACGCCGCCAAGCGCGACGGCCGCAACCGGTGCGGCCTTGCCGACGGTGCTTTGCGGTCGCCGAAAGCGGCGCCCGCTCCGTAACCTCGGCATATACGCGCGGCCTTTATTCTGCTAAAGTACATCCATCTGTTCGACGCATCTGCGTGTCGGCAATGGAAGCAAGCGCGTTCGCAACGAGGACGAAACGCGCAATGGGGATCATGGGAGGACGAGAGGAAATCGTCCGTCCGAGAGAGATTCGAAAGGAGAGGGTATGAGCAGCTCTATCGTTCAGAAATTCAAGAACGTCGGGCCCGGCGCACTGGTCGCCGCAGGCTTCATCGGGCCAGGCACCGTCACCACCTGCACGGTTTCAGGCGCGAGCTACGGCTACACCATGCTGTGGGCGCTGCTGTTCGCCACGGTGGCCACCATCATCTTCCAGGAGATGGCGTCGCGCGTCGGCATCGTTTCGGGCAAGGGTCTGGGTGAAAACATCCGCGATCGTATTCCCAACAAGGCGCTTATGTGGATTGCGATCGTGATTGTTCTCATCGCCATCTTCGTGGGCAACATCGCGTACGAGACGGGCAACATCACGGGCGGCATCCTGGGCATCCAGGCCGTGCTTCCCGACGTGCCGATGATCCCTATCGTCATCGTTCTGGGTATTCTGGCGTTCGTCGCCATGTGGATTGGCTCGTACAAGGTGGTCGAGGTTATCCTCACGGCCATCGTCGTGTTCATGGGCGTGGTGTTCTTCGTCACGGCCATCGCCTCCAGCCCTGATTGGGGCGCCATCGCCACGGGCCTGTTCGTGCCGACGCTGCCCGAAGAGGGGTCGAAGGGCATCCTCACGGCGGTGGGCCTCATCGGCACCACCATCGTGCCGTACAACCTGTTCCTGCACGCCTCCGGCGCCTCCGAGCGTTTCAAGGATCCCGAGCAGGTGTCCGACGCCCGCTTCGACACGGTGCTGAGCATCGGTCTGGGCGGCATCATCTCCATGGCCATCCTCATCTGCGCCGCCGCCAACATCTACGGCACCGACACCGTGGTGACGAATGGCAAGGACATGGCGCTGGCGCTGCAGCCGCTTCTTGGCTCGTGGGCCACGTGGATGATCGGCCTGGGGCTTCTGTGCGCCGGCTTCTCGAGCGCCATCACGGCTTCGTTCTCCGCCGCGTATGCCGTGAACGGCGTGCTGGGCTGGAAGAAGACGACGAAGGATCTGCGCTTCAAGCTCATCTGGATCATCGTGCTGGTGTGCGGCTGCGTGATGGCTGTGGCGCTGGGCAAGAGCCCCACCGAGCTGATCCTTGTGGCTCAGGCGGCGAACGCCATCCTGCTGCCCATCATGGCGTTCTTCGTGCTGTACTGCGCGAACGGCAAAGATCTGGGCAAGTGGCGAAACCACATCTTCGCGAACTGCGCAGGCGTGGTGATCATCGTGATCACGCTGTTCATGTGCTGGCGCAACATGTCCAGCTTCCTCGCGTCGCTGCAGACGCTGGTCGGCGCCTAACCGCGGTTGGTCCTGCTTCTATCGAGTGCGTTCGCGTGCCCGCCGGTTTCGGCGGGCACGCGTTTCCACGATCCGCAGGGCACGGAACGGAGCGCCCCGCAAC
>ERZ506896.1513-NODE-1513-length-11228-cov-3.510069_pt1 | contig 11228 bp, 8 predicted proteins | sample MGYA00513176_ERZ506896 | MGnify/ENA metagenome assembly ERZ506896
TTTTTCGCCGTAAAGGCTGCTTAAAACCGCAAAAATGTTGTATAATTTTATAAAACCAGAAAATTCTACAACATTGCGGCTAACGCGGGAGAGGATGCGGCCATTGAAACGCTGCTTGCCTGACCGGCGGGCGTTAGATGCGGCCATTGAAAAGCCGTTTACGTGACCGGCGGGCGTTAGAATGTATTGCTGCAAAACTGTTATTTCTTTCAAAGAACAGGCGAAGCGACGGCTTGCTGCTTTGCTTTCAGGGAATAAAAATAAGTCGCCACTGCTCCTTAAGAACAGAGTTGGCTGCGTGCTTAGACAGATTTTGATTCCAAGCTGAAAACATGCGCACCTCACCTGTTTTGCAGACTGTTCTTTTCAATGAAATAAAGATTTTGCAACAATTTACACAGCAAATATCGATTGAATCACTTTGCTAAACTGGCTTTAGGGTAAAATGCACCAACATCATATTGCTTGGCATCGCCGCAAGACAGGATTCATTGAATAACTCCGCAAAGCTGGCTGGCGTTACAATCCTTTTGTTGATAAAAAAAGCAATGAGCGGGCGAAAGATTGAATTGAGGTTGTATGTAAGATTGAATAGAGGTTGTATAAAATATGGAATAGAGGTTGCACATTCGTATGAAAAAAAGAAGTGAAATTAAAAAAAGCGGTAAACATTCGCTGAAAAAACATTATTTAATATTTATTGCAGCTTGCCTTATAGCATCGTTTTTGGGCTCTGAGTTCTCCGGAACGCTGAATATTTCATCATCAAAAGACCCGGTTCAAGCTGTGCAGACCCAAAGCTCTGAGGCGGAGAATTCGGCAGCGGATGAAGCATCGAATACTACAGCGAATTCGGCGGAGAATTCGGAAGCGGATGAAGCATCGAATACGGCGGCAAATGAGGCAGAGAATGCAGATGAAAGTGAAGTAAATTCGCAAGGCAGCGAAAAAGTACATACCAAGACATACACGCTGACGTGGGCGGACGTACTTGCAGTCATAGCGGAGAATGGCACGGAAGCAGGAAGAGAAGTCGCAGAGCAAAATAAGGAGGAAGAAATCAAAAGCTCACAAGAGGGAAATCCAATATTTGAGCGTAGCGGAGGCGTTCTTGCCAGCGTTGCCAATCAAATAACCTCAGGCTCCATAATAGTGACTCTTGTTGCGGCGATAGCTTCGATAACGGGGTCGGAGAACATAGGAATTTTAGTTTTGATAATATTGGGAGCTGTTATTTCCTTTGGCTTCTGGTTTTTTGTCACCAACGTATTTCAGGTCGCAACGCGCAGAGTATTCCTCGAGGGCATGGAGTATGAGAGAGTAACTCTACAGCGGTTTTTCTTCCTTATCAGGGTGAAAAAATGGTTCAAGGCTTCGCTGACCATGCTGCTGAAATACGTTTTATACACGCTGTGGTGTTTGACGATAGTGGGTATTTTCGTCAAGAGATATTCATACTTCCTCGTACCGTATATCGTCGCTGAAAACCCGGATATAAAAGCAAGAGAAGCGATAACCCTATCGAGGAAGATGATGAAAGGACACAAGTGGGAATGCTTTAAATTCGACCTTTCATTTCTGGGTTGGTGGTTTTTAGGAGCAATAACATTAGGACTTTTAAACGCATTTTTTACAAATCCGTACAAAGTCGCGGCTTTCACCGGGTATTACGCAGAGCTTAGAGCTGAAGCCATAAAAAATGCAATTCCCGGCAGTGAGCTGCTGAATGATAAATATCTCTATGAAAAAGCTGGCAGAGCGGCCATCGAATCGAAATATAAAGAAGTCATCGAGTTCATGGAATCGCCTGAAGAGAAAGCGGAAAAGCTGGGCGGCTGGAGAGGATTTCTTGCCGATAATTTAGGCGTTATCATCATGCGGAGAAAGCAGGACAGAATTTATGAAGAACGCCAGGCTGAATATATCCGCATCCAGGAACTTATAGACGACGTGCAGGGTCTTGCTTATCCTACGCGTCTTTTCCCTGTACCGGAAGAAAACCGGAGAATGCTAGTGCAGTCCATAAATTATATGCGCCACTATACGATATGGTCGCTCATAGCGATTTTTATCGTAATGTCTTTCGTCGGCTGGATGTGGGAAGTATCGCTGCACCTGATAAGAGAGGGACAGTTTGTCAACAGAGGAGCGCTTCACGGACCGTGGCTGCCTATATACGGAACCGGTTCCGTTCTCATGCTGACGGTCCTGAGCCGTTTAAGAAAGAAGCCTTTGATAGAGTTTACGGCGACGGTTGTCTTATGCGGAGTTCTTGAATATATGACTTCTTATGTCATGGAAATGGCCACAGGCGGAATAAGATGGTGGGACTACAGCGGATATTTCATAAACCTGAACGGAAGAATATGCGCTGAGGGGCTGCTGGTATTCGGCGTCGGAGGCCTTGCAATCGTATATCTTATCGCTCCGGTCATAGACAGTCTTTTGCGGAAGATCAGCGAAAAAAAGGTCATGATAATTTTGTCAGCGCTGGCTCTGACATTTGCGGCCGACGTCGTATACTCTCATTTTTATCCTAATATGGGAGATGGCATAACCAGTGTATACAGTGAGGCGGAGGACGATTCCGTACTTGATGACACAGATGCGACGCATGAATGACGATTCTGCATCTAAGCATCGTGAGGCAGTTGAGATTTATATGAATATACTTTCAGCATGCACTGAGGGTAGGAAAGGCGGAAAAATGAAAATATATATCAGCGCGGATATCGAGGGAGTGACAGGCGTTACTTCCTGGAATGAAACAGAGCTGGGAGATAAAGAGCACGAAGCTGCTGCTCTGCAGATGACTAAGGAAGTCCTGGCTGCGTGCCGGGCAGCGGTGCAGTGCGGCGCAAACGAGATCGTGGTAAAGGACGCCCACGATTCGGCAAGAAATATGAAAGCCGGAATGTTCCCGGAAGAAGTGACTCTCATAAGAGGCTGGACCAACACTCCTGAATCCATGATGGCCGGGATCGACAGTACTTTTGACGCCGCGGTTTTCATCGGCTATCACAGCGGAGCGGGCTGCAACGGCAATCCCCTTTCCCACACGATGAACCGTGAAAATAATTATGTCAGAATAAACGGAAAAAACGCAGCGGAATTTGACATGAACGCTTATGTGGCTGCTTATTACGGCGTGCCGGCGGTCTTTGTCAGCGGAGACCAGGCTTTGTGCGATCATGCCAAGGAGCTGGTTCCCGGAATAACCTCTGTAGGCGTGAAGAGAGGAGCAGGAAACGCAACTTTTAATATGTCCTGCGAAAAAGCATGCAGGCTGATAGAAGACGGCGTAAAAGCGGGACTCGGCCGCATAAAAGAATGTATTATATCCTCGCCTGACAAATTTGAAATGGAAATCAACTTCAAAGAATGTACCAAGGCTCTGCGTGCGTCATTCTATCCCGGCGTAAGACAGATAGACGACCGGACCGTTTCATATACCGCAAAGGACATACAGGATATGATGGCGGCAAGGATGTTCATACTATAGGATGGATTCGGAGCAAGCCGAAAGCAGTTTTGACGAAGTGAGACCTGTGGACACTTGATGAGATGGCTGCAGGTTTTTTTAATTTTCACATGGCCTGACATTTTAGGGAGGCGGCGTTGTACTGTAATTTCTGCAAAATTTTTTATTGCCATTGACGTAAAAGACCATATAGAGTAGAATAAAAGAGAACATTTGTTTGTAGAAAAAACGGATATAATAACATTTAGAAACTACAGGAGAATTCCGTATGAATAAAGAAAACCTTTTCAAAGTGGTATCCGATTACCAGCCCACAGGCGATCAGCCTCAGGCCATAGAAAAGCTGGCCGCAGGTATACTGCAGGGCAAGAAAAGCCAGACGCTGATGGGAGTGACAGGATCAGGCAAAACTTTCACGATGGCCAAGATCATCGAGAAAGTTCAGAAACCTACCCTCGTCATCAGCCACAACAAGACGCTGGCCGCCCAGCTCCACGGAGAATTCAAGGAATTTTTCCCGGACAACGCAGTGGAATATTTTGTATCCTACTATGATTATTATCAGCCGGAAGCATACGTGCCCTCCACTGATACGTATATAGAAAAAGATTCGCAGATAAACGATGAAATAGACAAGCTGCGCCATTCCGCCACGGCTTCGCTGGCTGAGCGGCGCGACGTGATAATCGTAGCCAGCGTTTCCTGCATATACGGACTTGGAAGCCCGTTCGACTATGAGAATCAGATGCTTTCCCTCAGACCGGGAATGGAAAAAAGCCGCGGAGATATCCTGCGCAGGCTTGTGGACATTCAGTATAACAGAAATGACCTGGCTTTTGAGCGCGGAAGCTTCCGTGTGAGAGGCGACATCATAGACATCTATCCGGCCGGCGGAGAGTCGGCGGTCAGAGTGGAGCTGTTCGGCGACGAAGTGGAGTCCATCAGGGAAATCAACCCTGTGACAGGTGAGATAATAGGTTCCCGTGATCACATAGCCATTTTCCCGGCTTCCCACTACGTGACATCTCCTGAAAATATGGAGAAAGCCCTCAAGACCATCGACGAGGAACTGGAGGAACGAATCCGCTGGTTCAAGGACAGGGGAAAGCTGCTGGAAGCCCAGAGGATAGAGCAGAGAACAAGATACGACCTTGAGATGCTCAGAGAAGTGGGAACATGCAAGGGCATAGAAAACTACTCGAGGCATCTGAACGGACTCAAGGCAGGATCCAGACCGTATACGCTGATAGACTATTTTCCGAAAGACTTTCTCATAATGATAGACGAGTCCCATGTCATGCTGCCGCAGCTTCGGGCCATGTACGAGGGAGATAGGTCGAGGAAATCATCGCTGGTGGAATACGGCTTCAGACTTCCGTCAGCCCTTGACAACAGGCCTCTGAAATTCGATGAATTCAACGGCCTTGTCAATCAGATAATGTTTGTCAGCGCCACGCCGGCACCATACGAGAGGGAACAGTCCGGCGGCATAGACGCCGAGCAGGTAATAAGACCTACAGGGCTCCTGGATCCGCCTATCGAAGTTCATCCTACCGACGGCCAGATAGACCATCTCATAGGAGAAATCAAGAAGACTACAGCTAAAGGCCAGAGAGTATTCATAACCACGCTTACCAAGAAGATGGCCGAAAGTCTGACCGACTATCTCAAAGGCGTGAACATCAAGGTAAGATATCTCCATTCCGAGATAGATACGCTGGAAAGGCTTGAAATAATCAGAGAACTGAGGATGGGCGTATTCGACGTTCTCGTAGGAATAAACCTGCTGAGAGAGGGTCTGGATATCCCGGAGGTTTCTCTGGTCGCCATACTGGACGCTGACAAAGAAGGTTTCCTGCGTACAGAAACATCGCTGATACAGACCATCGGCCGCGCCGCGCGCAATGAGCACGGCATGGTCGTGCTGTACGCGGATACGATCACACCGTCCATGCGCCGCGCGATGGACGAGACCGAGCGCCGCCGCGCCATCCAGATGAAGTATAACGAGGAGCACGGCATCGAGCCGCAAACCATCCGTAAGGCCATCAACGACATCATGAGCTACGTCACCGACGAGATGGGCGGCACCACGGCCGAGCAGGTGAACAAGGAGCTTGCCGAGCTGTCGCGCGAAGAGGTGCTGCGCATCATCCAGTCGATGGAGGACGACATGGCCTCGGCATCCCAAAGCATGGACTTCGAGGAAGCCGCCCGTCTGCGCGACCAGGTGGTCAAGCTGCGCGTCCAGGTGGAGGGCGGCAGTGAGGACGACGTGTTGAAGGACCTCAAGAAGAACGCCCGCAAAGGCAGCGCGTACGGCAATCGAAAGAACGCCGCATACGGCAGCGCCCGAAGGTCGTGAGGTTGCCCGAGAGGCCGCTCGTCGCGTGAAGCGCGCCGCTCGACGCGATCGCTTCGGGTGGAAAAGCCGCTGGCCGAACACGTCTTTGAGTTCTCAGGGCGCGATAGCATGCCCGCATGCGCGCCACGGTACCATACGGGGCAGGCTGTGCAGGCGAATCGAAGGAGAAAGCATGGACATGGGCTTGAAGGACAAGGTGGTGCTGATCACCGGCGGTGGCGGCGGTATCGCTCGGGGTATCGAGCGCGCATTCGCCACCGAGGGTGCGAAGTTCATCCTCACCGACCTGTTCTCCGGCGGTCTGGAAGCGGCAAAGGAGGAGCTTGAGCGCGATTTCGGCTCCGAAGTGTTCACGATTCTCGCGAACGGATCGGTGGAAGAGGAGGTGCGTGCGGCGGTCGAAGCGGGCGCCGAGCACTTCGGCGGGCGCATCGACGTCCTGATCAACAACGCGCAGGCGTCGGCGTCGGGATTGACGCTGGTCCAGCATTCGGAGGAGGACTTCGACCTGGCGGTTCGATCCGGCCTGTACGCGACGTTCTTCTACATGAAGCATGCCTACCCTTACCTGAAGGAGACGGCGGGATCCGTCATCAACTTCGCTTCCGGCGCGGGCATCGGCGGCAATCCAGGACAGAGCTCCTACGCTGCGGCGAAAGAGGGCATCCGAGGCATGAGCCGCGTGGCCGCATCGGAGTGGGGTCCCGACAACATCAACGTGAACATCGTATGCCCCATCGTCATGACGAAGGCGCTCGAGGAATGGCGCGAGCGCGAGCCCGAGATGTACGAGAAGAACGTGAAGGCGATCCCGCTCGGACGCTTCGGCGACGCGGAGAAGGACGTAGGACGCGTGTGCGTGTTCCTGGCCAGTCCCGATGCCTCGTTCGTAACGGGCGACACCATCATGGTGCAGGGCGGCTCCGGCATGAAGCCGTAAAGCTGCACCAAACGCCAACCCTCCCTAACTCGGCGAAAACGGGGGCTGCTCGACAGTGTCGGACAGCCCCCGTTTCGATGTCTCGAGCAAAAGAGAGCCGCTAGCCCTCTTCCGAGACTGCTCCGATCTCCGCGTTCGCCTCGGCCGCGCTGTCGCGCAGGACGTGCGGCTCGTCATGATCGAGGGCGCGCACGCTCTTGAACAGGTACACGGTCAGTCCCAGCGCAATGCATACGAGGCCGTCCGCCACGAAAAACGCTGCTACGCCCATAGCTTCGGCGGCCACGCCGCCGATGGCGATGCCCACGGGGGAGGCCAGTCCCATGGCGGCCATGGCCAGGCCCAGCGCGCGGCCCGTCTTCTCCTCGGGCACGTTGCGCTGGATGAGCGTGATCAGCGGTCCGTTGAACCAGGAGCATGCCAGTGCCATGACGGCGCACAACGCTACGAACGCCCAGAACATGGTGGGGGCGAGGAATCCGCACGCCGTGGTGGTGACACCCACGATGAGGGAGGCCACCGCGATGAGTCCGGCCAGGCGCTTGCCGCCGCCCCAGGCCATGAGCACGATGGACCCCGCGATCATCCCTACGCCGAACGCGGCTTCCACGACGGACGCCATGTAGCCGTCACCGCCGAAGTGGTCGTACGTCATAAGCGGGAAGATGGCGCCCAGCGGGGCGAACGCCATCATGCCGATGGTGATGCCGGCGATGAGGATGACGAGCCCGCGGGTTGCCGACAGCGCTTTCCAGCCGTCGCGAAGGTTCGCCAGCACATGCTGGTTCTCGGCGGTCTCGTCGGCGACGGTGGGGATCTTCGCCAGCGCAAGCCCCGCCACGGCCACGAGGGCTCCGGCGAAGTCGAGGAACATCACGGAGTGGAACCCGATGGTGGTGTACAGGAAGATGCCGAACGCGGGGGCGCCGATGGACGCGACGGACATGAGCAGCTGGTCGAGCGTGTTGATGCGCAGCAGGTGCTTCTCGGGCACGAGCAGCGGCATGGCGGCCATCATGGCGGGGCCGTGGAAGGCCTGTCCGATGCTGCGCACGATGACGAGGATCATGAGCAGCGGAAACGATACCTGCCCGAACAGGATGACGATGCCCAGCCCCAGCGACACGATGCCCACCGAGAGGTCGGCCACGATCATGACCGTCTTGCGGTTGTGCTTGTCGGCGATGACGCCGCCGAAGGGCGACAGCAGTCCTTGCGGCAGATACGCGCAGATGGCGGCCGCGGCCAGCATGATGGCGCTGCCCGTAGTCTCGGTGATGTACCACACCACGGCGTATCCCGCGGCGTAGCTGGTGATCATGGAAGCGGCTTGTCCGCCCCAGATGGTGGCGATGATCGCAAGCCAGCGCTTCGGCAGCTCGCGACCGGCTGCGCTCAGGGGCGCGGTCGATGCAGTCATGGATAGCTCCTATAGAACGAGATGGTCGGATGAACGTCAGTGTGAGGTAGCGAACGCGGTTGCGCTACCAATTCTAGATGGAAGAAGGCCGCCGAAGCGGCAACTATGCGTTGCGCGAACGCGCGGCGCGGGGATGAATCGCAAATCGACTGAGCGATTTAGCGGAAAAGGCGACCAGCCATCGAGCATGCTCCTCATGATTTCGAGCGAAAAGTGACGGCCAGTGTATCACGAACCGATGAACGTGCCAAGGGCGGGTTTTACTTCGCGGGCGGCAGCAGAAGGTTGAGGTCGACGGCGGTGCCGATGCCGGCCACGGAACCGCCGTTGGTGTACTGCCAGATGGCGAAGTCGAACTGCGCGTGCGGCTGGGCGGCGTCGTACTCGGCGAACCAGACGGGACGCCCGCCCAGATCGGCGCGGTCGTAGCGCGCCATATCGCCGCTGTTGCCGTAGATCATCGTCTCGTAGCCGCCCTGCTCGAGGCGTTCGCAGAACGCCCGCGCGCACGCGGTGAGCGTTTCGCGGTCCATGTTGTTCGCACGACCCGCGCCGTCGGCGACGGGCTCGTGGTCGTACGCCACGGGCAGCGCCAGGTAACGGCCGGCCAGCAGCCGCAGCACGAACTCGGCTTCTTCGCGCGCCTCTTCGACGCTGACGGCTTGCGAGAAGAAGTACGCGCCCACATCGAGGCCCGCGCTCGTCGCATTGTCGATATTCTCGGCGTATCGGGCATCGGCGTACAGCGCGCCCTCGGTGTAGCCGCGGTTGCCCACGCGCACGAAGGCGAAGTCCACGCCGTCGCTCGCCACAGCGCTCCAGTCGATGGCGCCTTGATGGTCGGACACGTCCACGCCTAACTGGGAGCGCACCTCGCCGTTCTCGCGGAAAGCCAGGCGGTCGCCCGAACGTTCGAGTCCGCTCCAATCGTAGGGGCTCACGTATGCCTGCGCCGCGGGCTCCGCTGCATCTTCGGGGCCGCATGCCGCCGTGAAGCCGAGCGATCCCAGCAGGGCGACGGCGGTCAGGGCGGCTGCAACGGTGGTTTTGAATCGTTTCATGCGGCTTATCCTACCAAAGCCCCCGTCGTCCGTGCGCGCGAACCCGTCGGCGCTACGACGACTACAGAACCTGCATGCAAGGCGTGCACCGCTCTGACGCGGTGTTCGGCGCGAGCGGATCGATGGGACGGCGCGTCATGCGGCCAGCGCGCGCAGGTTTCCCAGAATGTGCTGTGCTGCGTCCTGCCCGAGGTAGTCGTAGGATACGAGCTTCCGCAACACTTCCTGCTGGCGCTCGCGCGCGAGGCCAGGGTTCTGAGACAGCGCGTACACGCTCGGCGCGTTCGGGATGCCGGCCAGCAGCGTGCATTCGTCGGCATCGAGCGCGCTGGGGGCTTTGCCGAAATAACCCCAGCTCGCACTGCCGATGCCCTCGTAGCCGTCGCCGAAGTAGATGGAGTTCACGTATAGCTCCAGGATAGTGCGCTTCGAGAAGTGCTGCTCCATCGTCAGCGCCATGAACACTTCGGCTATCTTGCGCTCGACGGTCTGCTCTTGGGTGAAGTACTGGTTCTTCGCCAGCTGCTGGGTGATGGTGCTGCCGCCTTCCACGATGGCGCCCGCTTTGAGGTCGTTCACGAGGGCGCGCGCCGTGGCGATGGCATCGAAGCCGGGATGGGCGTAGAACCGATGATCCTCCACGGCCACGACGGCCTGCAGGTACAGGTCCGGCAGCTCGTCGATGGGCGTGAACGACTCGCTGCTCTGGATGGATGCGGCCATCTCGTCGAGGCCGGCTTCCTCGATCGCTTCGCGGTACAGGTTGAACCCGCGTGCAAGAAAGTACACTTCCACGAGCACGACGAGGATGAGCGCCGCCAGGGCGAGGCGCCCGATGAACGTGATGGCTGGATGCGCCGTCGATGCCCGATGCGCCGTTCCTTTCATGGTTTCCACCTTTCTGTAGAGGAAAACTCCCCACTACGTTATACCAAGCGGTTCTTAACGCCGCCTTACCGACCGCTTGCCCCATCCTTACATTCCTGCAAGAAAGGCGTGTTCTATCAGGTAAACGATGGGCTATACTTTTGAAAACGACACGAACGAGAAGGGTGCGGCCGTCGCGTGCGGCAAGGCCGGTAACACCATCGAAGGACGGTGCGACGAACATGATGATATCGACACGGGGACGCTATGCGTTGCGGCTCATGATCGACATCGCACGACAAGGGGAAGCCGGCGCGCTGGTCACCATGCGGCAAGCGGCCGAGCGGGAGGATCTGTCCGTCAAATACCTCGAACAGCTGGGCGGGGCGCTGGTGAAGGCGGGCGTTCTCAAAAGCGTGCGCGGCGTGAGCGGCGGGTATCTGTTGGCGCGTCCGGCTGATCAGATCACTGCGGGAGACGTCTTGCGCGCCACCGAGGGCAGCTGCGCGCCGGTGTCATGCCTCGAAGACGGCGCGGAGGCGTGTCCGCGCCGCGATCAGTGCGTGGCCATCAATTTCTGGCGTGGGCTCGACCAGGCCATCGAGGATTACGTGGACAACGTGACGCTGGCCGATCTGGTTCAGATGGGCTAGAGGTCGCGCGTCGCGTACCCGCGAACCGCCGCGCGCTCCGATACGACGTACAAGGCGAGCGCCGCCGCCGTGACGCATCCTCCCACGACGAGCGCGCCGCCCAGCGACTGCGCGGCGACGACGATCCGGCCCACGAGGGGAAGAAACGCGTCGAAGTTCATGGAGCGGAATATGTAGATCCAGCCCATGAGGGCGAGCATGAAGGCGAAGGGGATGTAGCTGGCGAGCTTGCGGTGGCTGTCGGCGAACATGAACGGCAGCAGCACGCTGAACATGGCGATGGTGAGGGCGAACGTGCCGGCCGCGAACGATACGACGCCCGCAGCGTCGAAGCCTACGGCGAAATGGCGGACAAGCGGAAGCCCCGGCACAACGGCGTTGACGATGCAAGCGGTCGTATACGCTGCGACGCCGAGAGCGACGCATCCGGCGACGACGACG
>ERZ506896.1518-NODE-1518-length-11206-cov-3.605865_pt1 | contig 11206 bp, 10 predicted proteins | sample MGYA00513176_ERZ506896 | MGnify/ENA metagenome assembly ERZ506896
CAGGACTTGAACCTGCGGCATCTTGGTCCCAAACCAAGCACTCTACCAAACTGAGTTACGCCTCGTAGTTGACGTTGCACACGGTGGGGAAAAGTCTCCAGCCACGGAAAAGTTCCAAGCTTTGTGTGCCTTGAGCTTCATAGATGTTTCTGTGAAGCATTTGTCTGCGTCATCAGACAGCTTAATTATTATACTCCCCAATGCCTGTTTTGTCAATAGGTTTTTTATCACTTTGTATACTTGCACAATTATACCCCGCTCAAAAGCGACACAAATGTCATTCTTCAACAAATTATACCGTGATATCATACGAAAACATCAAAAATAATGTCCATAAAAGAGCCTTTTTTAAAAGAATGGTATAATTTGATGATATTTTGGTGAAACCTGTTGATTTTTAAAATGGTTTGTGTTATCATTATATTTAACAGATAATATTCGGGAGGAAAGTAAAAATGAAAACAAAGGAATGTCCTTTTTGCCATAAGGAAATATCCGAAGAAGCAATACTCTGTAAGTATTGCCATAACCTGCTTATAGACGAAAGCACGCCTGTTACGGAAGACAGCAAGCAGGATGAGCAGAATTTCACCTCTGCTGACGATGCTGACAGAACAAGAGTGTTCACAAAGCAGGAGGCACAGGAGTATGAAGAGAAAACAAGAGCCTTTACCGTGCCTAAACAGCCGGAAGAGCCTACAGAGTTTTTCTCCACACCAATAGCTGATAGCCATGATAATAATGACGGCTATGAGAATTATCAGGATAATCATGATAATGGCGGTTATTCTGACGATGAAAACGATTATTCCGATGATGATACAGAGGATAACGATGACGCTTCCAGAAAGAAGCTCTTTGCAATTACTGCCACTATCACAGTGGGTATACTTGTGGTGGTCATTCTTGCTATAGTCGCAGGCTATAAGATCTTCGGCTTTGGCGGAACAAATAATAAGACTACTACTACCACAAAGCCAAAAACAACTGTTGCCGCTGATGACGACAGTAAGGGAGGCGTGTTCGTCGATACCGAGAGCAGTGCAGTTTCTGCTGACACAAATACCACTACCTCACAGCCGGCTGACGAAAGCTCAACACCAGCCACCGAAACCTCTGCACCTGATACAGAAACAACGACAACTACCACAACAACTGCCTCAGATACAGAAACTACAACAACTACCACAACTACAGCAGACTCAAAGCCTGACGAAACTACAACAACTACATCAGCCGAGAGCGGAGATTCTGCAAAGGCTGTCGCCGCTATCACAGCTCAAATAGACGGCAAGGTGTCTTCATATGAATACAGAACTGAGGACGCAGGCTTCATGTATTATTACGTCTTTACAGAAGATGGTCACGGCTACAGCGCCGCATATAATAAGGCAGACGGCTCAGTTGTACTTGTACAGAGCTACTGATTTTAAATAGAATATCACCGATTTTACAAAGTGCGTTTTCCTTGTGAGAACGCACTTTTTTGTTTATACAAACGGATTTTACATTGTCACGCTCAATGTAAAGCCCGTTTTTGTGTGTAAATTCCTTTGCAAACATCTTACAATGACTTTACTATACTTCGGTTACTGATTTTACAATGCTGATGTATCATAAGTATATCACCTGAATAGAAATAACATGAAGACCTGCACACAGGGTGCAGAGAGAAAAGGTGCAAATCAAAAAGCCCAAAGGGCAAGTATAAGAAAGAGGTTTTATATCATGAAAACAAGAACATCAAAACTGGCAGCGATCTTTACATCAGTTGCACTTGCAGCCACAATGCTCGCAAGCTGCGGAGGAAGCTCAGATAAGATCACAGTTATCTCCCGTGAGGACGGCTCAGGAACAAGAGGCGCATTCATCGAGCTGACAGGTATCGAGGAAAAAGACTCTAGCGGCAACAAGACCGATAACACAAAGAAAGATGCCCTTATCTGTAAGTCAACAGACGTTGTGCTTACTCAGGTGTCAGGAGATAAGAATGCTATCGGCTATATCTCATTCGGCTCACTGAACGATACAGTAAAGGCTCTTAAAGTAGAGGGCGTTGAGCCTTCAACAGCAACTATCGAAAGCGGTGATTATAAAATAGTAAGACCTTTCAATATCGCTGTTAAAGACGGACTTTCAGACGCCGCTCAGGACTTTGAGAACTATATCCTCAGCTCCGAGGGTCAGGATATCATCGAAAAGGCAGGCTACATAAAGATCGACAAGAGCGCAGCAGCTTACGCTTCAAACAACGCTTCCGGTAAGGTAGTAGTCAGCGGTTCATCATCAGTAACACCGGTTATGGAAAAGCTTGCAGAAGCATATCAGAAGGCAAATACAAACGTAACAGTAGACGTTCAGCAGTCAGACTCCTCAACAGGTATCAAGGATGCTATCAACGGCACATCTGATATCGGTATGGCTTCAAGAGATATCTCAGACGACGAGCTTTCACAGGGTATCAAGTCTGTAACTATCGCTCAGGACGCTATCGCAGTTATCGTAAATAAGGATAACACAGTTGAAGATATCACAATGGACGAGATAAAGGCTATCTATACAGGCTCAAAGACAACATGGTCTGACGAAAGCAAATAAGCTATCAAGTTAATTCTCCATAAAGATTTGCACAAGACAAAACTTTGGGCGGCACAGCAAATTGTCGCCCCGTTTGTCTAAGCAAAAAACAAGTGAAAAATTTTCAGAGGTGATAATTACGTTGACGGAAAACACAGCGGTGGCAGCGAATACAGCCGCTCAGAAGCCAACAGCAAAACAAAGTTCCCACCTGCTTGAGAAAGCGATGAAAGCATTGTTTTTCCTTTGCGCTTGCGTTTCAGTTGCGGCAGTAATAGTAATATGTATCTTCATGTTCGCTAAAGGCTGTCCTGCGATCGCAAAAATAGGCGTGGGAAACTTCCTCTTCGGAACAGACTGGAGTCCTAGAAACGTCCCTGCTTCATATGGTATCTTCCCTATGATAGTCGGCTCTCTCTACTGCACCGCAGGAGCAATAATGATCGGTGTGCCGATCGGACTTTTAACAGCGATATTTATGGCAAAGTTCTGTCCTAAAAAGCTTTTCAAGTGGCTCATGCCTCCAATAAATCTTCTTGCAGGCATACCGTCCATTGTATACGGCTTTTTCGGCATGGTAGTTGTAGTTCCTGTCATAAGAAACCTTTTCGGTGGAACAGGAAACAGCGTGCTTACAGTTTCCATTATCCTCGGTATCATGATACTTCCTACTATCGTGGGCATGAGCGTGAGCGCACTTAAAGCCGTTCCTGACAGTTACTATGAGGGCGCAGTCGCCCTTGGCGCAACACACGAAAGAGCAGTGGCAACAGTCGTTTTCCCTGCCGCAAAGTCAGGCATACTTGCAAGCGTTATCCTTGCAGTGGGCAGAGCGATAGGCGAAACAATGGCAGTTATCATGATAGCAGGAAACTCCACTATCATTCCACACTCCCTCCTGGACAGCGTCCGTACCCTCACAGGCAATATCGTAATAGAAATGAGCTATGCCGAAGGACTTCACTATGACGCCCTTATCGGAACAGGCGTTGTGCTGTTCGTGTTCATTCTTCTTCTGAACCTTTGCTTTAATCTTGTCACAAACAGAAAGGATAAAGGGTGATAAAAATGTCAGACAGAATGAAAACCTATAAAACACACCCCATGTCATTGGTGTTTAATATCTTAACCAAAATAGCAGTTGTGCTTACCATAAGCGTGTTCGTTCTTATCGTGGGCTATGTGGTGATAAAGGGCGTTCCTTATCTGAAACCGTCCCTTTTCGCAAAGACCTATACCACCGAGAACGTGTCAATGCTCCCCGCTATCGTGAACACCTTTGAAATGCTTCTGGTGTCCCTGGCAATAGCCGCACCTCTGGGCATATTCTGCGCAATATATCTCGTTGAGTATGCAAAGAAAGGCAATAAATTCGTCAGAGTCATAAGACTTACTACAGAAACACTTTCAGGTATCCCGTCCATAGTCTACGGACTTTTCGGAAATATGTTCTTTGTGCTTGCCCTTAACTGGAAGCTCTCAATGCTCTCAGGCGCTTGCACATTGGCGATAATGGTGCTTCCGCTCATAATCCGTTCTACCGAGGAAGCGCTGAAATCTGTAGACGACAGCTTCCGTGAGGGCAGCTACGGACTTGGCGCAGGAAAGCTCAGAACTATCTTCGTTATCGTTCTGCCTCCTGCAATAAGCGGTATCCTCTCAGGCGTTATCCTTGCAATGGGAAGAATTTTCGGCGAAACAGCCGCCCTTATCTATACCGCAGGAACTATCGCCAAGTATGCAGGCCTTACAGACTCAGGACGTACCCTTTCTATTCATATGTATTCACTTTCAAACGAGGGACTTTATATGAACGAAGCAAGCGCTACAGCAGTTGTCCTGCTGGCAGTAGTCCTGCTTCTTAACGGACTTGCGTCCCTTGTTGCCAGAAAGCTTTCCAAAGGAGGAAACTAATAAATGACACAGCCAAAACTGCAGGTGAAAAACTGCGATCTCTTTTATGGAGATTTTCAGGCTCTCAAAAATATAAACTTGTCCATAGCCGAAAAGGAGATAACCGCATTCATAGGCCCTTCAGGCTGCGGAAAATCCACTCTTCTTAAATCCCTCAACCGTATGAACGACCTCGTAGAGGGCTGTAAGATAACAGGCGATTTTACCCTTGACGGGGAGAATATCTACAAGGATATGGAAATAACCGAGCTTAGAAAGCGTGTGGGAATGGTTTTCCAGAAACCAAACCTCTTCCCGATGTCCATATATGATAATATCGCATACGGCCCAAGAACTCACGGCATAAAGAAAAAAGCCGACCTTGACGAGATAGTCGAAACAACTCTCCGTCAGGCTTCCGTGTGGGATGAAACAAAGGACAGACTTAAAAAGTCAGCCCTGGGTATGTCAGGCGGACAGCAGCAGCGTATCTGTATCGCAAGAGCACTAGCCGTAAAGCCAGAGGTGCTTCTTATGGACGAGCCTACATCAGCCCTTGACCCTATCTCCACTATCAAAATAGAGGAGCTTGCCACAGAGCTTAAAAAGAATTACACTATCGTTATCGTCACCCATAATATGCAGCAGGCGACCCGTATATCCGATAAAACAGCCTTTTTTCTCCATGGCGAGATAGTCGAGTTCGGCGAAACTCAGCGTATCTTCTCCAATCCTAAGGAACAGAAAACTCTCGAGTATATCACAGGACGTTTCGGATAAACGCTTTGGAAATATAGGTGAAAGGAAGAAATATCTATGCGTGCGAATTTTGACAATAAGCTCAGCGAGCTTAACAAAAAGCTGCTTTCTATGGCAGCAATGACAGAGCAGATAATCGCAATGTCAATAAAATCTCTTGAAGAGCAGAATACAAAGCTTGCCCGTGAAACGGTGGAGTTTGACGCCAAGATAAACGAGGCGGAGCGTGAGGTAGAGAGGATCTGTCTTAACCTGCTCTTGCAGCAGCAGCCTGTTTTTGCCGAGGATCTCAGACGTGTGTCCGCTGCACTTAAAATGATAACCGATATCGAGCGTGTTGGCGATCAGTCAGCAGATATCGCAGACCTGAATATCCGGCTTATAAAGAAAAAGCAGAAATGGGATCTTAGCGACATCAGTGAAATGGCAAGAGCCGCCACACAAATGGTGAACGACGCTATCGACGCCTATGTGAACGACGACGAGAACCTCGCCCGAAAGGTCATAAGCTCTGACGATAAAATAGACGAGCTTTTTGTAAAGACCAAGGATAAGATAATCGACGAGATAGCAGCCGATAAAGCAAACGGTGAAAAAGCTATAGATACCCTAATGGTGGCAAAATACTTCGAGCGTATCGGTGACCATGCGGTAAATATCGCAGAATGGGTGGTATTCTCCGTAACAGGCGTCCATAAAACAGAAAGGATTATGTAAAATATCATTATAAAAGGCGGAAATACCGCCTTTTTGCTCTTATTGTACGATTTTACTCAGATTTTACTCAGCCTGATTTGTTATTTTACAATTATGTTGTATAATGTTCATTGTAAACATTGTAACAATAGTGTAAAATTATTATCAGGGAGTGTCAGTATGACGATTTTTAATGTTCTGACCCTTATAGGCGGTCTTGCAATGTTCCTTTACGGAATGAATGTAATGGGTAACGGGCTGGAAAAACTCGCAGGAGGAAAGCTTGAAAAAATATTTGAAAGGCTCACCTCAAACCCTATCAAGGCAATGTTGCTTGGACTTTCTGTAACAGCGGTCATTCAGTCCTCCTCAGCCACTACAGTAATGCTGGTGGGCTTTGTAAACGCAGGCATCATGAAGCTCCATTCCGCCATAGGCGTTATAATGGGCGCAAATATCGGTACTACCGTAACAGCGTGGATATTGTCTTTGTCAGGACTTAGCGGCGACAGCTTTCTTATCAATATGCTCAAGCCGTCCTCGTTCTCGCCTATCCTTGCGATAATAGGCGTTGCAATGCTGACGTTCTCCAAAAACGATAAGAAAAAGGATATCGCATCTATACTCGTAGGCTTTGCAGTGCTCATGTTCGGAATGGACTCAATGAGCGGTGCAGTCGCACCTCTTAAGGACGTTCCTGAGTTCGCAGAAGTGCTTCTCTGGTTCAAAAACCCTATTCTGGGCGTTCTTGCAGGCGCACTTCTTACTGCTATCATTCAGTCCTCATCTGCTTCCGTTGGTATCCTTCAGGCTCTCTCAGCCACAGGTGCAATAACCTTCGGCTCAGCGCTTCCTATAATTTTAGGACAGAATATAGGTACTTGCGTAACAGCACTGCTTTCATCAATAGGCACAAGCAAGAATGCAAAGCGTGTGGCAGTCGTACACCTCTATTTTAATATAATAGGAACACTGCTTTTCCTTACAGTTTTCTATCTGCTCAATGCCTTTATCGGCTTCTCGTTCGTTGACGGAGTTGTGGGCGCAAAGGAGATAGCTATTGTGCATACTATATTTAACCTGTCAACATCTATCGTGCTTCTGCCATTTATCAAAGTCCTTGAAAAGCTTGCCTACCTCACTGTCAAAGACAAAGAGGGGGAGGGAAATAAGGACAATATCGAAGAGCAGTTCAAGCTTCTTGACGAAAGATTTCTACAGTCACCTTCTTTTGCAGTTGAAAAGTGCAGAGAGCTTACAAACCGCATGGGCGAGATAGCAAAAGAAAGCATAGACATGGCAATGAGCATCTGCGTCGATAAGTACGATAAGGAAAAGGCAGAGCAGATAGCCGCAAATGAAGCAGCCGTCGACCTCTATGAGGATAGACTCGGCACATATCTTGTAAAGCTTTCGAGCCGAGATCTTTCTGCCAAGGATTCTCAGTCAGTTTCAACTATACTTCATGTTATAGGCGACTTTGAGCGTATCTCCGACCACGCCATGAATATGGTGTCCGTTGCCGAGGAAAAACAACAGAAGGACCTAAGCTTCACATCACAGGCAACAGCCGAAGTAAAAGTCATGTGCAGTGCCGTAAGAGATGTTTTGGATATCGCCATGGAAGCCTTTGAAAAGCACGATCTGGAGCTTGCCACAAGAGTTGAACCGCTTGAGGAAGTGGTGGATAAGATAAGAACAAAGCTTAAAAACCGCCATGTAAAAAGGCTTCAAACAGGCGAGTGTACCATAGAAATGGGCTTTGTGTTCTCCGATCTGCTCACAAATTTGGAAAGAGTTTCAGACCATTGCTCAAATATAGCGGTCTGTCTTATACAGGAAAACGACGAAAGCTTTGACGTCCACGAGTATGTTCAGATGCTTAAAAATTCAGGCGAGGGCTTTGACGGACAGGTCAAGCGCTACAGCGAGAAATACGCTCTGCCTGCTAAAGAGTTTTAACGAAAAGGGGTAAGATCTATGGCACTTATATATTGTGTAGAAGACGATGACGGAATAAGAGAGCTTATATCCTGCGCACTTAAATCAGGCGGATATGAGGTGAAAGCATTTCCAAAAGCAAAACCGTTTTATGAAGAGATAAGAAACAAAGAGCCTTCGCTGGTACTTCTTGATATAATGCTTCCTGACGAGGACGGCTATTCCATACTTTCAAAGCTCAAAAAAGACAGCCACACTCAGGACGTTCCTGTTATAATGCTTACCGCAAAATCAAGCGAGCTTGATAAGGTGTCAGGTCTTGAAATGGGCGCAGACGACTATATAACAAAGCCGTTCGGCGTAATGGAACTGCTTTCAAGAATAAAAGCCGTTTTAAGACGTGCAGGCAAGCAGAATGCCGAAGCCGATGTCATAGAAGAACAGGGTGTTTCTCTTGACGCATCAAGACGTACCTGTACATATAACGGTCAGGAGGTCGTTTTGACCTATAAGGAATTTGAGCTTTTGATGTATCTTATGCGCCATAAGTCCATAGCCGTGAGCCGTGATAAGCTTATGGAAATGGTCTGGGGCTATGAGTTTGCAGGGGAAACAAGAACTGTTGATATGCACATCAAGACCCTCAGACAAAAGCTTGAAGCCGCAGGCTGTACGGATCTTATCAAAACAGTCCGTGGCGTAGGCTATAAAATATAAAAAATTTCAGATAAGGAGGAACAGCATATGCAGAAAAAACTCTATAAAGTCATGACGATACTTGTTTCATGTACAGTGCTGTTTTTCCTTTTAGTAGCAGGCTCTCTTGGATATTCTACCTATCAGCGTTTCACTAAAAATGAGCTTAAATCCGCTGCAAAGCTTGTTGCCGCAGGAAACAATAAACCCTCAGAAATGGCTGATATTTTGGAAAGATCAGTAGAATATGATGTCCGTGTCACCTTCATCGACGCACATGGCAATGTAAAATATGACTCTGAAGCAGATCCCGCCAAAATGGAAAACCACTCCGACCGTGAAGAGTTCAAAGAGGCTATGGCAAATGACGAGGGCGAATTCACAAGATTTTCCAAAACCCTTGGATATACTACATATTATTATGCCATAAAATATGACGGCGGTGTGCTGAGATTTTCTACAGATAAGGAAAACCTTGCAGGGGTGTTCCTTGCAGTGATACCAATGCTGGTGGTGTTCGCAGGAGGGATAATCTTTATCACCACCATAATCTCCATAAAGCTTTCAGAAAGCATGATAAAGCCGATAAATTCCCTTGTAAAACAGCTTGATCTTAGGAACGAGAATATCGGTCAGTTTGAAACGCCTTATGAAGAACTTGAACCTATCATAAAAAATGCAGACGTTCTTATGGGACGAATACATAAGAACATGAATAAAATAAAGGCAGAGAGAGAAAAAATATCACTTATCACTGAAAATATGGTTGAGGGCATGATACTTCTTGACGAGGACATGACAGTGCTTTCGGTAAATAAGAGCGCCTTGAAAATTCTCGGCAACAGCTTTGACCCTACGGAGCATACCAAGATAGACCATATGACAAACGATCAGCAGATAATAGGTCTGCTTGAAGAAGCCAAGGAAAGCGGTGCAGCAAAAGGTATCATCACAGAAAAAAGCCGTTTTTACCGTACCTTTGCAAATAAGGTCTACAGCGAAAATACCCTTGACTTTGGTATCATAATCTTCTTTGTTGACGTAACAGAGGAGATACAAAGCGAGCAGATACGCCGTGACTTCTCAGCCAACGTATCTCATGAGCTTAAAACTCCGCTTACCACCATAAAAGGCTTTGGCGAGCTTCTTGAAAACGGCATTTTCACCAAGGAAGAGGACGTGAAGAAATACGGCGGTATGATATATCGTGAAAGTGAAAGACTTTTGTATCTTATAAACGATATTATCAGGCTTTCCCAGATAGAGGAGCAGGAACACGTTTTGAACGATAAGATAGACCTGCTGAAAACCGCCCATGACGTAGAGGAGATACTCCGTCACAAGGCAGATAATAGAGAGGTCACAATGACCATTGAGGGCGAACCTGTTCAGATATACGGCAATCAGAGCTACATCACAGAACTGTTTTTAAATCTCATGGACAACGCCATAAAGTATAATCATGAGGGCGGAAGCCTGAAAGTAACGGTTGGCATAGAGGACGGCAAAGCTTTCGCAGTGTTCAGCGACACTGGCATAGGCATATCCGACGAACATCAAAGCCGAATCTTTGAACGTTTTTACCGAGTTGATAAAAGCCGTTCCAAGAAGATAGGTGGCACAGGCTTAGGGCTTTCTATAGTAAAGCACATAGTCGCATATCACAGCGGTGAGATATCCCTTGAAAGCGAACCGGATAAAGGCACGACCATAACAGTAAAACTGCCTTTCAATGAGCCTGAAACACAGAAGATAGAAATGAACACAGGCACAGAAAAATAAACCGCAACGCCGTACTGAAATTTTTAGGACGGCGTTTTTGTGCAGGTACATAGTATACAAGTTATTAAGGGGAAGGGTGATAAAGAAAGGACAAAAAAACAAGCGGGCGACCAAAGGTCGCACCAGTATGTCGCAAAAGTGTTAAATCAACGGGCGAACGCTGTTCACCCCTACAAAAAAAATCATCGCCGCAGGCGATACCATAATTCCTCATTCCTCACTCCTCATTCCTCATTTACCTCCCCCCTGTTGCATTTTCTCCCTAAGTGTGCTATAATGACTTCAACAGACTTTATCTTATGGAGGTAACAAAATGTCAGAAGAAAACAAAAACGTTCAGGAAAACAAGGACGATAAAAAGGAAGGCAACGTCCTTGCAGGCTTCGTTCTCTACACAGATGCTAACATGGATTGGCTCAGATTTAAAAAGTTTCTGAAAGACGATTGGAACATCGTTCCGCAGGACGATGTAAAAGACAACGCTATGGTATTCAAGGTTGGCGATATGGTGGTCGCTTGCTCACTTATGCCTAACCCAGTTCCTAACAAGGAAGCTGAAAATGCGGCAAAGTATAACATTCTCTGGAAAGAGGGCGCAAACGAGGTCGCTAAGCATCAGGCGCACGTTATGCTCGCTGTAATGAATAAAACAAGCGCTGTTGAACAGGCTATCCTCTTTGCAAAGGTGGCAAGCTCTCTGCTCAAGCTCGATAACGCTATCGGTATCTATAAAGACCCGACAGTTTATGAAAAGAATTTCTATGTGAACTTTGCCGAAACTATCAAAGACGGCGAGTATCCGATGCCTATACTTATTTATACCGGTATGTATCAGATCGGAAGAGCGTCGTGTAGGGAAAGA
>ERZ506896.1532-NODE-1532-length-11099-cov-15.747284_pt1 | contig 11099 bp, 11 predicted proteins | sample MGYA00513176_ERZ506896 | MGnify/ENA metagenome assembly ERZ506896
CCACTTGCAACAAATGAAACAAAAGGATTAGCATCCATGAATATGTGTATAGCATACGTTGGCGAAGGGCCTGTTATTTGCATTAAGCCTACGAATTTAAAAACATATTACTACACTCTACTAACGGTTACAGTATATGAAAATGGAAAGTTTAAAAAAATCGACTTGGCAGTATATAACCCAGCAAAGGGGAAAGGTCATAAATGCTCAATATTAGGGGATGGGAATGTATTTGTTAAAGAAGATTCTGATTATAATTTATATATATATAATGCGTCTTTAAATAACGCAACTTATTGTGTATCAATTATAGGATGTACCAAAAATATAAATCTTCAATCAATTACGGTAGAAGGATCTCCTGCAAGCGTTTTGAATGGTTTAATTTTGAATGATGTAGCAACCATGTAACAAATCGTAACATCATAATCATAAATTTATGCTTCTGGGAGAACTGATGAATAGTTTGGGGTTATTCCCATTTATGTTTAGAGGGATAATGACAAATAGGAGTTATAATGATTTGATCGAAACTGGCTACTATAAGATACAAGACAACATGATTGATGGACCTAGCACTTATTGGGGAACACTTGTCGTTTTTAATGACAGTGATCAAATAACACAAGTGTTCTATCCAAACATAGACAGCGCAGAAATATCCACTAGAAAAGGTAATATTAATAATTTTGTAAAGTCAGCGTGGAGAATCATTTCTTTTACATAAAATAAGCCATAGCCCCGATCTGGGAGAACTGATTGGCACAGCTACGGCTAATAAGAATGGATTAATGAGTAAAATATTTGTAGTAACTGATATAGAAAGAGGAAAAGGTCTGATTATTGACTATAAAGCTGATTCTAATGGTTTATATACTTCTTCTTCGTTGATAGAAATATATGTCTATTCGGGAGCTAATACTGCATTTTATAGAGTGATGTCAATACCTACTGGATCTAAAAACATAGAAATAAAATATATGGGGATGCATTGGTGCGATTTTAAATATGCAAATAGTAAATTATATGTGTTACCTAAGTCGGATGATTCTTCCATCTCGTATAAGGTATCATTAGTTAGAAGAACAAGACCGAATTTCTCAACAATAGACTTTTCTGATTTTTCCAATATTACAGGTGAAATAATTACACCTACACCTGATTAATCCACTTCTGGGAGGACTGCTAGGAGTAAATGAAACTTGGTTCAGGAATCGAGGTAACATTAGAGGTGAAATTAATTTGGATGATTTTAAAGATGCAGGTGCCTATTCATTGTTCAATATTGAAGGGAACAATGTTCCTACATCTTGGGCACAACTGCTTGTATTTTCATCCGGGTATTATATTACTCAAATTATCGTTGATGTGAGTAGTTGTAAATTATTTATCAGACGATATGATATAGAAAATGATCGCTGGCAAGAATGGGGTAATATAATTATGACATAATTTTTATCACAATTCCGACCTGGGAGAACTTTTGCCACTTTCGACAAATACTAATAAGGGATTAACAAGGAGAACAGCATATTTTGATTTAATTCAAGGCAAATTATACAAGATAGCATATAAAGAGGAACTACATGTATATAAGCCTGTAATATGCTTACTATATGTGCTAAGAAGTGGAATATCGTCTTGCTATGTAGCTTCATTAAGTGGGTATCGTAATGGAGTTTCCCATTTTAAATTGATATGTGGAAATGATATCCAATTTAAGCTGTATCAAAAGTTGAATAGCGCTAATTATTTTGACTTCATGCTGGAATGCCCTGATAATTCAGCTGGCATTATGGAGATAAAAGCCATGATTGATTTAACGGTTGTTGAAACGACAGAATCATTAAGTGATTGGCAACAAATTGCAACAGAATAATAGCATAAGTTGAGAGCTGGGAGAACTGTTGGGAAATCCGAAGGGAACAAAATCGTTTTCTTCATGGAGTGAATTTACGGATTTTGTAAATGAAATGCCTATAAAAACAATTCAACCTTTCGTTTCCAATTTCAATGCTTTTGCTGGAGAAGGATTCTACGGTAATGTCGTTCAAGGATTGGTTATAAAACAATTAGAAGATGCTGTTTTCATCTTCGGAATAGCAATAGACGGAACATTAATATTTAGAAAAAGGAATTATCCAGACGTTTCAACTTGGGAAGATCCTAAGATAATAATTCACAGTAATAATTGACATAAAATTTACTTCGTAACCGACCTGGGAGAACTCATAGGGGTTAATTACTTGAAGAAAGCCTTTGATTATAAAAATATAATATTAGGAAGTAATGAATCTTACGAATTAGGAATATGTGCAGGACTTGTAGTAATTAGAAATATTTATATATCTGCTGCATTTTCATTGTTGCTAATCGATGAATTCCACAATGCTGTTACAACTATAGCTGGTAACAGTATAAAAGAGCTCGGTCTTGAATTTAGATTTGATACAACTGATTACAAAGCAAGAATGAGTATAATCAATGTTAGTAGTAATAATGCTAATATTGAAATTTCTTATCAAAATCTAAGTTTTTAATCCTTCTGGGAGAACTGATGACAAAAAGTAACTATATAAGAATTGAAAACATGACAATGAATTTTCCTATCTATAAGCTATCTTTTGTCAGAAATGAAAACATGGTAATATCCATTATAGGAGAAGGTAATTCAAATTTAGCAGATAATTATATCATAATGAAAAACCATAATGGTAGCCAATTGTCTTTCTTAAAAAATAATGGTCCTAAAAATATATTACTATATATAGACAATAACAATGAATTATATATTAAACTCAACTACTATTCACGTGTTATTGTCTATTTTCAAAATAAAGAGCCACAAAATAATGCTCTCTCAGCAACAGAAGTAGATATAGATATTAGTACGCTCACACAGGTAGGAATTTAGACAAGATTTTCTGCCTGTTGGCGATCTGGGAGAACTGATTGGGAATGCAACATCAAATAAAAGCGGGTTGATGAGTTCCGGTATGGTACCTTTAGAATTATCTAAAGATAATAATCAATATTGTAAGATTAGTGTATTTATGCCAAATGCCGGATCAATAAATGAGTCTGTAATTAGTGTTACAAATGTTGGTGGAGACTCGTTCTCAGTCGCAGTGTCTATGATTAGATGGAATGCAAATAAAGTCTTTTGTAAATTGATAAACGGAACCAAAATTAGTAACATTAATATGTATTATACAGTTGATACAGAAAGATTTTGCTTTTACATAAAAGCTAATTGGTATGCGAAAATAATAGTGTCACGATTAGGTCTTGTGAACACGAGCAAAATAGAATCAATCAATGCTATTCCTAGTGGGGCGATTGAAGTACCAATATCTTGACGTGACAAAAGATATAGCACTGACCTGGGAGAACTGATTGGTGTTGCTACAGCCAAGAAAGATGGACTAATGCCTATGGAACAGTTCTTCGATAGAGATGTTAATCCCATTGAAGATTACAATACATTTACATGGAATGGGATTCGGAAAACAACTAAATCAACATCTAATTCTCCATTCGAAAGTGGTGATGGGCAAAATGCTGTTATATTTATAGGGACAAATGATGTTCAAAAAATAGGGTTTCAAGCAACCTATTCGGGGCAATTGATTAAGATCAGGCTATATTGGGTCGGTAGTTGGGGTAAATGGCAAACTTTTTCTTTGACATGATTAAAAAACGGGTGGTCCGGTACAAGCCGGTGCCACCCGATCCTGATATGCACAACGCCATGTGCGGTGCAAAGGTAATCCATGTTTCTAAGAAGCCAATACAAAAGACCTAAAATCTCCCCATTTCCCATCATAATTACGGCGGAAACCAACAACATCCTCACCTAGACGGAATGTCATTTGAATGACATATCCTTGTCCATCGTTAAAAACTATCATTATGGAATAATTTGAAACAACACTAATTCCGTCTCGTCCGAATACATGATACATTCCGCTTGCAGTTGCACTATTTACCTCTTCGTCTGTACTTAATATACCTTTGGGCATAAACGGGAACAGCTTCAAACTGTTCATTAGTCCTCCCAGATCGTGAAATATGCCAATACTCTGTTAAAAAGAATACCATGATTGCCAACCTTGATTAGCCCAATTCTGCCTATATTGGGGCCTGTTTGAACCTTGCATATCATACACGATTTGTACAACTAAAACATTAGCTCTAAATATTATTAGTCCGCCATATTTATATGGAGAATCTTGACATCCATCTAAACCGTACATTCCTGGATTAGTATAATTGTCAATAGACATATTGGATGTTATTTTAGGTCTGTCTATAAAGCCTCCTTTCCAAGCAAGTCCGTTGCTTGTTTCGCTCACAACAGGTATCAGTTCTCCCAGCTCTCGTTTCGAATAGATTTTATGTCAATATATAGATACCCAATCATACCATCTTCCATTATCTCTACCTGTCCTAAAATATGCATTTCCGTATAAGCCATTACCTAATAACTGTATTCTTTGTCCTGCTGAGAATACTATTAAGATTCCGTATTGAATATCTTTCCCATTTAGTACCCCTGTTGTAGGGGCACTAATTTCATAGATTCCTGATGTTAATACATTATTTAAGTCATCTGTTCCTGTTAATCTCCCTTTATTCATGAAAGGGAACAGCTTCAAACTGTTCATTAGTTCTCCCAGAAGTGGGGAAATTATATCATCACTGTTGTGATTCGTGCCCAAGATTTCCATTCTCCCCAATGAATACGTATAAAAATAGAATTAGTATAATCGCAACAGATTTGCAATATATTCCCATTAGCTGTTTTAAAAACTAATAAAATCCCCCCTCTATACACTGATGGTCCATTAATAAAGCCCGTATCAGAAAATACCCACACACCTGAAATCGTATAATCATTAAAGTCTAATGTATTGCCCTTGCTTCTTTCAAGGAAACCATTTTTAGACATTAATCCATCCTTATTGGCTGTTACTGTGCCGATAAGTTCTCCCAGGACTTTCGCGGCAGCCGAAGAAGATGTTAAAGTTGGGTTCTTGGAACCGTCCAAAGTACGGAGCCAAGAGAAGGTGTCGGACTGGGGCAACTGGTCCTCAAACTCATCTGTTCCGGCTGCCGTAGCGGCAGCAAATGTTGATATTTCTGATGCAGCGGAAACAATCCGTGCGGAAACTAATTCTGTCATCTCATCGACGGTCACCTGTCGTTCGTTGCCGTTTTTATCCACAGCTTTAAAGCCAACTATATTATTCAAGTCCATAATGCAAATTTTAAAATTAAAACAAATACTTCACCCATGCAAAATAATTACTGTTCTCAATATAATTCGGATCATCCTCGTTGGAATATGCCTCCCTCTCAAACGATACCGTCTTATACGCCCTGCCGGCATCCTTCAACCGTACCGCCCTGACCAGCCACTCCACACCATACCAGAGATAGAATGCCAGCCCGGCCAGCACCAGCCACCAGGCGGAAAGGTCAAAACACAATAGCAAGATCCAGATAACTGTACCGGTGGCAACTGCCATCTCAACCCATTGACGGGCGTGGGTACACTCATGGTTTCTCACTTTCTGAGTGATTTTCTCTTCCGGTCGCTTGCTTAAAACAAACGGACCGATTGTTATCGTATGGCAAGAACTGAACGCAAGCAGCACCTTTGCCAGAAGGTTGTTACAATATACCTTTTTCATAGCGTTTCTATTTCTGATTCAAGTTCAGCAATATGGTTGTCTATACACGTATTCACCTCGTCATTGAAGTTCGCTATATCCAGTTCCACACATCCGGCACTTGACCGGGCGCTACTGTAGATACGGACATAGCCTCCGTTATTCAATGTATTTTTCGCCAGCTTCAGTTTCGCCAGTTCGTCATTGATTCGGCTGGCGCGTTCCAAATTCTCAATCTTCATGTTGTTCCTCCTTCTTTTTATCCAGATAATCATTCAACGAATCGGCCAGCAAGCCGGACAACATAGGGGTAGAACGTCTTATGATATCCACTTCCTCTTCGTCAAGTTCCACACCATCTACAGTCGACTTGAAGATTTTCTCCGCAAGGAGATGCGCCTTCAAGCCCGCTACGTTCTTATATATCCAGTCACCGAAGGCCTCAGTGATGTTACTGGCTATAAGCTTTTCTTTTTTAATCCCATCATAAATAGGGAATTGTGCAAAATTTATTCTCATACTTTATATTTAAATTATCCGCAATAAAACATAACCCAATAATTACCCATACACTTAATGAAGCCGGATGCAAAATCCAAATCAATATAAGACACCTCCTGTCCTCCGGGAGCAGGCAGGATCCGTCCTCCTGTCAATCTTACTCCGCCGCTCATACGTTTGAAGTATATAGTATGTCCCGGAACATCCGGAGGAAGTGTCACTTCTATATTACCCGTATTAATAAACATCACATTATCATCGTTGTTGTTCAATGAAGCTTTGACAGAGATATTCCTCCAGTTGCCAACTATGCCACGAAGAGAAACATAGCTGTCATTGTTCGGATGAAGGAAAATGTTACCTCCCTCCACGAATAGAGGAATGCTCGGAGTCTTGATGTGCATTCCGATCATGGCATTTGGACTCTGTATGTCAATTCCAGCATCATACTTAATCCCTTCAATGGTGACAAACTGCGTGTTTCCCCCGATTCTTACGTTTGCAAATGTCCTTTCGTTATAAAACTCAATTTGTCCGGCAGACAAATTGAAACCGACGTATTTATTTGTTTCATTTTCATAAAGGATCTTTGAGGACAATACCCCCGAAATGATGGAGAACGGGCCAATACGTCCTTTATCCGCCGTGATTGTTCCTGTAATCTCTGCTAATTTGCATTTAAAATACCCGGTTTCACCGTTGATAAGAAGAGTTTCACCTTTGTCATTAAAAGACTTGAGAACCTTGTCTTTGAACATGAAGCCGGCTACATTCGCACCATCGGCAAACAGGGTGTCAGTAGCGATATTCACAAACTTCTGCATGGCTTCCCAATTGGAATCACCGTTGACAGATGTGGGGGCAGCGGTAACGGAAGCACCGTAATTCTTTACAAGGAAATTATAATAAACTCCCCCTATCAGATATATGACCTTATCCCGGTAATCCGCATTCCAGACATAAGTCTGTCCTGATGCGAATACACCTCTGTCACGGGGAAACGCCCCTGTTGCTCCGGTTGCTCCTATGGCACCATCATTAGCTACACCCACCCCTTTTTCAGCGACAAAATTATTATTCCATGCGTTCGCGTCCGATGCGGATTGATAAGCCCGGACGGCAAACTGGGTGTATCCGGCTGTCGCTGGAACGGATATCTGATTGCTTAGGGTAGCACCTACATGAGCCAGCCAGCTTCCGTTATACTTACGGGCTGCCAGATAAAGCGTGCTGCACGTGCTTACATTGCCTGCCACATTCTGTTTGCAAGTGACAAGGAATCCAGACGGGGATGGCGTGCCCGTACTGGTGAAGTTGATCACGCTGACAGGACTGTCCAGCCAGTAGGATGCCGACGGTCCGACGGGGGCAACCATCTCCTGCCAGTCTGCATGTACCGTCCGGTTCGCAGATCTGCCGGCGAGGATGTATCCGCCGTTTCTTTTCCTGCGGAGTCTGCCGTTTCTGAACCTTGCAATTTTAATCGGAGGGTTGGAGGTTTCAACCTTGCTTAAGTAAGATCCTCCGGCAAACGATACTGTACTGTTCTTGGCATACGGAGTATTGGCGGATTCCCAATGACCGGCTGCTGTGATGCTCTCACCATCCTTTCCGTCACTGCCGTCCACAACCATCGGGACAGTTTCGACATCAACCGCCTGACCGTTCACGTAGAACACGAACTTCAAGCTACTGGTAAAATTACCGGAAGCCACCCCGACACCATCACCGATGGGAACCTCGGCCGCACCGTCACGACTGTACTTCAACTCCCCGTCCGTTGTGGCCGTAGTGACCGCACCGACTGTTTTCATACGCCGACAGGATACCGAAGCTACACTGTAACCGCCGTTCTTGTTCTTGCTGACCATCGTGACCGAAGTGACAAGGCTATAAATTACCGCATCGGAACCGTCCGCCCCGCCACGGACACCGGTTATCTTGAAAGTCAGTTCACGGGTATAGAGCTGCCCGTTCTTCATTGCAGCCAGTGTGATGGTGACCGTATTCTGTTCCGGAACCGACTTTCCGGCAGCGACGGATATCGCCACCGCTCCGGTGGCCTTGCTTGTGCTTGCCGTGAAACCGGCAGGCGTGCTGACTGTCAAAGATTCAAGGGTGAGTTTCTCGGTACCGTACCACATGGACACATGGGTAGTCCATGACTGTGCGGAAGTAGTAACGCCGGTACTGGTAAGAGCGACGCTCACCATCTCATTGTCAAGGTCGGCCATGATATTCGACTCCCCGTCCTTACTCCAACGGTGCACAGGGGCCGGAGTGCTCCATTCACTCCATACTCCATCACGCTTCACACGTTTGCACGCCCATTCCACCTGATGGTCGGCATCCACGCCAAGAAAATCATCTGTCCAGCCTTCCGGTATATAATCATCCTGCTGCTTCGATTCCGGCTTGTCAGGGGTAAGGCCGATGATGTTGGTACGGGTGTAGATCCACTCGTAACCTTTGCCGTCCTTACCGTCAGTTCCGTCTTTGACCATGACCATCCACAAACCATTCCGGTATATGTAAGTACAATGGTCAGCCGTATTTCGGTAGCTGTCACCCTCCTTGGGATTGGACGGATGGGATGCGAATTCACCAAGGAAGGTGATGCTTTCGCCTTTCAGCTCACGCCCGTCCAGAAGCATCTCCCAGTCTTCATGCACGGTCCAGTCGGCTGACTTCCCGGCAAGGATATAACCGCCATCCTTTTTGCGACGATAACTGCCATTCTTGAACCTTGCGATCCTGATGGGAGGATTGGATGTTTTCACCTTGGAGATAAAAACACAGCCCGCCAAAGTGACCATGGTATTGACCTCGTATGGGGTCTTAGAGGATTCCCAATGACCGCCACCTATTACAGACAGGCCCGGATCACCCTTGTCACCTTTGGCGGCTGATACAAGCCAGTCCGGATTGTTTTCGGATGGCTCGGAAGTAGTGCCCTTGTCATTGACGCACAACCATGTGGAACCGTTATGGGGCACACGGGAATAATACGCATACTTCCTGCCCGGCTCCCAGCTAGGGAAGTCGATAGGAACGCGGACTGTGCTACCGGTAATTTCATCAATTTGAAAAATCAATCCCGTCATGATGATATCCTGCAATACTGCCGAGAACCTGTCGCAGTTGATCCCATTGATGGTCATACCCTTCTTCTTGCCGAACCAGCTCTTCATCTGTGCCGGCTCCGGGTCCCAGGTGTTGGCATTGTCAACAAGGGTGATGCAGCAGTTACCGTCACGCACGTCTATGATGATATAAGTCTGACGCTCCTTGTCGGTGAAGTTCCCCGTCTGTCCGAGACGCATCTCGTTATGGGGAACGAACTCATATCCGGGACGCGGAACCATCATGAATGTCTTCTCGTCATAATCTGCGGAAGTGATACGGTACTGTATTTTCCGGAAACCAATAAAGTCACCGGTAGTGACGCTTTTGTCATGCCAGAAGCCCAAAAGGATATCGTCTGGCTTCTGTCCCAGCGGTACACCATCCTCCAGATCGGGGGTGACAGTATAACTGCCGTCACTATTGGCGATAAAGCTTTTTATCTTCAGCCCTCCGCCGGGACTTATAGTATTGTATCCCTCAAAATAAGTCTGACGATTGAAACGAAGTTCAGGAACACTCAAAGAGCTGCGCAGAACCAAAGCCTCCAGCTCGGCACGGGCATCCTCACCGATGTAACCGCCCTGAACACCGGTGATAAAGTCACCGAACTTGGCGTATTTCTTGATGACGGTTCCGCCCAACAGGGATAATAGGAAACCGGTGCGTTCCTCCGTGTCCTTGCGCATGAACATGATCAGCGAGCGCAATGCGGAATACACGTTATGGTCTGTTGCAGGGGTGGAGTCGTGGCTTCCGATCACATACACACCGCTGCCACCACCGCCCGTATAGGTCTGTCCCTTCAGGGTAAGGCTCTCAACCTTTTCCTCCAGCTCCCCGATACGGGAATAGGCGGCGGTTTCCCCGACAGTATAAACAGGTGAGTCAAAGGAATAGTCAAGATTGAATTCAAATCCGATAACCCTTGACTGTCTTCCGTTCTCGAAATAAGCCTTGTTGATAAGGTTGACCTTTTGACCGATGCTGTAGAGGTTGTGAATGCCATCCTCACGGTATGCGTCATTTGACATCATCGTGCAGCCATAGGTACTCGGGTCTATCTTGGATTTGGCAGCGTACTTTTCAGTCTTTTCCTTCAACTCCTGCTCGGCGGCACCCACAAGCCCCAGCTCGGTTATTTTCGTACTGTCCCAGCCGGAAAGCACATATTCATCTCCATCCTGGGGAAAGAGCACATCACCGGGAAGCGGTCTGCCATAGTCCTCATTCCTGACTATCTCCCAAAGCTGTGCCTCAGGGTTCCATCCGCCATCCTCCAATTTCTCCGGCTTTCCCTCAGGATTGAACTTCACGGCAAACTCCAAACCGTTGAGAAGTCCGGACGCGAAACGTATCCTCAGCTCCTGACCGGGGAGGATATATTTCTTGGAAAAGTTAACACCCGTGTCCCTAAAGCGGTAGGCATTCCATTTTTCCTCGGTGGTTGTGCCGTCCTCATTCTCCACCTTGTCCGTCACTTCGATAGTGGTGACATCCGACATGATGCCCGTTCTTCGGGGATAGACTTCATCGAAGATAACCACCTGCTCGACGGCTTCCTCAGTAATCATATCAGGATAAGCGTCAATGTAAGGAGTGCCTTCGGGCAACATTAAGCGTTTTTGCACCACGCCGTTCACAACCACAGTCTCGTCAACCGGACGGTAGTCAGATGGGATATTCTTTGTTGAACCAAAAGCGTAGATACGGGTGGCATAAGTGGACCGGGATTCTGACTGTGACATTTCCTGCACGTTTTTCCCAATCTCGAAATCCACCGCATCGCCAGACTCACAA
>ERZ506896.1538-NODE-1538-length-11056-cov-24.330152_pt1 | contig 11056 bp, 10 predicted proteins | sample MGYA00513176_ERZ506896 | MGnify/ENA metagenome assembly ERZ506896
GAACGCGCGCGGGTCGCGACGCAACGCTGCAAGCGTCACGCGGCCGCCCATGGAGTAGCCGAGAACCGCGGGACGGACGCCCTCGACATCGGCGATCAAGCGCGCGAAGGCCAGCAGCGCCTCGCCCTGCGCGTCCAGCGCGTAAGCGCGCGGATTGGCCGGGCGCTCGCTTCCACCGTGTCCCACCAGGTCGAGGGCGTACACCGGCCGGCCGGTTGCGGCCAGCTCGCTCGCCGTCGCGTTCCATGACGCCGAGCTCTGCGCGAACCCGTGCAGCAAGATAAGGGGCACAGCGGACTCGCGGCACGCGGCAGCAATCGCGCAGCCCTCGTCGGGCGCAAGGTCGGCCGCAGAAGCCTCAGCCGCCGGCGCTTTCCACACCTGAAACGAGAAGGATGCTCCACCGCACGAGAAGCGGCGCGTCTCGACGGCGCTCATCATCGGATCCCAAGAGCGCGTGCCGCAGCGCCATGCTCCACGCAACCGAGAAACGGCGAGCGCGTGCCGCGGAATTCGGCCGGAACCTCAAAATGTGGCACGGATCTACGGATTGGGCACGCTTTCGCCTCGGAAATCACCTGAAGAGCCGATGTGTCTCGACATAATCCCAGGTCGCGGTTTTTCTCGGTCGAAACCTTCTGCCCTAACCGTACATTCGTGCCACATTTTGAGAACCGAACCGCGAAACCCCCGCTCGAACCACCGTCGTCGAACGGGCGCTTACCGCATTCGCCAGACGTCCACGCCATCCGCCTCACCTCCCGACTTCGCCGCTCGCGGCTTACGACCAGTACGGGGCGTAGCGTTCGGGGAGGCCTTCGAGGGGCACGCGCACCTCGACGAGCGAGATGCCCGGCACGCCAAGCGCTTCGTCGTAGGCCGCGTCGAACTCGGCCACGGTTTCCACCAGGCGGTGCGGTACGCCGAACGCCTGGGCGGCGGCGCCGAACTCCACGTCCTGGGGCGTGAGGAACAGCCGCTCGAAGTACGCGTCTTCCGAGCGTTGGGGCAGCATGTCGAAGATGCCGCCGCCGTTGTTGTTCAGCAGCACGATGACGATGCTGCGATCCAGGCCGCCCGACGCGCGCTGCACGCGCAGCTCGCGCTGCAACGCCAGCGCGTTCAGGTCGTGCAGCAGCGTCAAGTCGCCCGTGAGCAGGGTCGTTTGCTCGAAATGCTGCGCGGCGCCCAGCGCCGTGGACACGGTTCCGTCGATGCCGTTCAGCCCGCGGGAATTTGGATAATTTTGTGGCAGCATGGCAGAAAGCAAATATCGCCGCTTATTTTGGAAATTCCATATTTGTGACTGTGTTTTCCACTGTATTGCTATTGCTTCTGGTTATTCCCATTTCTTATGTACTGGCAAGATACCGTTTTGCGGGCAGCAAACTGATCTCTGCCATTTATATGGCATGTATTTTTCTGCAGGCTACCTACATTATGATTCCTTTGTTTCTGGAATTACAGGCTGTGAATGGATTAAATAACCTGCCGGTACTATGCCTTGTTTATGCAGTTATGCAGTTTCCTTTTTGTATCTTTACTTTACAGGGCTTTATGTCTGCAGTACCCAGAGATTACGAGGAATCTGCAAGAATTGACGGTGCTACTAATATCCAACTGCTATCAAGAGTTATGGTGCCTCTTGCAAAACCCGGAATTGCGACCATTACGATGTTAAGTGCCATGGGCTTCTGGAATGAATATCCATTGGCACTTGTTCTTCTCACGGAAGATGCAAAGAAAACTCTTCCCATCGGAATGGCAAACTTGTTTGAAGTGCAGAAATATGCCACGGACTGGGGTGCACTGTTTGCAGGACTTGTAATTATTATGATTCCAACAATCATTATTTATCTGATTGGACAAAGATATCTGCTTCAGGGAATTGGTGCAGGCGGGTTAAAAGGGTAAAATGAAAGGGGAAATAAAATGCCAACTGATCAGGAATTAATAAAAATAGTTCCCTCCAGCCGCCAGCTTGCCTATCAGGCAACAGAGTTTTATGCGTTCTTTCATTTTGGAATGAATACATATACCAATCGTGAGTGGGGAGATGGAACAGAAACACCACAAATTTTTAATCCTACAGAGTTTATTGCAGACCAGTGGGTGTCTGCAGCACAAAATGCAGGTATGAAAGGGGTAATCCTTACCTGTAAACACCATGATGGTTTCTGCCTGTGGCCGACCAGATATACCAGCCATAGCGTTGTCTCCAGTCCATGGAAAAATGGAAGGGGAGATGTGGTCTGGGAAGTGTCTGAAGCATGCCGTCGTTATGGGATGAAATTTGGAATTTATCTTTCACCATGGGATCGCAACAAGCCTTGTTACGGAAGCGGAAAAGAATATGATGATTACTATCTGGCACAGCTGACTGAGCTTCTCACCGGTTATGGAGATATTTTTAGTGTCTGGCTAGATGGTGCCTGCGGAGAAGGACCAAATGGAAAAAAACAGATATATGACTGGAAACGCTATTATGAATGTGTCAGAAAATATCAGCCAGACGCATGTATCTGTGTGTGTGGGCCGGATATCAGGTGGTGCGGAAATGAAGCTGGCGATGTAAGAAAATCTGAGTGGAGTGTTGTTCCTGCACGTACAGCACTTGCAGAGAGTGTACAGGAAAGAAGCCAGCAGACCGATGATAAGGAATTTAGAATGCGCCGGATCACCAGCGACATGGAAGATCTTGGAAGCAGAAGAGCGCTTGAAGGTGAAACGAATCTGATCTGGTATCCGGCAGAAGTAAATACTTCTATAAGACCTGGATGGTTTTATCATCCAGAAGAAGATGATCAGGTGAAAAGTCTGGAGGAGCTGATCTATATCTATATTGGGGCTGTTGGAGGAAATGCAACCTTTTTGTTAAATATTCCACCTATGCCAAACGGGCTTCTTCATGAAAATGATGTTAAACGTCTGGAAGAATTTGGAAGTTGGAAAAAGAAATCTTTTACTCATAATTTAATGAGTACAGCACATATTTTTTCAGAAAATGAAGATCCGACGCATCCGGTTTCTGATTTGACAGATGATACTTCAGAAACCTGGTTTCAGCCTGAAAGCAGCGAACTGCCAGTAGAAATAACCATTTGTCTGGACGGTTCATACAACTTAGGGTATCTGGTATTAAAAGAGGCTGTCTGCTATAGTCAGAGAGTGGAAAAATTTGAGATATTTGTTAAAGAGGGGGAAATATGGAACAGTATTTACACAGGAACGGTAATTGGTTATAAGAAGATCATTTCTGTTAAGGGGCAAAAAGCCCAGAAAATGAAAATTGTTTTACATGATTTCCGTGTACTTCCGCTGCTCTCATTTGTTGGAATTTATCCTGAAAGTCTTTAATAGGGAAAGCATTCTTTCTCATAATATCTTAAGGTAGAAACAAGAAGATATTATTAGAAAACCATTGAACCTGCTTGAAAGAGAGAACATTCAAAGCAAAATTGCCAATTGGTTTGGAATAGATTTTTCCAAACTGTAGATTGTTTTTATAAGTAATCTTGGAACTAATGCAGGAGTCATGGTGCAAATGGACAATGTTCGCAGAAAGCACTTGTCTTTTAGAAAGACTCGTATTAAAATGCTTGTCAGTGATCAGGTTGCAGAAACTTGCGATGCCTGCGACCGGACGGAGGACCTAAGGGTCCTCCATTTTTCTATATACGCAGATTTTTATAGCGATAGAAAAAGCATTAAAACCGATAAAACTATTTTTGAACTATGAAGAATAGATTAGAAATCTCATTGCGCGAAAAGGGATGATTATTGTTGACCGTGAGTTCACTGCGTCTAAATTAAAAGATATCAGTTATTTTGCCCTGATAGATGGGTACAAAAATCTGTTTTACAATCCCATGAGTTAGAAACGATTTTTGACCATAACACAGTTAAAATTAATCAAAAAATCAATCGCAAATTTTTACGATTGCATTGACAGTGATTCTCCTTATCTATATATTATTGCAGTAGGAACAACTTATCAAGTACTCGGAAATAACTAACTTGGTAATAAAATTTTTACTGGAGGTTATCAGAAATGACAGAAAGAGAAAAAATGATAAGTGGAGAGTTATATGATCCAACGGATAAAGAATTGGAACAATTTTTAATTTCACCTGCTTGGATGTATGTGAAGTACATATAGGAGATAATGTGATGATTGGTCCAAATGTCACATTGGCAACTCCCATGCACCCATTTTTACCTGAAGAACGTAATAGCAGAAAAAGAGAAGATGGAAGCTTTTATAATCTTGAATAGGCGAAACCAATTACTATAAAAGATAATTGCTGGCTGGCATCCAATGTGGTTGTTTGTGGCGGTGTTACCATAGGAGAGGGATGTGTAATAGGAGCAGGAAGTGTTGTGACAAGGGATATTCCTCCATATAGTCTGGCTGCTGGAAATCCATGCCGGGTTATTCGCAAAATAACTGAAAAAGATCATATGAAATAAGATAATACAATCAATAAAGGGGATGCCGGTTAATACCACTTTTCGGCATCCCCTTTTTGCCCAAATAATTAAGTATTCCAATATCCGATATGGCAGAAATATTTCTGGGACAGATTGTATTCCGGAGAAAAATGAAAGGTTAGTTTTAACTGGTTGTATTACGGCGAATCAATATTGGAGTAATCTGTTTATGTACAGGCTTTTCCAATGGTTTAGGGGAACGTTTTTTTTGTTCTTCCATCTGTTGAACCAGAAGCTCCATGGCAGTTTGTGCAATAATATCAATCTGCTGACCAACGGTTGTGATTGGGAGAATTGCCTCACTGGCAATGGGAGAATTATCAAATCCTATGATTTCATAGAAAGAGGGTAATTCTCGGTATTTCTGGAAAATCAGGTTAAGAAACATGTTTGCATAGGTATCGTTGGAAAGGAAAATACCTTTTTTTTGATTGGGATATTTCTCTTCTATTCTTGTAAAAATACGTCTTATTTCATTTAAAATTTCCTGATAAGAATTACCGCTTACACTTAGATCAATATCATAAGGAACCTGATATTCTTCACAGGTTTCCTTAAATGCGCGAATACGGTCGTAAGCAGGAACTGTTTTCTCAACATTGACATTGATGTGGATCAGTATATCACATTTATCACGGATCAGCAGAGTGGTAGCCTGAAGCGCACCCATATAGTTGTCAGTGGTAACACTGCTGATATATTCCGCTTCACGTTCAATGGCAACGATGGGAATCTGATAGGAGGATAATTGTTTTGATGACAGCGTATGACTTAAAACAATGAGACCTTCAATCTGATAGGATAGGAGCTCTTCAATATATTGCTGTTCTTCTTCAGCCCCATGTTCACTGCTAAAGACGAGAAATTTGTAGTGATAATCACTGTAGCTGGACAGCAGTTGTGTCAGCATTTCAGAATAATAATGCAGATAAAGATTCGGAATAATGATTCCGATAAATTCACTTTTTCCATTCGCCAGAACTTTTGCAAGTTTATTTTTTTTATAGCCAAGGATATCAAGGGCCTGAGAAATTTTTTCCTGATTTTCAAGTGTAAGGGAATCAGGATGATTGAAATATCTTGATATTGTAGTTTTTGAAAAATGGGTATATGCTGCAATATCTGCAAATGTCACCTGTTTTTTTGACATGAAACTTATTCTCCTTATAAATAAATGCAAATATTTTTTTTAGTATAGCAATTATTATACAAAAAGGCAATATTAAAATAACCGATTACGTAACCGGTTATTTTAATGAAGAAAAGTGTTGACAGAGAGTGTGTGATGTAGTAACATCAGATTATAAAGTAACCGGTTACTTAACCGGTTTCATGAACAATGTATGAAAGGAATGGAGGAAAAAGTGCATGAAAACAGTGCAGAACCAAGCAAAGCCCGTAAGCAAGCAGACGTGGAGAAATAAGGTTACGTATGTGAAGAAAAACTGGCAGTTATATCTTTTTTTCTTAATGCCGGGACTTTTACTGACAATCATTTTTAAGTATCTTCCGATGGGAGGGCTTTTGATTGCGTTTGAAGATTATAATGTAATCAAGGGAGTACTTGGAAGTCCATGGGTTGGACTTGAATATTTCAGACGTTTTTTATCATCACCGGATTTTATGAACTATCTGATGAATACATTAAAGCTAAGTATCTATGGATTATTATGGGGATTTCCGGTTCCGATTATTCTGGCATTACTTATGAATCGTATTCAAAAAACGGGGATCAAGAAAAAAGTACAGCTTCTGATCTATATGCCGAATTTTATATCTGTAATAGTACTTTGTGGTATGGTTCGTATGCTGTTATCACCGGTAGGACCTTTGAATAGGCTGCTTGGGATTAGCACAAACTGGATGACAATGCCATCTGCTTTCCGTACTATTTATATAGCAAGTGGAATCTGGCAGACTGCAGGCTGGGCATCTATTATGTATACTGCAGCATTATCTAATGCGAGCAAAGAGTTGGAAGAAGCGGCAGTTATGGATGGTGCAAACCTTTTGCAGCAGATCTGGTACGTGGAGCTTCCGGCGATTAAGAACATTATTGTAATTCAGTTTATCCTGCAGGCAGGAAATATTATGAGCATTGGATTTGAGAAGGCATATGCATTGCAGACAGATATGAACCTGCCGGCATCAGAAATTTTATCTACATATGTATATCGCATCGGTCTTTTGAACGGTGATTATGGTTATTCTACGGCAGTAGGTCTGTTTAATTCAGTTGTCAATGTAATTCTGTTGATTTTTGTAAACTGGGTTGTAAAGAAGCTGAATGATGGAGAGGGATTATAGGAGGAAGAGAAGATGGAGAAAAAGAAGAGAAAATATTCAAGGACAGATCGTCTGATCCTTGGAATTGGATTCACGATTCTTGGACTGTTTGTACTTTCTATTGCGATTCCAATTATATATGTAGTGCTTGCATCTTTTATGGATCCTACTGTTTTGAATAATCAGGGACTGAGCTCTGATATTAAGGACTGGACTTTGGATGCTTATAGAAGAGTACTGGAGAATGAGATGATCTGGCGCGGATTTTTGAATTCTTTTCTGTATTCATTTGTATTTACAGTGATCTCAGTTTTTGTAACATTACTGGCAGCCTTTCCTCTGTCTAAAAAAGAATTTGTGGGAAGAAAATTTTTTAATCTGATTTTTCTGATCACAATGTTTTTTGGGGGAGGAATGATTCCAACATTTATTTTGATCAATCAGCTGCATATGGTAAATACAGTATGGGCGGTTTTGATTCCGGGAGCATTTAACGTTTGGAATATGATTCTTGCAAGAACTTATTATCAGTCAATTCCGGCAGAATTAAGAGAAGCATCTGCAATTGACGGTGCTAATGAAATTCAGCATTTTTTCAAAATTATGATGCCGGTATGTAAACCGATCATTGCAGTACTGGCACTGTGGTCATTTGTCGGAATGTGGAATAGCTACTTTGATGCGATGATTTATCTGAACGATGCAAATCTTCAGCCACTGCAGCTGGTACTGCGTTCAATCCTGGTGCAGAATACTCCACAGCCGGGAATGATTGCAGATATCCAAAGCACAGCAGAGATGGCAAAGGTAGCAGAACAGTTGAAATATGCAACAATTGTAGTATCAAGTTTACCACTTTTAGTGATGTATCCATTTTTCCAGAAATATTTTGATAAAGGAATTATGGTTGGCTCGGTAAAAGGCTAAAGAAAGGAATGATACAGATATGAAGAAAAACAGAGTAAGAAGTTTGCTTGCACTTGGACTTTCTTTAACAATGATGGTAAGTATAATGGGGTGTGGAAAACAGCAGAGGCTTGATGCTGAGATTAATCCGGATACACCGGTATCGGATGTACAGTTTCCATTGAAAGAAACAGAGGAGCTTTCTTTTATTACCAGTGCACCGGCCACTTCAACACAGGATCCAAATAAAAGAGTGATTTTCCAGAGAATGGAAGAACAGACAAATGTTCATATTGACTGGACCTGCTTTGTATCAGATCAGTTTTCAGATAAAAAGAATCTGGCGTTGGCTCAGTTTGGAAATCTGCCGGATGGACTGTTTAATGCAGGCATGAGTGATTATGATCTGTTGCGTTATGCAAAGCAGGGAATAATTATTCCGCTGGAAAATCTGATTGACAAATATATGCCAAACCTTCAGGCTGTGTTTGAAAAATACCCGGAATACAGAACCATGTGTACAGCACCGGATGGACATATTTACTCTTTTCCGTGGATTGAACAGCTTGGTTCCGGAAAAGAAGCAATTCAGGCCATTGGAGATATTCCTTATATTAATAAGAAATGGCTTGATTATCTTGGTCTTGAGATTCCAACAACAACAGATGAACTGGAGCAGGTACTGATTCAATTTCGAGATCATGCAGATGATCTGAAACAAGAGTTTTCCATTGAAGGTGATGTAATACCGATGTCATTTATTATCAATAACGGAGATCAGGATCCTTCAATCTTAATAAATGGATTCGGAGATGGTTATGGGGACACAGGAGATCATTTTGCTGTAACAGATGAAGGTAAGGTGATTTATACAACGGTTCAGGAAGGATACAAAGAAGGTATCAAATGGCTGCATAAACTTGTGACAGAGAATCTGATCGATCCGGAAGCATTTACACAGGAATGGTCTACTTATGTTGCAAAAGGAAAGAATCACCGTTATGGACTTTGCTTCACATGGGATATTGCTAATATAGACAACAATACGGATTATGTGATGCTTCCGGCACTGACCGGACCGGATGGAATGAGAAATATCACCAGACAGAACAACAGTGAGACTAGCGGTTTTGACAGAGGAAGATGTGTGCTTACTACCAGCTGCCGTAACACGGCACTTGCTGCCGCATGGATCGATCAGATGTATGCACCCCTTCAGTCTCCGCAAAATAACTGGGGAACCTATGGAGAGAAGGATTCCTTTAATATTTTTGAGCTGTCTGTAAACAAAGATGGCGAAAAAATGTTAAAGCATATGGACTTAGGAGATCAGTCACCGGTGGAAGTACGTGAAGCGCAATCTGTAAATGGTCCTCTCGCTATATTAAATGAATATTATGACGTATATGTAACACAGCCGGAAGATGCGAAATGGCGTCTGGATAATATGCATGAGACATATTTACAGGATATGAACAGCAAATATGTTTATCCTAATGTATTTATGAGTATTGATGATACAAACAAAGTGTCACAGTATGATACAGATATTAAGAAATATGCAGAACAGAAGAAAGCAGATTGGATCCTGAACGGAGGAATTGATGAAGAATGGGATTCTTATCTGAAAAAAATGGAGAAGTACGGGCTTTCCGATTACCTTTCAATCAAGCAAAAATATTTTGACCAGTATCAGGATTCATTAAGCAGTGAAAAATAAGAGAAGATATCATTTTGACAGGAGGAACTATATGAGCGAAATGTTGGAAAAGGCAAGAAAATATGAATTTATACAGGGACAGCAGATCAAAGAGGAAGAAAGACCAGCCTTTCATATAACTCCTTATGTTGGCTGGATGAATGATCCAAATGGATTTTCCTATTATAAAGGAGAGTATCATTTGTTCTACCAGTATAATCCGTATAGCACACATTGGGACAGTATGCACTGGGGACATGTAGTGAGTAAGGATTTATTGCATTGGAACTATGTTCCGACTGCATTGGCACCGGATGAAGATTATGATAAATTCGGCTGTTTTTCAGGAAGTGCCATAGAATTAGAGGATGGCAGACAGTTGCTTATGTATACTTCTGTAAATCAGGAGAAACTGGAAGACGGAACTGTAAGGGATATTCAGACACAGGCAGTGGCAGTTGGAGATGGTAAGGATTATGAAAAGTATGATAAGAATCCGGTTCTGACAGCCAAAGATCTTCCAAAGGGGGCTAGTAAAGTAGACTTTCGTGATCCCAAAATCTGGAAAGGGAACGATGGAAACTTTTATTGTGTTATAGGAAGTCGTCCGGCTGATGGAAGCGGACAGATCCTTCTTTACAGAAGTAAAAATGGCTTTGAATGGGAATTTGTAAGCATTCTGGCAAAGAATCAAAATCGTTATGGGAAAATGTGGGAATGCCCGGATTTCTTTGAATTGGACGGCAAATATGTGCTTCTGACAAGTCCACAGGATATGCTTCCGGAAGGATTAGAATTTCATAATGGAAATGGAACGTTATGTATTATTGGGGAGTTGGATCCTGAGACACATACTTTAAAGGAACAGTTTTGTCAAGGTGTTGATTACGGAATTGACTATTACGCAATGCAGACACTGCTTGCACCGGATGGACGAAGAATTATGATCGCCTGGATGCAGAACTGGGATACGCTTGCATATCGATGCAATGACTCTGGATGGTTCGCACAAATGAGTCTTCCAAGAGAACTGTCTGTTAAAAACGGAAGATTGTATCAGGTTCCGATCAGAGAACTTAATGCCATGCGTGCAAACAAAATCGAGTATAACAATGTTGTGATAAAAGATACCAGGCTCACACTGGATCAGATTGAAGGACGAACGGTAGATCTGGAACTTGTGATACGACCGGCAGATAAAGACAATCTTTATAAAAAATTTGAACTCTGTTTTGCAGAGAATGAGAAATATCATTCTACATTATGCTTCCGTCCGGATGAATCTGTTTTAAAAATCGATAGAAAATTCTCAGGAAGCGAACGGGCGCTGGTTCATCAGAGCAGTTGTCTGGTAAACGGTGACAGCAATGAACTAAAACTGCGTGTGATTTTGGATAAGTTTAGTGTGGAAGTATTTATTAATGACGGCGAGCAGGTTATGTCTGCGGTTATTCTTACAAAGCAGGAAGCAAAGGGGATTTCTTTCTTTGCTGATGGTGCAGCTAAGCTTGATATAGTGAAATATGATTTATTATAATAAAGCGTTCTATAGCAATCCTCGTAAATAATGCATTTAAGACAGTTCAGTAGAGTGCGAAAGACAAGGAAGATATCTGCAAGCGTGCTGACGCACGGCAAAGATATCTGACGCAGGATTTCACACTCTGATGGGCT
>ERZ506896.1546-NODE-1546-length-11001-cov-3.558012_pt1 | contig 11001 bp, 9 predicted proteins | sample MGYA00513176_ERZ506896 | MGnify/ENA metagenome assembly ERZ506896
ATCAAACGCCAGATAAAAAGACAGTTCCGGTCTGAGCCGCTGACAAACAAAAATTATGGAAAGATTATCAATGAAAAGCATTTTGACCGTATTACAAAACTGATAGATTCCTCCAAGGTTGTCTTCGGTGGAAAATGTGATCGTACAACACTGAAAATCGAACCGACCGTCATGGATCATGTAACCTTTGACGATGCGGTCATGCAGGAAGAAATCTTCGGTCCTATACTTCCGATTTTGACCTATGACTCTCTTGATCAGGCAATCCACAAAATCAATTCCTTGCCTCACCCGCTGGCTCTTTATGTCTTTACATCTGATAAAACAGCGGCAAGAAAAGTAACTGCCCGATGTGGATTCGGCGGAGGATGTATCAACGATACGATCATCCACCTTGCCACCAGTGAAATGGGATTCGGAGGATTCGGCGAGAGCGGTATGGGTTCTTATCACGGAAAAGACGGATTCCGCACATTTTCTCACTATAAAAGTATTGTAGATAAGAAAACATGGTTGGATCTTCCGATGCGATATCAGCCCTATCGAAAGATCAACGAAAAGCTGATTCATCTGTTTTTAAAATAATCCGTAAAACATAGCATGGGACATAATCTTGCCCTAAACTATTGAAGAATGAGAATGTGCTCTGGCACATTCTCATTCCGGTCTATGACCTTTTCTGATATACCATCCTCCTGCTGCCACAGCGAAGGAAAGGATAACCAGACAGAGCATCGGTTCCTTCCACCGGTCTTTTTTTGTTTTTTTCTCTCCATCATTCATATTCTCCTGCTTCTTTCCTTCTTCTTTGTTTAGCTTTTGCACAACAGGTTCTGCTATTTTCTGAAAGATATTTTTCTTTGGAACGACTTTGAATACGATACTCTCTTGTGCCGTATTTCCCGCCTGATCTACCGCTGTCACTTCTACCTCATAATCCTGATGAACCTGGAGCGTACATTGAAAGGAAGCACTTCCGGCATCAATCTTCTGGTCTTCTCCATTAATCTGTACTCTCTGGATTGCATCCTCTGCATTTCTAAGTTCCACCTTGCACACACATTTCTCTTCATACTCATTTCCTTCCTCCACATTCGAAAAGACAATCTCCGGTTTCGTGTGATCAATTACAAATTCTGCTTTCGCCACCGCTTTATTTCCGGCTGCATCAACGGCTTGCACTTCCAGAAGATGTCTCCCTTCTGTTTCTATCTTTTTCCCCATCTGATACAGATTTCCATCCAGCTTAATCCCGTAAGTATAGGTTGTAAAATCCTGTATCAATTCTTCTTTCAAATAATTCCACATGAAGCTTTTTAAATACTTCCCCTGAAGATCGTCCACATATCCAATGACCGGGTTCGCTTTATCAATGATAATCTGTCTGTGATCTTCCGCCTCGTATCCTGCACGGTCCTTCGCCTTTACGCGTATCTGATAGATTCCGTCTTCCGTCAACGTCTGCGTCCCTTTTTTTCCGCTTTTTGTCTCCTCCCATTCCGACGCTTCCATCTTGGTCTTCTTTCCCTCTACATCTTCCCATTGCGTCTCTGCAATGGCTTCACTCAGCAAATTTTCTTCTTCAATTTCATACACAGCTGTCACTGGTCTGCTCGTGATCATATACGCTTCCGCGCCGCCAATCTTCACCCTCGGCGCCATTTGATCAATATACAGTTCTTCAATCTGACTGTTCTGATTTCCCGCCTGGTCTTTTACAATGATTGTAACGGTATGAGATTTTCCGCCTGCGGATGGTTTCTGAATAACAAACTCTCCTTCCACCGCCTTTTTCTTCCCCTCGTACACTCCATCTACATAGCATGCAATCTCCTGAAGCCCACTTTCTCTATCCATTCCTCTTACATGAAGCTTTGCTTCTTTTTGATACCACACTGCAAAACCGGCAGACGCTGTCATTTCGAATTGGGGAGCTATTGTATCAACCTTTATCTCTTTCTCCAGCGTACTATTTTCCACCAGTTTTCCATCTTCATCCTCCATCCAGACAGACAACGAACTCTTTCCATCTCGAAACAGATCTTTTTTTAATAAAACCTCTTCGTCTTTCTCCTCTAATATTCCTTCTTTCCACACTTCTTCTCCCGCGGATACTTTATATTTTGTTACCCCGCGGCTTCCCATGTGACGAAGTTTTATCTCCGGTCGTGTCTTATACCAGCCGTGTTCTCCGTCTTCTTTTGGAATCTCTATCTGATACAAAACTATCGGTTCTGCTGGCGTCTCCGGCTCTTGGGGTGTCTCCGGTTCTTGCGGTGTCTCCGGCTCTTGGGGTGTCTCCACCTCTTCTTTTGGGTCTCTATCGGCGCTTTCCGCATAAATATCCGGCGCCTGCTGTACATAGATCAGCGCCAAAATAATAGCCAACAATGTCCATGTCTTTAATTTTCTTCCCATACTTTTCCTCCCTCCACACGAAATCCATACTCTTTCATCAATTTTTGAAACTGTTTCTCTTCCAAAATCGTCGGCAGTTCTTTGATCACTTCTTCGATTTCCGCCATACAAACAGCTCGTTCAATCGAACGGTCCTCACATTGTTGCTTTAAATAAGCAATTCTTAATTCCAACGATTCCGGGAGTTCTTGAATTCCCTTTCTCAAAATTTCCAGTCCTTTCTCCGGCATATCTGCGGACACAGCCACTTGCGCCTCTCTCTCATAGAGCACTTCTTTCTCCCTATGATCCTCTGTCTGTTCCATCACTCTTTCGTAAATCCGCAGAGCCTCCTCATATTGTCCACATTTTTCATTGGCATCCGCCATATTCGCCAATAGCTCTGCCGGAACTTCTTCCGCGATCCTTTCATATGCCTGTCCCAACCGCAAAAGTTCCTTCTTGTCTTCTTCTCCGGTAAGCTGTGCATATCCTCTCAAAAGACATTCATAGTAATCACACCTTTCTTTTTCTGACAGGTTATTCCCCTCCAGTTCTTTTTCAAATTCACGAAGCGCCTCCCGAAGTTCCTGTTCCGAAACCATTCCTCCACCGAGACTTCTTACAATTACTTCTAAATTTTCTGCCGCCGGTTCTCCTTTCATCTGATGTAAAATTCGAATGCTTTCTTCATAATCTTGAAGTTTCAGAAAATAAAGAAGTGCAAGTTCAAATTCTAATCCTCTCTCTTTTCCCTTTTCATCCAGCTCTTGTACCGCCTGTCCGCCCTCGTTCTCCGACTTGCTCTTCACCACTTCCTGTCCCTTTCCGGCAGATAGGAAAATGACAGCTGAAACTACTGCCAATAAGGTTACTGCAGGAAATATTTTGTTCTTCCTGTGCTCTGATGTTTTACATTCTGGAATATATTTTTGAATATCTGATACTTTTTGAAATACTTGCTTTGAATGTCTATCCAGACATTTTGAAATGAGTTTTTGAAGTTTTATGATTTCTCTTTTTGTAAGCGGCGGTTCCTGTTCCGTCTCGGACAACAAATACTGATAGGTCTTTCCGATTCCATAAATATCAAGCGCTATACTGGCTCTTTGATAATACGCATCTTCCCTTGGAAGAAAATATTCCCGCACACTCCGCTGCTGCATTTTCCGAAGCATCTCTTCATTGGATTCTGCTCCGAGATCAAGAAAATACAGTTCTTTTTCCTCCGTTACAATCACGCTATACGGATTCACATATTGATAACAGGGCTTTCCTCTGCATTTGTGAAACTGCTCCAACTGTTCAGCAATCACACGCATCCATTGAAACAGCCTTTCTTTTTCCAGATGCGGATGATATTTCAGCCAATAGATCAGCGGCGTTCCCATTACATTTTCCGAGCTGACATAACTATTCTTTCCATGCCCGATCAAACGCAGCACATCATAACTGTCTTTCGCTGCCACATTCACCACTCCTTCTTAAATAAAAACAATGTCGATTCATTAGTTACTAACAACTTTCACAGGAAATATTCAGGACTTCTCTGATAAAAACAAAAGGAATAAACAAGACTCTTTAGAATGATAGAGTGCTTTTATCTTACGTTATACACACCAAAAATGCAAGGAATTTCAGATGAAAAAAATGCACAAAAAAGTGGGTGAAAATATGTTGAAAATCGCAAAAAAGCAGACTGCTTCCGCAGTCCGCTTTCTTCCTCTTCATTTTCAATGATCTTTAAACAGCGCCCTTGATTATCTCTCGCTTAACTCTCTTGGAGTATACAGGTGTCTCGGAATACCATCTACCATAACCGGTGACACATCGCCTTGGATTAACGGTCTTACATAGGACACAAATTCTCCTGTCACATAAGTTCCGTCTTCATTCACCCATTCTCTTGGCACAAGCTTCTCATCATTGGCAATCTTGTGTACATCCTTTACTTCTGTTCCGCACTGATACGGATCATCGGATAATCTCTGAAGAACAACCATCTTGCCGCTGTCTCCTTCATCTGCCGCTTTTACCGCCGCACCGCCAACCTGATAAGCTTCCAGAATATCCACACGAGAAGAACAGTGAGATGCCGCTCTCTGAAGCGTACTCAGTTCAATCGCACGTGTCTTACATCCAAGCTCTCCTGCAATATAATTTGCAAGATATGCTGCGGTTCCTGATAACTGCTTATGACCAAACGCATCCACAAAATCCACACTGTTTCCAAGCTCACATACATATTTTCCATCTGCAGTACAGATACCTTCGGAAACTGCAACTACAACAGAAGTCTTCTTTTCCAGCAGTGATGCTACTCTGTCACGGAAATTCACAACGTCAAATGAAAGCTCCGGCATATAGATCATATCCGGTCCTTCACAATCCTCTCCTTCTGCAAGTGCAGACGCACCGGTCAGCCAGCCTGCATTACGTCCCATAACTTCCACAATCGTAACAAGTCCTTTGCTGTACTCCAAACAGAAGCTGTCACGGATGATCTCTTTCATAGAAGTACCGATATATTTTGCAGCGCTTCCATATCCCGGTGTGTGATCCGTAAGTGCCAAATCATTGTCAATCGTCTTCGGGCATCCGATAAATCTTGTCGGGTGTCCGGTAATGATAGCATAATCAGACAACTTTTTAATCGTATCCATAGAATCGTTTCCACCGATATAAATAAAAGCTTCGATCTCAAGTTTATTTAAAATCTCAAAAATCTTGTCATAAACTTCGCGGTCCTCGTGGATCTCCGGCAGTTTATAACGACAGGAACCAAGAAATGCAGCCGGTGTTCTCTTTAATAACTCTGCATCCAATTCTGTCTTAATATGATCTGACAGGTCAATATATTTCTCCTGCATCAATCCCTGAATTCCATGAAGCATTCCATATACTTTTTTCGCTCCACGGTCTTTTGCTGTACGGTACACTCCTGCAAGACTTGAGTTGATTGCCGCAGTAGGTCCTCCTGACTGTCCTACAATAACATTTCCTTTCATGTAACTTATCTCCCTTCTTTGTTGCTCACTTCCATATAAACAACCTCAATAAAGCTATTTTATTACGTTTTCACAGAAATGTCTACCAAAAACTAATTTTTATGTGCATTATAGATAGAAAATTACACATAAAAAACATCTACAAAAATTATCGTTCTTCTTCCATAAGCTCTGTGACCGCTCTCTGCGCATAGGAGAAGCCTTTCAGACATCTATTTCCCATCACATCCATGACCTCACCGTCTTCTACTTCTGCCTCCAGTGCACAATGATTTTCACATACCTGACATGTTAATTTTACCTGTTCCATATCGAAATTATTCTTCCTCTTCTCTCGCCCAGTCAAAGGCATATTTTACTGCTTTTTTCCATCCTTTGATCCGCTGTTTTCGTTCTTCCTGCGTGATCGAAGGTTCCATCGTCCGGTCTACCGCCCAGTTCTTCAGCACATCTTCTTTATTCTTCCAATATCCGACAGAAAGTCCTGCAAGATATGCAGCCCCCATCGCTGTCGTCTCTATACAGCACGGCCGCTTTACCGGCGCTCCAATGAGATCTGCCTGTGTCTGCATAAGGAAATTGTTGGCGCTTGCGCCTCCGTCTACTTTCAGAGAACTCAATGAAATTCCGGAATCCGCTTCCATTGCATTTAGCACATCACAGACTTGATACGCAATAGACTCAAGGGTAGCACGGATTATGTGATATTTATTCACACCTCTCGTAAGCCCTACAATTGTCCCCCTCGCATACTGATCCCAATACGGTGCTCCCAGTCCGGTAAATGCAGGAACTACATAACATCCGTTGGAATCCCTGACCTTCTGAGCCATATACTCTGAATCCGCAGAAGAATCAATGAGACGCAGCTCATCCCTCAGCCATTGGATTGCTGCTCCTGCCACAAAAATAGAACCTTCCAGCGCATAGTTCACTTTTCCATCCAATCCCCATGCAATCGTCGTTACCAGTCCATTGTCGGAAAATACCGGCTTCTCCCCGGTGTTCATCAAAAGGAAGCACCCTGTTCCATAGGTATTCTTCGCTTCTCCCGGTTGGAAACAGGTCTGTCCAAACAGGGCAGACTGCTGATCTCCCGCAGCACCGCCGATCGGAATCTCTCCGCCAAAATAAGAGGCGTCCGCATAACCATATACACAGCTTGAAGGCTTTGCTTCCGGGAGCATAGACATTGGAATTCCAAGCAATTCTAATATCTCCTCATCCCATTTCAGCGTATTGATATTAAAAAGCATTGTCCTTGACGCATTGGAATAATCCGTCACATGAACCCGTCCCTTTGTCAGTTTCCAGATCAGCCATGTCTCAATCGTTCCAAGGAGAAGTTCCCCTTTTTCCGCTCTTTGTGCCGCTCCGTCTACATGTTCCAGAATCCATTTGATCTTTGTTCCTGAAAAATATGCGTCAATGATCAGTCCCGTTTTCTTTCGGATCATTTCCGTAAGTCCCCGTTCCTTCAAAGAATCACAATATTCCGCTGTTCTTCTGCACTGCCACACGATCGCCGGACAGATTGGCTCTCCCGTCTCTTTGTCCCAGACAACTACTGTTTCTCTCTGGTTCGTAATACCGATCGCAACAATATCTTCCGCATCTGCGCCAACCTTGCTCATTGCTTCTACTGCCACTCCAAGCTGTGTTGACCAGATCTCCGAAGCATCATGCTCCACCCAGCCCGGCTGTGGAAAATACTGTGTAAATTCCTTCTGTGCAAGACTGACGATCTCTCCTTTTTCATTAAACAGAATACAACGGTTGCTGGTTGTCCCCGCATCCAGCGCCATCACATATTTTGCCATCTAATCACCTCTTCATTTTCCGTTCTCATATAAGAATGATTCTAAAAATTATTCTGCACTCATTGTAACACAATTTTATCGGTTACGCTTCCTCTTTCTTATTCAGAGACAAGATAATAATTGTCAAAATAATAAAGCAAAATCCAAGAAGCTCAAATCCCCCAAATGTTGTTCCCAAAAATATAAATGTCAAAACAGAGGCTATCACCGGCTCAATACTTGCCAACACGTTGGCATACATGGGACCGGACAGCATGATTGCTTTCAAAGAAGAAATGAACGGGATTACCGTTCCAAAGAATACAAGCACGGCAAATAATCCCCACACTTCAAGATCCGCTCCCGCACCGGCTCCCCACGGCTGTTTCCAGATTGCCAATGCAATCCCTCCGATAAACATGGACCAGCCACACACAATAACTTCATCATACTTCTCCATCAATCTTCCCGGCAGAATGGAATAAAAGCAGGTAAATACCGCACACAGAAGCCCCATAAAGAGTCCCTTCGGCGTAATAACAAGCGTATGAAGATTTCCATTCGTAGACAACAGGAAGATTCCCCCAAGCGCAAGAAGCACTGCCAGTGTTTCCTTCGCCTTTGGGCGTACCTTTTTAAAAAATGCCAGATATAAAATAATCATGACCGGATTCGTATATTGAAGCACTGTTGCAGTTCCTCCATTTGATGCCTCCACAGCAATAAAGAAGCTGTACTGAACTGCCATCATTCCTGCCACACTGTAAATGATCATATGCAGGGCATCTTTCTTATCCTTCCATATCGTAAATATTTCCAGACGTCTCTTCAGAAACAATCCAAGCAGGATCACTGATCCCGATGCGATCAACCGGCAAGTAACCAGCCATTCCGGAGTAATTGTTTTCTCATCAAAAAGATACTGTCCAAGCGGTCCGGTAATCCCCCATAAAATTCCGGCAAGCAGAGCAAGCACAATCCCTTTTACGTAAGTCTTTTTTCTCATTTTCTCTCATCCTTTAATCTCTTTATTGTGTCACAAACTGTAAGCTGATACAGAAAAAACCCTTGCAAGGAAATCCTTGCAAGGGTTTTCTACGTGGGCGAGAGGATTCGAACCCCCGACCTTTTGGTCCGTAGCCAAACGCTCTATCCAGCTGAGCTACGCCCACACAACTGTTACTATCTTCACAGCAAAAATTATTATATATGACTTTATTCTATTTGTCAAGCCTCAAAAAATATTTTTTTATTTTCTGCTCGACTGGCTTGGTCGAATTTCGATTATCTGGTCTTTGAAGCAAAGCCACACGAGTGTTACTATAGGATTACTTCAAAAGGACGGTGTAAAAATATGACAAAAAAAATTGCTGTAATTAATGATCTGTCCGGTTTTGGCCGCTGCTCTCTTACTGCTGCTATCTCCGTCATCGCCGCCATGGGCGTACAGCCTTGTCCGCTCCCCACTGCGATTTTAACAGCACAAACCGGTTATCCAAGCTACTACTGTGATGATTATACGGAAAAAATGGAACATTTTCGCAGTGAATGGGCAAAGATGGGGCAATCCTTCGACGGAATCTACACCGGATTCGTGGCAAGCGAAGAACAGATCACACAGATATTTCATTTTATAGAAACTTTTGACACGGAAAATACTTTTCTTCTCGTAGACCCGGTCATGGGCGATGACGGACGGACTTATCGGATGTTCACGCCAAAGCTTCTGGAACAAATGAAGAAGCTTGCGCTTCGCGCCGATATTATCACTCCGAATTTAACAGAACTTGCTCTGCTTTCCGACATTTCTTATGAGCAGCTTGCGGGAATTGAAGATCATGAACTTCTTGCGTCCTCCATTATTCATGCCGGAAGAGAACTTTGTCAAAAAGGTCCAAAACATGTCATTGTGACAGGGATACAATTTACTGACAAAGAAGGCCGGCGACAGATGGGCAATCTCTATATCTCCGCCACAGACCATAAGCTTCTGTCTTTCCCTTATGTTGGCGGAAGCTATTCCGGAACCGGAGATCTCTTTGCCTCCTGCCTTGCAGCCGGCATTGCCCGGGGCGATGATATCCCGTCAATCATCGAAACTGCCGGAACATTTCTGGAAGCAGCGCTGATCGACACGGTCAAGGAAAAGATTCCAAGAAATGACGGTATTAATTACGAACAATATTTATCCATGCTGCTTCCGAAACAGGAAGCTTTTACAGAAAATTCCTGTAACCTGTAAATAGAAAGGAGACGATCAATTATGAAAGCAACTCATACTACAACCAATTCCGCGGCTAGAATGACTCTCACCGGACTGTTTGCGGCTATGATCACATTGATGACCGCTTACATCTGTCACATTCCGTATGGAGCAAATGGCGGATACATTCATTTTGGCGATGCGCTCATCTACATTGCCGCAGTGCTTCTTCCAAGACCTTACGCACTTGCCGCGGCAGCCATCGGAGGCGGACTTGCAGATCTTCTCACCGCACCGATGTGGGCGCCTGCTACGATCATCATTAAAATGCTGATCACACTTCCATTTACAAGTCAGAATACAAAAATTCTGAACACGCGAAATATCATTGCTCCGTTTTTAGCGCTCGCTATTTCTGCCACCGGGTATTATCTTGCAGAAGGAATTCTGTTTGGGTCCTTTCTCTCGCCGCTGGCTTCCATTTCCGGCAGCGTCATCCAATCCGGTGGAAGCGCGGTTCTTTTCTTCCTCCTTGCCGGAGCACTGGAAAAAACACATTTAAAAACCAAATACGCACTTTAGACAACCGATGAGCATTCTAAAAAAACAATGAAAGGATGATGGAAAATGGCTGATATTTTATACACTTACAAAAATCAGGTTTACGCTAATATTACAAACCGCTGCAATTGCAGCTGCACCTTCTGTATCCGAAGCCACCAGGACAGCGTCGGTGATGCCGAGACGCTCTGGCACAAAGAAGATCCTTCCGCAGAAGAAATCAAAGCCGCTATGGATGCCTTTGACTTCACCGGATATGACGAGCTTGTATATTGCGGCTATGGAGAACCAACCTGCCGGCTGGATGTTCTTCTTGAAACAGCAAAGTATGCCAGAGAAAACTACGGTGTCTCTATCCGTATCAACACCAATGGTCTTGGCTGTCTGGAGCACAGACGGGATATTATCCCAGATCTTGTCGGAATTGTCGACGCCTTATCCATCAGCTTGAACGCCCCTTCCGAAACAGAATACAATAAAGTAACAAGACCCCGCTTTTCGAATGCGTTCCCTTCCATGCTTAAATTTGCCAAAGAAGCGCACAAGGTAATCCCTTCTGTACAGCTCTCCATTGTGGATGTGCTTCCCAAAGCTCAGATTGCAGCCTGCAAAGAGCTCGCCGCTTCTCTTGGCGTACCTTTGAAGATTCGAAAATACAGCTGATATCTTAGTTCTTCTGATATTCCTTCGGAGTACATTTCATATATCGTTTAAAAATCTGTCCGAAATATGCCGGACTTGTGAACCCTACCATTCCGGCAGTCTTCGTGACACTTTCGCCTTCCTTTAAAAGAGGAAGGCTTTTTTGTATCCGAAGAAACATCAAATACTCGAAAATCGTCATATTCATATGCTTTTTAAAGAAACGGCAGCACTCACTCTTACAGATATTTACGTGTTCAGCAATATCATCCAGACTGATCTCCTGATTATAATGCTGTTCCATATATGCCACCATTTCCCTTAATCGGGAAAGCTGTCCCCCGCTCATCTGCCCCTGCTCCGGCTGTCTCGTTACATAGCGGTAAAGCTT
>ERZ506896.1547-NODE-1547-length-10999-cov-5.686129_pt1 | contig 10999 bp, 8 predicted proteins | sample MGYA00513176_ERZ506896 | MGnify/ENA metagenome assembly ERZ506896
CGGAGCTGGTGGAACTGCTTGCGAAGATGAAAGATTTTCCGGTGACGTACGCCGGCGGCGTGGGAAGTTTTGAAGACCTGGAGCTGCTCAAAAAACTGGGAAACAACCACGTCGATGTGACAATTGGCAGCGCACTGGATCTGTTCGGCGGCAAAATGAAGTTTGAAGACGTGCTGGCAGTATGCCGCCGGTAAGCGGAAACGGACGTTCACCCGCGCCATTCGCAAAACCGCGCTTTCAGCGCTCTCCGCTGCTGCGCAGCTCCTTTTTGCTCATAACCAGGCGCTCCCTTTGTATCTTATTCTCGACAGATTTTCATGCGAGTATGAAATCTGTCAAAAATAAGATACAAGTGAACTGTAACAGAAAAAACTCTAAAATATTCATGAATTTTCTAAATACTATTGCAAATAAAGACAACTATTGCTATAATTAGAGTTACTTACAGGGGAAGTGAAAAACCTGTAAAATTTGAGAGCAAAGGGGTTGGGCATAATGAAAATTACCATCAGCGGAAAAAATATTGACGTGACAGAGGGATTAAAAGCCGCGGTCAACGAAAAACTTGGCAAACTGGAGAAATATTTTACGCCTGACACAAATGTCATTGTAACCTTAAGCGTAGAGAAAGAAAGACAGAAAATTGAGGTTACCATTCCGGTAAAAGGAAACATCATCCGTTCCGAGCAGGTAAGCAACGATATGTACGTATCCATCGATCTGGTAGAGGAAGTGATCGAACGCCAGCTTCGCAAATATAAAAACAAACTGGTCGCTCGTAATCAGGGACATCCTACATCATATGCTCCATCAGGTAACAGCTTCAGAAAAGAATTCTTTGATTCAGAAGAAGAGACAACAGAAGACGATGAAGTCCGTATCGTTCGTACAAAGAAGTTTGGTATTAAACCAATGTTTCCAGAAGATGCTTGTGTTCAAATGGAACTTCTCGGACATAACTTCTTCGTATTCTCCAATGCAGAGACAGATGAAGTCAATGTAGTATACAAAAGAAAAGATGGTTCATTTGGTCTGATCGAACCAGAATTCTCATAGAACAGTAACCATATTTATTCAGTATAAGTAGATTTATTGAATATAATATGACACTTACTTAAAGGAAATGAACCGCTGCCAGAATATCAATATCCGGCAGCGGTTCATTTCTATCTCACAGAATAACCTCTTCTATGAGAATCATTCTTCATCAAAAATCTTAATTCCATCTTCTGTCCTTGCAAACCAACAGGTTGTCTCCTCATCCAGAACCACCTGGCCGTTTGTCCCTTCCATCAGTTCAGCTCGCAGGCTGCCCATCTCATCTGTCGGAACAAACACTGTCATTTCAACCTTATCTGTGTAAACAGGTTCTAATTGATCCAGATTTCGATTTGCAATCAGATATTGAATTTTCCCCAAATCCGTATAATTCGTCTCAATCCCAAGTTTCACTCCATGAATCCTTGCGATGCTCTCACTGTTCTTCAATCCTTCGAGCGTTGCTGCTGTATAAGCCCTGACCAGTCCACCTGTTCCAAGAAGTGTACCTCCAAAATATCTTGTGACGATTACAAGTACATTCGTCAGTTCTCTCCCACGGATCACCTCCAAAATAGGCTTTCCTGCTGTCCCTGCCGGTTCTCCATCATCACTCATTCTTTCTGCCGCCGGATTCCTTCCTATAATGTAAGCCCAGCAATGATGTCTCGCATCCCAGTACTGCTTTCTTGTCTGCTCTAAAATCTCCATTGCTTCTTCTTCTGATGTGACCGGATACACCTCTGCAATAAATCTGGATTTCTTTTCAACAATTTCTCCATTTCCGCCCTTATATATTGTATGGTAGATTTCCATTTTTCAGTCTCCCATTCTTTTTTTATTTTTGCTATATTTGAAAATATTTCTTTATCTAATATACCATGCTTTTCTATATAAAACTGTATTTTTTCTTAAGATTTTCAGGAAAATTTGAACTTTTCAAATTTACCTTTATTTACATCGGTAAATTTGATATAATCATAGAAGTCAATAAAGGAGGATATTATACGTGAATTACGGAAAATCGAATCTTTCTAGAAGAAAAAAGCAAATTTCTTCTAAAAAGAAAAGGAAAAAGAAGCGAGTCGGCGTACGTTTTTTCAAAGCCCTCATTATTTGTTTTCTGCTTTTGATCGTCATTGGGGCAGCCGGAATTGGCATATATGTAAAAAAAGTGATTGACAATACACCGGAAGTCACTGCAAAGGACATTATGCCACAGGGCTATACAACGAATATTGTCGATTCCAATGGAACCTTGCTTGAGCAACTCAAAGACTCTGATTCTAACCGTGTTTACAAGAAATATGACGAGATTTCACCATACATGGGGAAAGCTTTTGTTGCGATCGAGGACGAACGTTTCTACAAGCATAACGGTATTGATATCCAGGGAATTATCCGTGCCGGTGTCAATGGTGTTGCACATGGCTTCCATTTCACAGAAGGAGCCAGCACATTAACCCAGCAGTTAATCAAAAACAATGTATTCCCTAATTTCATCAATGAGAGTAAGTATCAGCGAATTGAACGTAAAATCCAGGAACAGTACCTTGCACTAAAGATTGAAAAAGAGATGAGTAAGGAAGAGATTCTTGAGGCATACATGAATACAATCAATTTAGGACAGGGATGCCTCGGAGTTCAGACAGCTGCACAGCGTTACTTTAATAAAGATGCAAAAGATCTGACTCTTTCTGAATGTGCAGTTATCGCAGCAATCACCCAGAGTCCGTCAAATCTGAATCCGGTCAGCAACCCGGAGGCTAATGCAAAAAGACGGGAAAAAGTTCTGAAAAACATGAAGGAACAAGGCTCTATCACAAAGGATGAATACGATGAGGCAATGGCGGATAATGTATATGACCGCATTTCCGAAACAGCGTCAAATACAACTGCATCCAAACCTTACACTTATTTCATCGATGCAGTCATCAATCAGATCGTGGATGATCTTGTAACTGAGAAGAGTTATACAGAAACACAGGCATACAATCTGCTCTATAGCGGCGGCCTTACGATCAAAGTTACACAGGATGCTGATATTCAGGCCATCTGTGATGATGAAGTTGCTAATGTAGGGGATTATCTCAATGGTGATACAGAATATGGGCTTGATTACGCACTTACTATCCACAGGGCAGATGGTTCTTCTGAGAACTACAGTAAAGAACAACTTGCTTCCTATATTCAGAGTGCCTGGGGATATGACACTCCACTTCTCTACGGTTCCGAAGGAGCTGCACAGGAAGCAGTTGATGCATTTAAATCAACGCTCAATATCAATGAAGCAGGCGGAGACACTGTTGATGAAAGAATTGAGCTCTCACCTCAGCCGCAGACTTCTGTTGTTGTGATGGATCAGTATACCGGACAGGTGAAAGCTATCGTCGGTGGACGCGGCGAAAAGAATTCCAGTCTTTCTCTAAACCGTGCCACAGATTCTGCAAGACAGCCTGGATCCTGTTTCAAGATTCTTGCTGCTTATGCACCGGCACTTAACGAAGGAAAGATCACCCTTGCAACAACAATTGATGATGAAGAATATGAATATAAGAACGGACAGTCTGTAAACAACTGGGATAAAAAATATATCGGTCCAACACGTGTCCGTTATGGAATTGAACATTCTATGAATGTCCTTGCTGTCAAGACATTAACTGACTATGTTGGTGAAACAGAAAGTTATGATTATCTTCTTAATTTTGGATTTACAACGCTGTCTGAAGATGATAAATATTCACAGGCAAAAGCTCTTGGTGGTATCACGAACGGTGTATATAATATCGAGATGACAGCTGCCTATGCAGCAATTGCCAATGGAGGAACTTACACGAAGCCGATTCTTTACACACAGGTTCTGGATCATGATGGAAATGTTCTTCTCGATAACACAACCCCTGAGACACATGAAGTCTTAAAAGACTCCACTGCTTATCTTCTGACAAGTGCAATGGAAGACGTTGTCAACGGTGCCGGTGGAACCGGTGGTTCTGCAAGACTGAGCAACATGCCTGTTGCCGCTAAAACAGGTACCAGCCAGGAAAGCCGTGACTTGTGGATTTCAGCATTTACGCCTTATTATACAGCGTCTGTATGGGGTGGATATGATGAGCATAAGACAATGGACAGATTAAGCCAGAGCTGGCATCAGAAACTTTGGAAAAATATCATGGAACGTATCCAGGATACAAAAGGACTTGAGTACAAAGACTTTGAAATTCCATCCTCTGTCGAAGAAAAGACGGTTTGTACTAAAACAGGGCTCCTTGCCACAAGCAGTTGTCCTGCTATTACAGAGTATTTCTCAAAAGACAATGCTCCGACAAAGAGCTGCAGTGGTCACTATGTTGCCCCATCAAAAGATTCCAAGAAAGATGATTCTGAGAGTTCTGATGAGAACACACCTGCTACAGGTACCGATTCTTCCGGAACAACCTCATCACCGGATTCTTCCTCTGCTGGGACAACAACCGAACCTGCTGCCGGCGGAGACTCTGCTGGAACAACCGGAACAACTACAGGTGATACTTCCGGCAGCACTACTGGTGGCGACACTGGAAGCGGAAGTACCACTCAATAAGTAAATCACGCGCCGCAAGGCGCAACTGAAAAGGAGAGGCTATATAAAATGCCTCTCCTTTTCATATACCTATATAACTGATTGTTCTTGTTATCCCGTCTGTATCTCTCTGATACAGTATTCTGCTATCTTGTTTTACGGTTAATATATCTTGCTTTATATTTAGAATATACAATCGTCTGATCTTTATATAAACTATAATATCCGGAAACCGCATAGCTGATTGATATCGCGATCAGATAATATGCTGCTCCTGAAAATCCAAACAGTTCGAATGAAATCAGCATTGCCGTAATCGGACAGTTCGTCACTCCGCAGAAAAGTGCAACCATGCCGGCTGCAGCTGCTAACTCCGGTGAGAATCCAAGTATTCCACCGGCAACACATCCAAACGTCGCGCCAACACTGAATGCCGGTACAATCTCACCGCCACGGTATCCTGCCCGCATCGTAAGCGCTGTAAGTAACATTTTCCATAAGAAATCGAGTGGTCCTGCTTCACCGTTTTCAATAGCTCTTGCGATCAATCCGCTTCCTGCTCCCATATAATCTTTTGTATTCAGACATATTGTGATCAGAATAATCACTCCTGCCGCGACTACAATTCTAATATACGGATTTTTCAAGTACTTTGTATACAACTGCCCTACTATTTTTAACAGAATACAAAATAGAATACTTAAAATCCCACACCCCACTGCGATCAATGCCATCTTAAGTCCTGTCTCCACAGTAAGTCCCGGGATAGAATGTACCGGAAATGTCTCCGGATCAATCCCCATTCCTGTTGCAAACTCTGCCGCAATGATAGCTGCGATCACACACGGAAGAAGCGCCGCGTAATACATTACCCCCACGCTCGCAACCTCCATTGCAAAAACTGCTGCTGCCATCGGTGTTCCAAACACGGCTGCAAACGCTGCACTCATTCCACACATAATCATCACATGGTGATCAAATTCATCTAAATGAGCCAGTTTTCCAAGCCAATTTCCAATACTTCCACCAAACTGTATCGACGCTCCTTCTCTTCCTGCCGAACCGCCGGTAAGATGCGTCAATAATGTTGACACAAAAATCAATGGTGCTGACAGAAACGGAACATCATCCTTTGATTTAATAGTAGCAAGTACCTGATTCGTTCCTCCGTCCTGTCTTCCTATCCTCTCATACATAAATACAATCAGAACTCCTGCAACCGGCAAAAGCATAAAAATCCAATTGTGTGTATCCCTGTATTCCGTTGCTGCCTTGATACATCCTGCAAATACTGCACTCGCACCGCCTACAACCAGACCTGTCAAAACAGAAAGCCCCATCCATTTCAGAAAATTCCACGTGTTCTGTCGGATCCTTTCATAATAATACTTTATTACTATTTTTGTATCGTGGGAATGTTTTCGTTTTCCCATCCCCGTATTTTCTGTATTTTCTTTTTCTTCCATTTACATTTCCCCTCTTGTATTTCTCTTTTGTTCCGAACTCTGATTGCTTTCTTATGTTCAGATAAAATCTCTTGCCTTATTTATTATAAAATGATTTTCCTTACCATGCAACACAGAAAAAAGGATGGTTTTCTCACGTTCGAACGTTTCTTGTTCGTTGTGTCAAACCATCCTCTAAATCAATTATTTTTTACCTCTGCCTTATCATTTCATTCTTTTTATACTGCTTCTTCTTTTGTATTCACACTCTTGGATTCTCTGTCCTCTTTGAATTTATCATAATATGCAAACATTCCTGCAAGGAGTGTTCCTGAAATAGAATGCCATGTACAAGATACTGCACAGATGATTGCTGACTCCGGTGTGGATGCAAACTGTGCTGTTGTTGTTGCTAAGTTTGTTGCAAGTCCAGCATTCTGCATTCCAACTTCGATAGAGATTGTTCTTTTCTTTGCTGTATTCATTCCAGTTAATCGTCCTGCACAATATCCAAGGAAGTATCCTAAACTGTTGTGGAGTAATACTGCGACAAAGATTACAATTCCTGACTGGAAGAATTTTGATCCCTGTGATGAGATAACCCCTCCAACTACACATGCAAGTCCTAAAACTGCAACACCAGGCATGACTTTCTGAACTTCTTTGAATGTTTCATTTTTTCCTAATGCATGGTTTAATACAAAACCAATTGCTACTGGTACAATAACTGTTTCAATAATAGATACGAACATTGGCAGTCCGTTGATTGTGATTTTTGCTCCGCTTGCCAAGAATGATACCATAAGTGGTGTCATGACTGGTGAAAGTATTGTTGATACTGTTGTCATTCCTACAGAAAATGCAACGTCTCCACCACAAAGGTAAGACATAATGTTGGATGATACACCTCCTGGACAGCATCCTACAAGGATTAGTCCAAGTCCGATTCCATCTGGAAGATTTAATACTTTTGTAATTCCAAATGCTAAAAATGGCATGATCAGATATTGAGCGATTGCTCCGATACAGATGTCAAATGGTCTTTGTGCAAGGATTTTGAAATCTTCTGTTGTCAGTGTCAATCCCATGCTGAACATGATAATTCCGATAATAATAGACTGGCTTGTGAATTTATTTGCTACTGGATCTGTAAATAATTGAAAATTTACCCACCCCATTAATGATGGTAAGAAAAATGTAATGACTGCGATTGCGATTACGACGATTGATGTGTAATCTGATAAAAATTTGCTTAGTTTTTGTAGTTGTTTCATATGTATATTACCTCCTGATATTCCTCACCGCCTTTCGTTTATCCGTTATTTCTGAAATTTTTTTTATTTCATAGAGGATTTCATCGAAATTTCCTATGAAATAAAAAAGCCCCTTCTCAGAAAAATCTGAAAAGGGACGAATATTCCGCGTTACCACCCAATTTCTGCAATAAAACTACAGCTCTTAACGTACTAACATACGCTTTCCTTTTAACGGAGGATTCCGGCGAGACTTACTGGTTCAAAATATTAATGTCAAGTAATGTTCAGTCCGCATCTTAGAGATGATATCTGTTCATGAAAATGTATCTGCTCACACCAACCGCAGACTCTCTGAAACACTTGATTCAAAAACAGCGTTGTTCTCTTCAACGAATTTCGGTGAAGTGTATTTATTTAAAATATATTATAGTCCTATCATTTTATTTGTCAAGTTTTAATTTCCGTCATCGAAACCACTACCGGATATGTATGGAGAATGTTACTGACTGTAAACTGGGTTTTTCTCAGACAGAAGATATGAAGTTTAAATGTATCTTAAACATTTCGCCCAATCACAATTTATCCACAGATTTCTACAAATTTCTTAATTCTATCTACAGATACACTACGATACCTATCTCCGTCTTCGTCGGATACCTGGAAGGATACTCTTTCTCCCATTCCTGTCGCATCAACTCCCCAGCCTCTGCATGTGCTGTGTAACTGTTTGATTCCTGTTTTTTTCATGATCTTTTCGGCATTGTTTTCATTGACTCCACAGCCTGCAATGATCTCGATCTGATTTCCATATTTTTTTTGAAGATCTGCCAATAATGAAATTCCTTCTTCTGCTGTTGCTTCCTGTCCACTTGTTAACAGACGGTCAAAGCCTAGATCGATCAATGTTTCGATTGCTTCATATGGGTCTCTTGTGCAATCAAATGCTCTGTGAAACGTTGCCTTACGTCCTTCATTTTTTACATTTTCTAAAAATTCCTGACAGCGATTTTTATCAACTGTACGATCTTCATTTAAAAATCCAAAGGCAACTCCATCTGTTCCATAAGCCAATAACAATTTGAGATTTTCAAGCATCTGTTCATATTGATAGTTTGTATAGCAAAATCCACCGGCTCTGGCTCTTACCATAGATACGACTTCGATATCACTGTATTGTTTGATCATAATCAGACTTCCTAAGGATGGTGTTAATCCTCCTAAACTTAATGCACTATTTAATTCTACTCTTTTTACTCCACATTCACTTGCCATCATGGCATCTTCGAAACTTCCACAACATACTTCTATCATTTTTGTTTCCTTCCTTTACTCACAAATATTTTATCTTTATAGCATAGATCATTAATAAATTTATTTAGAATATCTTATGATTCTGGCATATATTTTTTCCCTGTTTCCGTCTGAGCAAGTCCTGCCTGACTCGTTTCTTTTAACGAACATGGTAATAGATCACCAACTTCCGCCATTGCATCAATAACCTCATCTAATGGAACTTTGCTTTCAATTTCCGCCATTGCCATATCCGAAGCTGTGATCGCATTGACGGATCCAATGACATTTCTTTTGATACATGGAACTTCTACCAGTCCGCCTAGTGGATCGCATACCAGTCCTAACAGAGATTTTAATGCAAATGCACCTGCATCAAACACCTGCTTTGTGCTGCCACCACGGATATAAGTGATCGCTGCCGCTGCCATACAGGAAGCGGAACCGATTTCAGCCTGACATCCGCCTTGAGCTCCTGCAATGCAGGCACGTTCGGCAATAACTTGTCCAACTCCAGCTGCAATATACATTCCTTCTAACATCTTCGCTTCTGGAATCTTATAAAACTGTTCGTATGTGATCAGTACCGCTGGCAGTACTCCGCAGGCTCCGGCTGTTGGTGCTGCTACGATTCGTTTCATACAGGCATTGGATTCTCCCATTTTTAAGGCATTTGCCATAACAGTTCCGACAAATTCACCGGTTAAGTTCTGCATTTTTCTGACTTCTTCCATCATTTTTTCACCGTCACCGCCGGATAATCCGCTTCTGGATCTTAAATCTTTGTCATAATTTTCATTGGCTTCTTTCATTGCCAGATACATGCTACTCATCTTGCCAATGGACTCTAGGCGATCTACTTGTCGTTCTGTCATATCATCATGTAAAATTGCTTCCCATAACTGACAATCCTCTGCTTTTGCTCTTGTTTCAATTTCTTCTACTGATGTAAATCCCATACTCTAGTCCTCCTTCATCTTTGCAAGATAGGTAACTTTCTGAATTCCTTCCAGACGTTCCAAAAAGTTCAGACCTTCTTCTGGTATTTCTTTGTCGCATTCAATGACCATAACTGCACTTCCGCCTCGATGATCTCTGTATAGCTGCATCGTTGCGATATTGACAGATTTGTGAGCGAGCATAGATGTCACTTCTGCTACATGACCCGGCTGATCATCATTGTGTACAACTAACGTTGTATATTCCCCACTAAAGTTTGCTTCCAGTCCGTCAATCGTACAGATCTTGATTCTTCCGCCACCTAAGGAACAGGCTATGATCTCAAGATTTCTTCCTGACTCCCCGACTAATAATAATTTTACACTGTTTGGATGTGCATTTTTTAACTGAATCTTTCCAATCTCAAATTTCATTCCAGATTCTTCTGCAATCTCAAAACTATCCGGAATACGGATATCATCGGCCGTCATTCCAAGCAGTCCTGCAACTAATGCCTTATCTGTACCATGTCCTTTTCCTGTTGCTAGAAATGAGCCATGTAATAGTATTTTTGCTTCTTTTACCGATTCTCCGAGCAGATGTCTTGATACCTGTCCAATTCTTACAGCACCTGCTGTGTGAGAGCTCGACGGTCCGACCATCACTGGTCCTACGATGTCAAATAAATTCATATATCTTCTCCTGTCTGTGTATGCCTTTCGTCTTTGAAATGCTGTGTTTTGTACTTATTTCCTCTTTTTATATAATTTACTCGTAAAGCATGAAAAAGGCAAGTATAGAATTTCCTATACTTGCCCTGCTTTGGAACATCTTTGATCAATCTTCTGATCATTTCCAAAAAATCTCTTAGAAATTAAATCCTTTGATTGTTGCAAAGTAATCGTCTGGTGTTTCTGCACGACGGATCATTTCTGTTGTTCCATCTTCTTTTAATAAGATCTCTGCAGATTTTAATTTACCATTGTAGTTGTATCCCATTGCAAATCCATGTGCTCCTGTATCGTGGATCACTAACAGGTCTCCCATGTCGATCTTAGGTAATTTACGGTCGATCGCGAATTTGTCGTTATTCTCGCAAAGTGATCCTGTGATGTCATATACATGATCTGCTGGTTCATTTTCTTTACCCATAACTGTGATGTGATGATATGCACCATACATTGCAGGTCTCATTAAGTTTACTGCACACGCATCAACACCGATATATTCTTTATGTGTATGTTTTTCGTGAATTGCTTTTGTTACTAATACTCCGTTTGGTGCAAGCATATAACGTCCAAGCTCTGTAAAGATCTTCACATCTCCCATTCCGGCTGGCACTAGAATTTCATCATATACTTTGTGTACTCCTTCACCAATGACTGCGATATCATTTCCTTTCTGATCTGGAAGATAAGGGATTCCGACTCCACCAGATAAGTTGATAAATCCGATATGAACTCCAACTT
>ERZ506896.1552-NODE-1552-length-10959-cov-6.025128_pt1 | contig 10959 bp, 22 predicted proteins | sample MGYA00513176_ERZ506896 | MGnify/ENA metagenome assembly ERZ506896
GTCCCCAGTTTCAAAGCTGGCAGAGCTATTACTTTCGCGGTAGTCAACGGCCTTCGCGGTCAAACCCATCCCTCCTCACACAACGTTTAAACGGACACAACCCGCCCTCGTCCAGCCAAACACACCGCTCGTCGGGACACTTCGGCTTCACCGGGGCGGTCGAAGGCTGCACAGGCGATGGATGGCGGCGAGCTTGCCGGGGTCAATTTTAGACATGGCGGTCACTCCTCCACTCCGCGCCACTGAAAATGGCACATTTCACACTCACCCGGCCCCGAACAAATCTCGCACGGGTCTGTGCTGAACACTGCCATCCTCTCCATGTCGTTGACGGCAGCCTCCGCCTCCAAATACAGTTTGTTGTTTTCGGTCTTCAGTACGGCGTTCTCCGTAATCACTTTTCTGATTTCCCGGTAATACTCCCGCAATTCCTCCGCCGTGATTGGCTTGACTTTATTGCATCTGGTACAAATATTTTCACACCAAGTAGGGTCCGGGCAAAATTCGCACTGTTCCCGGTCATTGGTGATTTCAAGTAAGCGGTCCAGTTCCATGATCGCTTTCCTCCCTTTTGCCTATTTTAAATAACCTTTTATCACAATTTGTGCAGTAGGCGTATTTTCCCCTTTTGTGTGACGTAAGATCATACATGCTTTCGTTATGGGCTTCGCTTCCATCAAAATTGTAATGGTAGTAGGAGGGCCCGCATACGTAGTCCTTTGTGTAGTACCCTTCGTCTGACCCGCAGTATGGGCAGCGATCAATTGGACCTTTTGGTTCAACTTTCATTGTTTTTCTCCTTTTCATTCTTTATTCGTTCCATGCAGCTCGGGCAAAAATCTATTCCGTCTCCTATTTCTGTGGCGCACTCTTCGCATATCGGACGGTTGCATGTGAATGTCCGCTCCATCGGTTCGTGTGGATCAAATATTCCGTCTATCCTTGGCGGGTGTCCAACCCATCGCAATCTTTTGATCGGCGCGTCGCATAGCTTGGTGGCTATGCGACGACGGCAAAATGAACATAAAGGCTTCCCAAACTCTGGATATATAAATTTATTACTCACACATTGTCAATCTCCATCTGTCCATCCAAATTTTTGTCTTCCATCCACCAACTCCAAACATCGTCTGCGGTTTCCCAATCTACAGTTTCCCGTATGGTGTTGTCTCTCTGCCTGGATTTATGCCGCTTCAGCATTCGATCGAAGGCACGTTTGTACATTATTTCGTATTTGGGAAACTGCTGAAATTCAAGATATCTTTTATTCCCAGCCATTGGACATCCGATGCATCCTACGCGGGAAAATCCGCATTGATATAACGGGTTGGTCTCAATGTGCTCCGAATGGATATAATCCCATAAAACGCAATTTGTCCAATCGATGATTGGGTTACAGGTGGTTTTTCGCTGCTTCATGCAGCTCTCCATCCATTGACGGCGGGAGTCGTTGTCACTGTTGATATATAACTCATCACTTAGATAAATCTGTTTATGCTCCTGCTCCGGCATCACGGAAACACGGTCCTTTTTTGCACCAACCACACCAAATTCTCCGCGGTTACTGCGGCTATTGCTTTCATCCCATCGCACTCCAGTTATGATGGCACGATGATCTCCTGCGGTTTCTTTTAACACTTTGCAGCAATATCTAACTATGCGCGTTGGGGGCATTAACATTTCTTCAATTAGCCGCCACATTGACGTTCTTTTTCCCTGATAGGTTGGATAAATGATTTTACATGGGATTCCTTTTAGTTCTAACGCTTTAAAATTATTTTTTACGTGTTGGATTGTTTGCGGCGCATCTGCTGTAGTCAGGCTATGGCATACTTCAAACGGTATTCCTGCCCTTTGGGCTAGTTCTAAGCATACATCGCTGTCTTTTCCGCCGCTGTAAGTGAGCAGCAACGGCTTTTGATAATGCGTGAGGCTTACTTGTGATCCGATTTTTAATCGTTCAATTGCTTTTTGTTCAAAATCCATCTTTTTCTCCGTTTGCAGTCTGTCCATCATCTAATTGCGGGCGGAATTCTGCGATTTCTTTCAAAAGCCCGCATTCATTCACGCGGTGGAATTGATTTGCAAAACTTAGGATCGCGTTGCGGGCTACTATGTACTCCGGATCATTGCAATCCTGATTGCAAAAATGATACGCCAATTGGCACGCGATACGTTTATTAATTTTGACATGTAATCCACCGCAAAAAAGCGGCCAACATGTGTAGTCTATGTTGGCTCCGCGCAGGTTGGCTCCGCGCAGGTTGGCTCCGTACAGGTTGGCTCCGCGCAGGTTGGCTCCGCGCAGGTCGGCTCCGCGCAGGTTGGCTCCGCGAAAATCAAGATTCGATAAATCTAATCTTGACAAGTTCAAATACGAAAAATCTTTATTACCTGATCCTAATTTTCTTATTACTTCTTCTCTTGTCATAATATAAAATTCCTTAATTCTTCTTGATTTGTTTCGAAAATCGGTACGCTGTAGCCGCAATTGGAAATGGTTCGATTTCACTCGCCCACCGCGCCGTGCCTCTGCCGTGCAGACGCTCCCAGATTAGCGGGAAACCTCCGATACCATCAAACAAGCTGCCGAGCGTTGCATCTGTCGGAAGATATCTGCTGATGTGGTATAGGACGTAGTAAAACACAGGCAGGGCAATACTGTTGCCAAGAGCTTTGTATCTTGGCGTATCCTTTGCGCCGGGTATGGCCGTCCATCCATCCGGGTATCCCTGTAAGCGTTCGCATTCCAATGGGACGACGCGGCGGACGGAGCGTAGGGTGGCGCTTGTTAAAATTGTTTCGCTGGAGGATGTTCCTCCCCCTGTATTCGCCGTTATCGTTCCTATGCCGGGGGCATATTCCCCGAAGCGTTTTTGCGTAAAGGCTATAAGCATATCGCTATATGCGTCCTGACCTGTGACCCCTCCGGGATGGCTGTTCGCCATAAGTGGGCCGGTTACGTCCTGATAGGTACAAATCGCGGTATAATCCGTTACCCTGCTTTCGTGGTCGCCCGTTATGGTGGGGCAAACATTCCCGTTGCCGTTCCCTCTGCAGCCAAATATGCATGGGACTTGATTTAACCCGCTCGCCGCCCCTTTGAGTGTCGGCGCTATTTCTTCTCCGTAGCCGATTCCGCCGGCTTTGGCCCCCTGGCCAGCCATAAAACCGGCACAGACATTTGGCGGCATGGAGGAGTTTATACACGGTGCGCCTTCTATTACATACTCAACACTTCCCGTTGAACTGCGATATCCGTTAAACCCGGCTACGCCGCATGTCTCTCCCACAGCTCTTTCACCCGCTCGATGATCTCGGCATAATGCTCCGCTTGGTATCTCAGCGCCGATTCCAGCGCTTCCGGCAGTGGTTTCCCGCGTCTCTCCGCGCGTCGAAGGATTCCATTGCACGCTTTCGGGGTTAAATAGTATTTCGGCGGCACGATTGCCTCTAAAATCCACGACAAGCGCGATTCTACGGCGGCGCTGGGGCACTCCCCAGTATTGGGCATCCATGATACGCCAGGCAATTGACCATCCGTCTCCCATGACGGATCCAGCATTGAGCCATTTTTTCGGAGGTCGAGGAATAGAAACGGTATTGTCGCACAGGCGCGCGAGTTCCTGGAGGACTTGCCGAAAATCTTCCCCTTTGTTGGAACTGAATGCTCCGGGGACGTTTTCCCAAACAGCGAAAGCTGGGTATACTCCATTGGTGGCCTCCCTCATTTCTTTGATGATCCTGACGGCTTCCAGAAATAAACCACTACGTTCTCCTTGCAAGCCCGCTCGCTTTCCCGCGATAGATAAATCCTGACACGGAGAGCCGAAGGTTATGACGCTAACGGGTTCAATTTTGGCGCCGTCGAGTTTGGATATATTTCCTAAATGATTCATATTTTCTCCGTTTTATGGATTCTGAATGGATGCGCGTTTATTTATGTATTCCTCAAATTCTTCCCGCTCGGCATCTGATAAAGGACACCATACGGGAATCTCCTTCCAGCGTTTAAACCGCATATACAATGGATAAATAGTTGGATGGTTTATGTTCAACGCGTATCCGTATGGGCTGTTTTCGATAATTGATTCAGATGGAATTTTCATACTTCGCGCACCTTAATCCCGTGAATCCACAGCATAAGCTTCCGCTTGATGATGTAATCTTTAGGCCTGAATCCTTTCGCATCTTCAACCACCATGCGGCCGTTTTCTTCATAGACAAAATCAGCTATGTATTTAACCGACCTTTCCCCGTCTTGTTTTGGAACAAGTTCAAATGGAACTTGGCGCCTAATGTTACGAATTTGTCCAGAGCGTTGAAGTAACTTTAATTCCGCATATCGTTCCGATTCGCGTTTGCTGTCAAACTTTATTCCATCCAGAATTGTCTTCTGTGCGTGGTACTTGTTCATTTTTGAAAACCTCCGTATAAACTTGCCTTACCGCATGTTTCGCTACATCCAGTCCATATAATTCACAATACGCCTTAAACGAAGTTCTGAGTTCTAAGATAATGACCTCATACCCGATGGGATCATCCATCTTTGTCACCCCGTTTCTGGTATGTAATCGGCGTGTGGAGAGCGTTCTTCATGTATTCGTCGAGATCATACGAGGATTCTCTTCCGTCCAATTTCACTTGCTGGATGGGCGGTTTTTTGTTCTCGTAGTTTCCTTCCGCGATCTTTTGCCAATTTGCGGGCTTTAAAATCCAGTCAAAAGAACAGCCATGCCATTTCCCGTCGCGCCCGGTGAGAAATTCGCTTCGCTCTATTTTTTTGCAGACATCACGAAATTCATCTACCGATATTTTTTTAGCACGTAGGGCTTTCTTCCGGTTTGTAGTCCACTTGTCAATAGCGTTTGGTTTTGGAAGGGAAGGACAACATTCGATGAACGCTTTGCGGTAATCATCGTATGGGAAAGCGTCAGCCGCCTTGGGCGGCGTTCCTTCCCCCACACCCCTATCCTCTCCTATCTCTAACCTAACCTTACCTAACTCTAACCTAACCTCGGTATCCATTTTGTACGCATCCTGTATCCGCTTTGTATACATCCCGTTTTTTTCAAGTACAAGTTGAGATTTCTCGTCAACATATTGCGTTTCATGATACCGGTCTTTTTGGATGTAATTGTGGATTCTCCAATCCCGTATAACACACACGCCGCTTGTGAAAGGGATGATGAATTGTTTCATAATCAGCATTTTCAAATCATCTTCACTGCATCCAACCATTCGCGTGATTTTTTTAGGTGAAGATATGAAACCGTCGTCATCCGCTCTAATTGAAAGCTCATAATAAAGGAGCCTTGAAGAGATTGGCATATCTAAAAATGCATCGGTATCAATAACTTTTAGGCTGAACATCCTTCGTTCCGCCAAACTCAACGCCCCCTAAAACGTAATCTGTTCTTCCGGCATCTTTGGTTTCTGCAAATGTCGAAAATGTGCTCTTACTGGCACAACGTTCTCTCCTTCCTGCTCTGCAACATACCTCCGTAGCTCTTCCACAGTCTGTGCTGTTTTTCTAATCCGCCCGTCACTTTCTCTCAGAAATTCTTTGATCTCTCCCACGTTATCGCTTTGCCAGTAACCTCTATCTGCACTGGATGACAGAATATGCGATCCTTTGCGCCTAGCGTCCTCTATAAGCGTCCTCACTGTACGATCAGGTAAACCGGTACGTCTTTGCAGTTCGATGCGGGAAACGGCGTTCTTACGCCCATAAGGGATATACTCGGTAATATCGATATTCATGGATCATCTCTCCTTCAAAAAGGAAGATCATCGTTTCCGATTTCTTCAAAATCATCATTGGATACATTCAAATTGGGCTTTCCGCTTTCGGTCTTGAAACCGCAGAAGCTTACATTGTCCGCCACAATTTCAACTGCCGTCCGTTTATTCCCGTTTTTATCTTCATATTTTCTCGTTTGGATTGATCCTTGAACGGCAATCATGGAGCCTTTCGTGAAATATTTCTCAACAAATTCCGCTGTCTGCCTCCACGCGACCACATTCAGGAAATCCGCCTGCCGTTCTCCACTTTTCTGAAATTTACGCTCTACCGCCACCGTGAAGGATACGACGGATAGGCCTGACTGTGTGGTTTTCAGTTCCGGGTCTTTTGTCAGGCGACCCATAATGACAACGTTATTAATCATGCTTCGTCCTCCAAATAATTTTTGTGAAATTCCTTCCTGAACTCGTCAATCGTCCAGTTGTTTTCTCTCATTGCTGTTCCTTGACCCCATTGATGGAGTAAAAGCATTGTTTTGGAGTTCCTATGTACTGATTTCGGTCCGTTCCTATGGCAGCGATCCCCGCACAGATAAACCTTCAAGCCGTATTTTTCGCTTTTCTTCCGCATAGCCCCGCCGAAGATGTGATGGCATTCCAGTGGATCGCCGTTTCCATTTCTCCCGCAAATCCAGCAGACACGTTCATCCATTTTTCCATCCTTCTTTCAGTAAAGCGAGTTCTCTCGGTGTCATTGTTTCGATCCCCTGTTCCTTGCACTCCATCACAATCAAGTCAATTAATCGTGACATTTGCTGTGTATCATATTCGCTTGAACCGTAGTAGGAGATAACGTTTGTGTATCCGTCTAGTTTGCTGTCTCCCATCTCTTCACAAATCCATCCAAGCCCGTGCGCTTCCCAAATGCGCTTGTAATGGAGCACAGCTTCGTTTTTGATTGGGGTAACGTAGTAGTTACCCCCAATCGCGCGGATTGCTTCAATGTACACTTCTGTCGGCGTAATGTGCAGCTTGGCAGAAAGCTTTCCGATCAACGTCCAACAATAGGCATTTGCGTCGAGAGATCGTTTTTTTCTAAACTCTTTGAGTTCCGCGGTGCGCTTTTGCCCCGGCTCATGGCATTCACAAAACTGTTTTGCGGCGGTTGGGCTGTCTACGAGGATAGACAGCCATGTTCCTTTTCGGTCTTGTCGCCATTCGGATTCCGTGAAGTTAATAGATGTCATGAGGTTTCGCCCTGTTCTTCCTGAGCTTCTTTCTCTGCTTGTTTTGCCTTTTCTGCTTTGATACGATTTTTTATTTCTAACGTAGCTTTTACATATCCGTCTATGTCTTTTGTATGATTACGCATAGCGGCACGAAACGCTTTTTCATACGGATATCCGGTGATTTCTTCATACTCTTCACAGTAATACAATAAGCATTTTCTTGTTTGTTCCGTTTCCTCATTGATATATGGATCGTCCGTGAATCCCCACTCAAATACCCGCTCGTTATACTTGTCAACTATGCAAATATATTTGATCTTTCCTGTATTGCGGTTTACTTCCAAGCGGGAAACAGTAAACGAAATATATCTGTTCTTTGGTACGTGTTTTGATTTACCGTCATTGCTTTTCTGCTCTACGGTATCGATTTTGATCCAAATTGGAATTTTCGTATACAACTCTCGGCCGATCCCAAGGCTGAAACACGCTCTTTTGAAAGCGTCGCTGGCCTCACCCTTGATTTTCTCGGTGTAGGACGCAACGCCGCAGTCTTGTTTCGCCACCCAATGCTTACGCTCGTCATCCCACACCTCTATTGTGCAATACAGAGCGCCTTTGATCTCCGTGTATGTATCCTGCCAGCCGAGCACGCCAAAGGTTTCGTCCAAAATTCTCCGGCAAGCCCTGCTGTCAACATATAGCAAAAACTGCGCTTTACCTTCCACACACCCCTTCATGCGAAGGTCAACTTCATCCGCCCGAAGCGGCCTAATATCTTTCATAATGACACCTCAATGGAAATCCGATTCCCTTAACCCTGTGATCTCGTATGGAGAGGCAGGGCGGTAATACGTGTCAACCTGTTCTCTTATATCTGAAATTTCGTCCAGCAGGAGTTCTCGCTCGGTTTCCATTTTGGAAATCTTATCCCCTAATTCATCTATATAGTCTAAAATCTGTTGGATTGTGTAGTTTTCTCCTTGCTTCAGCTTCCCGTAACGTGCTGGCATAGTGATAAATAACTGATCTAAATCAATTTGCATTTGACATTCCTCCGTTTATCCCATATACTAGGAATGGTTTTATTGTGCTTGCCGCCTCGCCGGGTTCCGTCCGTGATGCGGCGATTTTGTTTTACTCTGTTACGACTACTTTCCCTTCCTCAATCAATTCTTTGAGATGCTCATTGAAATATTCCGCAATGTTGTGCCTCGCCTGAAGCTTCCATGCACCGCCATCAGCTTCAAATACGCAGACGCTCACAGGGATTTCTTTCTCCCTGTCACCTGGCCGCACGCGCAGAAGAAATTCACTCTCGGGCTGTTCCACTTCGAGGAAAGTACGGTAAGGTGCGAGTTTTACACGAGGCTTAACGGTTTTTTTAGATTGCAATGCAATTCCCTGTTTTACGCTAACGGTCTGTGTCATTCCGTTATCGTTTGAGGCTACACTTTTTTCATCTGAAATGCTGGACAAAAGGCCTACAACGTAATCTGAATCGCTGTTCTGGATAAACCGGCTACGCATGGATATAATGGCGTCCTCCGATTCGAGCCAAACTCCAATTTTATCATTTGGCAAATCAGGCGATGCACTGTACAAAACATCTCTTCCCATATCTTCGCGATATGTAGTGAATACGCTTACTGAAACGGGAGACTTAACGCTTACGAACAGCGGGACTGTTACCCTATCAATTTCCGTTTTGATTGCCTTCACGATACTCTCAAGAGAAGAGAACTCGATGCTTCTGGGTCGGTCGGGAAATTCGTAAATCAGGTTCAGCTCCTTATCGGCGTATTCGCCGTTTCCGATCCTATATGTGGTTGCTGTCGCCATACTTTCAATTTTTTTCAATAGTTTCTTTGTTTAAATCCATGCCAAATCCTCCATTCATGCCATTTTCGGTAATTTGATAATGCTCGCTTCGGGTTGTTCTTCTCTACCCATGACTTGTTGCCCTGGAATCTGCGGAACCATTTCAACCATAACCGGCTCTCCGTTGTCATCAGCGGTAACACATAAGGAACCACCGAGTGGGGAAATCGGCTCTAATGTGGGCTTGACGCTGACTTCATAAGAAATACCTGTGCGGTCGCTACTGGGCAAAAATTCTACCGTGAGGGTAAGCTTCCTCTTTTTTTCCGCGCGCGTGTTGAGGTCCATGATGTTATCAAAAATCTGTGCCAACACAAGATCACACCGTTCCTTGATTGCTCCGTTTGCAGTATCGAGAAAACTCTTTTGATCTACCATTTGACTCCACTCCTTCTTGCTGATATATTTGATTAGATGATATTTATCTCATGCCGCTTTTCCGATGGCAGTCGGGAAGCGGCTTTTCTTTTGCCTTTTTGCGTTCCCTTGTCGGCCCATCTTTTTTATCTTTTCTTCCCATTCCACAACCTTTTTCTCGTTCCAAAACCCGTAAACCAACGCGGACGCAGCGGCAAAATAGGCTATGTAACGCAACGCGATCAAAACGTATGCTTCTAGCATCCCTGCAATTTCCTCCCTTTTTGGAATGTCGCCCGCTCTTTGTTTCCACAGTACAGCGCCATTGCGTCAAGTTCATCCTGCGGCGTGTAAACGCATGGAGGAAGATATTCCCGCCAAGCGGTATTACGCTTGGCTTCATCAACAATAGATTGGTTCGCCTCTCGCTCCTGTTTCCTGACCTTTTCCCAATGACGGCGGCACATCCCTCGACGGTAAACGGCGTTTTGACATTCTGGATCGCTGCAAATCTTTTTCATGTCGCATTCTCCGATTCATAAATTTTTAAAGTGACCCCCTGCGTGTACCAAAAGTAAAATGTGGACGTAGGGATTTTGTTTGTCGCATTTGAATGCAATGTTTTTTGATACCCAAACGCAAACGGGCATTGCCTCGCTTGGATGCTGGCAATCAGCGTCGCGGGATTCATCCCCAAAAACTTAGCTGCTGCCTGCGGGGGAATGTATACGGGATGTTTTTTTACAAGCTCGTTTAGTTTGTCAAGCTTTTCCAAAACGGGGGTCGGAATTTTAAACGGTGATTGTGTCATGCGTGGGCCTCCTTTCTATTTCGACTTTGTGGGTAGTTATGCAGATTTTTGCGGATCGTCTCCGCTGATTAGCTGGCGCGTAATATCCATATACGCTAATAGGTATCCCTTGCGTTCAGGCGTCGCGTCTCTAAAAAGCGGCCCTATACGTTCTAGCGCTTTAATCTTTGCGGCGGTTTCTGCGTTGACTGGCATCTGCTTCACCTCCATTTCTGTCCTCTGTCCAAATTATATCGTACTAAGGACAGAAAGTCAATAGTTTTTTCTTGACTCTGTCCAAAATATTTGATACACTTTGTTTGTAAAGAAAATGGAGGTGAAACCTTGAATATCAACTTAAGAATTAAAGAAGTTAGAAAAACTCTGAGTTTAAGTCAGGAAGAATTCGGGAGTCGTTTAGGCATTACTGGCGGCGGCGTATCTAAAATTGAAAAAGGCGCGAGGAACGTAACGGATCAAATGGTTCTATCTATCTGCCGCGAATTCAACGTCAGCAAGATTTGGCTTATTGAAGGTCACGGTGAAATGTTTGAAAGCGATGATATGGAATTTGCCCGTGCCGTTGATCGGGTGATGTTTGGAGAAAGCGATTTCGCGCGCCGGGTGTTCAAACTTTTCGGGAAACTGAGCTTGGAGGAATGGAACAAGCTTGAAGAAATTGCCTGCTCGCTGGTTGATGACAAAAAAAAAGAGGCCGACGAATAGTCGGCCTCTTTTTAATGTTTTATTATAACAATAAACTCCACGGCGCAAAAAAACAGCGCTGTGGAGTTTATATTCCTTGATCTGTGGTTAATTTGAATTTTACTTACTTAACATCTTTTCGTACGATGCACAGACAACACTATATATCCACTTCAACCGTTCCGCACTATGTATGGACTCCAACATCCTAACTATTTCATGCTTAATTTCTTCAATGGTCAATTTTCTTTCCTC
>ERZ506896.1557-NODE-1557-length-10931-cov-13.274274_pt1 | contig 10931 bp, 10 predicted proteins | sample MGYA00513176_ERZ506896 | MGnify/ENA metagenome assembly ERZ506896
AGCTGCCGGAGCGGTGCTTAAGCCGCAAGGCGGGAATTGTGCGGTGTTGCCTTTGGCTTATCAGATACACCCTAGAGCTTACGGCATCACAAAGCCGGGGTCACCGGGCAGGATCAGGTTGTTCTTGGCCAGCATGGCGCGGAACTCTTCCTCCGGCATTTCAAAGGTGATCTCCCGGATCATAGAAGGTTCGTGCAGCAGCACCTGCCACGGTGCGCCGGGTTCGCTCTGCTGCAGAAACAGGATGTTCTCGATTTTGCCGCCAAAGTCCTGCACGGCTTCATCAGCCAGCAGGGCGGGACCGGGCACCACAAAATAATGGTCCACCATGCGGCCATCTTTGAAGTTGTGTTCGATCACGGCAGGAATTTCGTTTTCCGCCTGTTCGGCTTTGTACTGCATGCGCAGCGAAAGAAAATCTGCCACGGTAAGGGTAGTGGGCATAGGCACCTCCGGTGGTTAGGTAGGAGTTAGGAATTATAGGGAACGCGGAATTCCAACACAAATAAAAAATGATGGTGGGAAATTGGCTTAGTGTCATTATACCACATCTTTACGAAGTTGGGATAACGGAAAAAAGCAAATTTCGTGCGCGGCGCGGGGCCGCGGCCACCATCATGGTTGGGATGCTATTTAGGTGTCAAACACACCCGTCAGATAAGCGCAGGATCAGACGCGCAGGCTGGTGCCTTCGCCGGTGCCGGGGGTGGAGTCGAACTCGTAATCATTGCCGGGCAGGATGGCGTTCAGCAGGATGCCGGCCAGGGCAGCAATGGCCAGGCCGGACAGGGTAACGCTGACACCGCCGATGCCGAAGGTGATGCCGCCCACGGAGTTAAAGCCCAGAGCGCACACCAGGATAACGGCAGCAATGATCAGGTTACGGCTGTTGGTAAAGTCGACCTGATTTTCCACTACGTTGCGAACACCGATGGCGGAGATCATGCCGTACAGCACAAAGCTGATACCACCGATGATGCCGGAAGGAATGGTGTTGATGATGGCTTCAAACTTGGGGCAGAAGCTCAGGATGCAGGCAAATACAGCGGCAATGCGGATGACCAGGGGATCATAGATCTTGGTCAGGGCCAGAACGCCGGTGTTTTCGCCGTAGGTGGTGTTGGCGGGGCCGCCCAGCAGGCCGGCCATGGCGGTTGCCAGGCCGTCGCCCATCAGGGTGCGGTTCAGGCCGGGGTCACGGATATAGTTGCGGCCGGTGGTGGCGCTGATGGCGGCAATATCGCCGATGTGCTCCATCATGGTTGCAATGGCAATGGGCATGATGGTGAACAGGGCGCTGATGAATTTTTCGCTGCCGTCAATGGAAAACAGACCCATGGCCTCTTTGTGGATGGGGAAACCGATCCAGGAGGCCTCGCCGATGGCGGCAAAGTCAACCGCACCAGTTACCAGGGCAACCGCATAGCTGACCAGAACACCGATCAGAATGGGCAGGATCTTGACCATGCCTTTGCCCCAGATGTTGCAGATGATAACGGCGGCCAGCGCCACAAAAGCCAGCAGCCAGTTGCTCTGGCAGTTGGAGATGGCGGACGGGGCCAGGATCAGGCCAATGGAGATGATGATGGGGCCGGTGACAACAGGCGGGAAGAACCGCATGATGCGGCGGATGCCGAACACCGAGATCAGCCCGCTGACCAGCACATACAGCAGGCCGCTGAACGCAACGGCTGCGCAGGCGTAGGGCAAGTTTTCCGGGTTGGCACCGTCATTGCTGACAATGGCAAAGCCGCCCAGGTAGGCAAAGCTGGAACCCAAAAATGCGGGAACCTTGCCCTTGCAGATGATGTGGAACAGCAGCGTGCCAAGGCCGGCGCACAGCAGCGTGGTGGAAACGCTCAGGCCGGTCAGCAGGGGAACCAGCACGGTTGCGCCAAACATGGCGAACATGTGCTGCGCACCCAGGATCAGCAGCCGGGGCGTGCCCAGTTTTTTGGCATCGTAAATGCCCTGGGAATAATCAATGGGATTGCTCATAAAATGAATCCTCCTTACCGTGCATGTGTGTGCGGCCGGCGTGCAGAATGCCGCAAACAGAAACCGGCCGGACAAAAAGACACACATACTTTATCTAGTCTACCAGAAACGACAGTAAAACACAAGTTGAAAAACTGCCAAATACAGCCGCATTTTGTTCGCCGGGAGTGTCAGGTTCCACAGCGTGCTTTTTGCCTGGCGGTATGGTATAATTTAAAAATAAAAAGCGGCGAAAGAGAGGCAGCTGAGATGATCCGCCATATTTTGTTCTGGAAATATACCGATGCTGTAAAAGCACAGCATCAAGAAGCTGAAGCTTTGAAGTTTTTACAAAATTCCGTTGCCACCATGCGGGGCAGGATCGACGGCTTGCTGTGCATTGAAATTGGCCTCAACCTGGCCGGAGGGGACTATGACTTGATATTCTATGCAGAACTGCGGGATGAACAGGCGCTGCAATGCTTCCAGCAGCATCCGCTGCACGCTGCCCACCGTGAGCGCTGCAAAGACTTTGTAACGGCGCGCTTGTGCGGTGATGTGAGAGTGGGTACGAATTAAAGGCCAGTTGCGCAAAAAGTGCGGCGGAAAGCCGTGCAAATGTGGTCATTCTCGGCATGTTTTTTGCCGGAATGATATGGTATAATCGTATCATCAAAACAATTCTGCAGGCCTGCCCCAAGCATGGCTGCGGGAATGTAAGGACGTAATATAAAGAGGGATCAATGTGGATAATTTAATGTTCAGCCTGAATGCGACCCTTCCGGTATTTCTGGTGATGGTCATTGGATGGGCGCTGGGGCAAAAAGGCTTTTTGCCAAAGCAGTTCTGCACCGTGGCCGACAAGCTGGTGTTCAAGGTAACGCTGCCGGTCATGCTGTTCTGTGATATGGCAACCCTGGACCTTGCCCACAGCTTTGATGCAAAGTTTGTCTTGTTCTGCTTTGCGGTAACGGCCATTGCCATTGTGGTCATCTGGGTGTTGGCGCGCCGCCTGTTGAAAGATAAAACCCTGGTGGGTGAGTTCGTACAGGCCAGCTACCGCAGCAGCGCGGCCATTCTGGGCGTGGCGTTCATCCAGAACATTTACGGCACTTCCGGCATGGCCCCCCTGATGATTTTGGGCAGTGTGCCGCTGTTCAACATTTTTGCGGTCATTATCCTGACGGTGGAAAGCCCGCAGCAGCATGGCAAAGTGACCCCCTCCAAGCTGCTGTACGGTGTGCTGACCAACCCCATTCTGGACGGCATTATTTTGGGTACGCTGTACAGCCTGCTGCCCTTTGGCCTGCCTACCTTGGCGCAGAAAACCCTGACCAGCCTTTCCAGCCTGACCACCCCGCTGGCGCTGCTTTCCATCGGCGCTTCGTTTGAGGGAGCCAAGGCCATCAAAAAGCTGGCACCCACCCTGGTGGCGGCTTGCTGCAAGCTGATGGTGCTGACCACGATCTTTATCCCCATTGCCGTCAAGCTCGGTTTCCGGGACCAGCAGCTGATTGCCCTGCTCATCATGCTGGGCAGCCCCACCACGCCAAGCTCTTACGTTATGGCCAAGAACATGGGCCATGAGGGTGTGCTGACGGCCAGCTGTGTGGCGGCAACCACGCTGTTCTCGGCGCTATCGCTGACGTTCTGGATCTTTGTTCTGCGTAGCGGCGGCTATATTGCTTAAGGCAATACCGCATAATTCTAAGTGCCGATACGGCGAGCGAGGTGCCGCAGCCGCCGGGGCGGTGCTTAAGCCGCTAGGCGGGAATTGTGCGGTGTTGCCTTAAAAATACAGAATATCTTAACACAAAACGAACCCCCTTTGCATAGTGTGAAATGAGGGCGGGCGGCAAGCCTGCAACACACAGCAAAGGGGGCTTTTTTATGGCAAATGCAATGCCGGAATATGGCGGAACCGTGCTGCGGCCGGGGGCATCCGGCCCGGATATTGCCCTGGTACAGCGCTGGCTGGGCGGACTGAATGTGGATGGACGCTACGGCACCAGCACCGAAACCGCAGTGCGGCGGTTCCAGCGGGAACAGGGGCTGAAAATTGACGGCCACGTGGGCCGCGATACCTGGGATGCCCTGTACCGCGCCTGGGCGGATAAAAACGGGGAAGGGGAGATCTGGCCCGGTGTTACCATGCGCCGCGGCAGCCGGGGCGCAACCGTGAAAAGCGCCCAGCAGAAATTGAAAACCCTGGTGCCGGAACTGACCACCGATGGCCGTTACGGTGCCAGCACGCGGGAAGCGGTTCTGGCCTGGCAGGTAGTGCATGACCTGAAACCGGACGGCATGCTGGGCCGCGCAACCTGGAACAGCCTGTACGGTGTCACTACCAGAAAAGCATAACAAACGCAAAACAGCATCCGCATGGCGGCCCACGGGCAGGGGGCACCATACGGATGCTGTTATTTTGTGAAAAAGTAAAGGCAATACCGCACAATTTCCGCCTGACGGCTTAAGCACTGCTCCGGCGGCTGCGGCACGGCAACTGCGTTGCCAAAATGCTCGATAAGACATCCAGTATTATCTGCGCTTTTGGCTTAGCAGCTGCCGCACCTCGCTCGCCGTATCGGCACTTAGAATTATGCGGTATTGCCCAAAGCCGGAACCATCAAGTAAGAAAAAGCGGAAGAACCAGTGCGACGACCCCAAATACCGCAAACAGCACACCGCCGATTTTGGTGCTCAGGATATAGAAGTCCGACGGTCCGTCTGCCGCATAGGACTTCCACTGCTCTGTCAGCGCCCAGAGCCATTCCGGTTTCAGGAAAATCAGGATACCGCCAACGATAAATGCAATACAGCCGAAAGGGTACCACCATGGCATAACATCGACCTCCCAACAAAATCAAACGGTCTGTGCGGCAAACAGGCGGACGCCCGCTGAGTTATAGCCCCAGCAGTACCGGCACAACATTCAGCACGACCATAACAACAGCAAAAGCAATAAAGCAGCCGTAAATAATCCTGGAGGTTCGACTCGCAGCTTTTTTGATGCAGAACGCCAGAAAAAGGATCCAGACCAGGTATGCCACAACCAGAAACACAAGGTTGTGGGCCAGAAACGCCAAGAAGAACAGCATGTTTACAATTTTAATGCCGTTTTCGGAGAAGAGCAGCTGTTTGAAGTTTTCCATGTTTCTCTCACTTTCTGGTCATGTTCCAATGGAATAAGGGGCTTTTTTCCAGTATATCAGATAACTGCCTCCTGCGCCACCCCAAAACAAAAAGCACCCGGAAAAATCCGGGTGCCAGTTCATGATGATATAAGCAGAAATCAGCGCTCTTCCAGCGGCAGGTACTCCTGCGGCTCGCCCAGGTATTTGTAAGCGGGGCGAATGATGCGGTTGGCGTACTCAACTTCTTCTACGCGGTGGGCGCACCAGCCGGGTACACGGGCAATGGCAAACAGCGGGGTGTACAAATCTTCGCTGATGCCCAGCATGCGGTAGATCAGGCCGCTGAACAGGTCCACGTTGGCGCAAACCTTTTTGGGGCCGTGCTTTTCTTCGGCAAAAATCTCCGGGGCCAGGCGCTCAATGCTGCACAGCATGTTATATTCTTCATCGTAGCCTTTTTTGTAGGCAAGGCTGCGGGCGTGATTTTTCAGGATCTGGGCGCGCGGGTCACTCAGGGTGTACACCGCGTGGCCCATGCCGTAAATCAGGCCGCTGCCGTCACCGGCTTCCTTGCGGATGATCTTGCGCAGCATCTCGCGCACTTCGCCGTCATCCTCCGGGTGCTCCACATTGGCCAGGATGTAATCCAGCTGGTGCATAACTTTCAGGTTGGCGCCGCCGTGCTTGGGGCCTTTCAGGGCACCGATGGCCGCAGAGATGGCTGCGTATGTATCGGTGCCGGAGGAGGACAGCACACGGGTGGTAAAGGTGGAGCAGTTGCCGCCGCCGTGGTCTGCGTGAACCAGCAGGCACAGATCCAGCAGGCGTGCTTCCTCGTGGGTGAACTTCTGGTCTGCACGGTAGGAGCTCAGAATGTGCTCCGCAGTGCTCTGCCCTGCGATGGGGTAATGGAAGTACATGCTTTCGTGGTCATACACACGGCGCTTGAGCTGGTAGGCGTTCACCATCATGGTGGGCAGCTCGGCAATCAGGTTGATGCTCTGGGTCAGGATGTTGGGCAGACTCAAATCATCGGCGTGCTCGTCATAGCTGTACATCGAAAGCACGCTGCGCGCCATCTTATTCATAATGTTGGGGGAGGGCGAGTTCATGATCATGTCGTCCGCAAAGCCCTTGGGCAGTTCGCGGTGCTCATCAATCAGCTTGCAGAACCGGGCATACTGTTCCTGGGTGGGCAGTGCGCCAAACAGCAGCAGCCACACCACTTCCTCAAACATGAAGCGGTCGTTCTTGTCGGCTTCGGCGGCCAGAGTGTCAATATCAATGCCGCGGTAAACCAGGCGGCCCGAAATGGGGCGGATGGTGCCTTCGGGCAGCTTTTCGTAACCAATAACGCTGGAAACATTGGTAATGCCCGCCAGAACACCGGTGCCGTCCGGGTTGCGCAGACCGCGCTTAACGCCAAGGCGGTCTGCAATGTGGGGGTCAAGATGCTTGTTGTGCGCAATATACTCATTGCACAAAAGTTCAATATCTTCCGGGTCAAGCGCCGGAACATCCGGGTAATACATCAGATGCGCCCTCCTTACTTTCCTGCAAAAGCGCCGCTGGGGGCTTTTGCCTGCACTCTATTACCAGCACGTGCAAAAAACGGGCACAGCGCCCGCAGTGCGCCCTGCCCGCCGCCATGCGGGCCAAAAACGCTTCAAAGTGCTGAACAGTTACAATTTTATAGTATTTGAGCGCTGTAGTCAAGCATGAATCTTAAAGAATTGTAAATGTGAACGAAATATGACTTTATAAAATAAAGTTTGAATCCGCAAAATACAGGTGCAACTTTAATGAATTACGTTGACAAGGCTGACCAAAATGGGTATACTCAAACTGTAATATTATTAAAACAAATTTTTTGCAGGTGTGGTTCAGCTTTTGGCAGGTTTGTCCTGCGTTAAGGCGCAGCCCACCGGCAAAAAGCAGTCCGGCAGGGCGGGGTAAACGGCCACGGCACGCCGCACCCCTGCCGCTTTTTTAGAAAGGGGCAAACCGATATGAAGGCAGTTTTGATTCCTGGTGACGGCATTGGCCGCGAAATTGCGCAGAGCGTGCGCAAAATTTCGGATGTTTTGGCAACCGGTATTGAATGGGAAGAATACGCCGCCGGCGCAGAGTACGCCGCAGAGCATGGTGAGCTTTTGCAGCCCGGCGCACTGGATGCCATTGAAGAATACAGCTGGGCGCTGAAAGGCCCCACCGCAACCCCTATCGGCAAAGGGTTCCGCAGCATCAACGTGCAGCTGCGCCAGCGCTTTAATACCTACGCCAACCTGCGCCCCGTGCGCACCCTGCCCGGTGTGCCCACCCGCTTTGAAAATGTGGACCTTGTTATTGTGCGCGAAAACACCGAGGACCTGTATAAAGGCATCGAGTACATGCTGAACGATGAGATCGCCAACGGCGTAAAGCTCATCACCAAGCCCGCCTGCGAGCGCATCTGCCGTTTTGCCTTTGATTACGCTGCCGCCAACGGCCGTAAAAAGGTGACTGCAGTCCATAAGGCCAACATCATGAAGCTGACCGACGGCATGTTCCTGTCCACCTTCCGCGAGGTCGCCAAGGATTACCCCGCCATTGAAGCAGACGACTGCATTATTGACGCCCTGTGCATGAAGCTGGTGCAGAAGCCGGAGCAGTTTGACGTTCTGGTTGCCCCCAACCTGTACGGTGATATCATCAGCGACCTGTGCGCCGGTCTGGTGGGCGGCCTGGGCTTTGCCCCCTCTGCCAACATTGGCGCCAAGACCCGCATCTATGAGGCTGTCCACGGCTCCGCCCCCGACATTGCAGGCCAGAACAAGGCCAACCCCAGCGCCATCCTGATGGCATTTGCCATGATGCTGAACGACCTGGGCATGACGGATAAGGCCGCCAGGCTGAACGCCGCCATTCTGGCACAGGTTGCCGAGGGTAAGGTTGTTACCGCGGATATTGGCGGTACCGCCACCACCACCGAATTTACTGACGCTGTTGCGGCACGGCTGTAATAAAGCCGTCTTGCAGGAAGGAGCATGAAAATGAAACTGCACGACCACGGCGTGTACCTGGTCAACGGCCAGCTGACCGATACCGCACCGGCCCATGTGACCGAAGCAGAGGCCCGCAAGGGCACCATTGCTTACGGCATTCTGAAAGCCCATAACACTGCGCCGGATATGAAAGACCTGCGCATCAAGTTTGATTCGATGACTTCCCACGATATTACTTATGTGGGCATCATCCAGACGGCGCGCGCCTCTGGCATGGAAAAGTTCCCCCTGCCGTATGTGCTGACCAACTGCCACAACTCTCTGTGTGCGGTGGGCGGCACCATCAACGAGGACGACCATCAGTTTGCCCTTTCCGCTGCGCATAAATACGGCGGCATTTATGTTCCGCCCAACATGGCAGTTATCCACAGCTATAACCGCGAGATGATGGCAGGTTGCGGCCGCATGATCCTGGGCTCTGACTCCCATACCCGCTATGGCGCACTGGGCACTATGGCCGTGGGCGAAGGCGGCGGCGAGCTGGCCAAACAGCTGGTGGGCCGTACCTATGATATGGCCATGCCCGGCGTGATCTGCGTTTACCTGACCGGCAGGCTGAACCCCGGCGTTGGCCCGCATGACGTGGCGCTGGCCCTGGTTGGCGCAACCTATGCCAACGGTTATGTGAAGAATAAGGTCATGGAATTTGTTGGCCCCGGCGTTGCCAGCCTTTCCGCAGACTGCCGCAACGGCATTGACTGTATGACCACCGAGACCACCTGCTGGTCCAGCATCTGGCAGACCGATGGTGTGACCGAGGAATACCTCGCAGGCCATGGCCGTGCCGATGCTTATAAAGAGCTGAAGCCCGCCGATGTTGCCTATTACGATGGCTGCATCGAGCTGGATCTTTCCAAGATCGAGTGCATGATCGCACTGCCCATGCATCCCAGCTATGCTTACCCCATCCGCGAACTGAAGGCAAACGCCAAGGATCTGCTGCATGAGATCGAAACCCGCGCCAATGAGCAGCTGAGCGGCAAGGTCAAGATGGATCTTGTCAGCAAGGTGCGCGCCGACGGCAGCATTTATGTGGATCAGGGCATTGTGGCTGGCTGCTCCGGCGGCACTTATGAGAACCTGTGCGCTGTGGCTGACATCCTGCGCGGCAAGAGCTGCGGCAACGGCGAGTTCAAGTTCAGCGCTTACCCGGACAGCATGCCCACCTACCTGGAGCTGGTCAAGAACGGCGTGGTGGCCGATATCGTTTCCGCTGGCGGCATCTTCCGCGAATGCTTCTGCGGCCCCTGCTTCGGCGCAGGTGATACCCCGGCCAATGGCGAGTTCAGCATCCGCCACACCACCCGCAATTTCCCCAACCGCGAAGGCTCCAAGCCCGGCGAGGGTCAAATCTCCGGCGTGGCGCTGATGGATGCCCGCTCCATTGCGGCTACCGCAGCCAACGGCGGCATTCTGACCGCAGCCAGCGAGGTTTGTGACCACGACTACACCGCACCCAAGTATCACTTTGACCGGGGTGTGTACGATAAGCGTATCTATAACGGCTGGGGCAGCCCCGAACCGGAAACTGCCCTGCGCTTTGGCCCCAACATCAAGGATTGGCCGCAGCAGCCGGAACTGACGGATGACCTGCTGGTCAAGATTGTCAGCTACATCACCGACCCTGTCACCACCACCGATGAGCTGATTCCCTCCGGCGAGACTTCTTCCTTCCGCTCCAACCCGCTGCGCCTGGCAGAGTTCACCCTGTCCCGCAAGGACCCGGCCTATGTCGGCCGTGCCAAGGCAGTCAAGGCTCTGGACGAAGCCCGCACCGCAGGCACTCTGCCGGAAGAAGTACAGGCTGTGTATGCCGCGCTGGAAAAGGCCGGTTACAAGCCGAACGCCGCAGCCACCAACATTGGCTCCGCCATCTTTGCCAATAAGCCCGGCGATGGCTCCGCACGTGAGCAGGCGGCTTCCTGCCAGCGCGTGCTGGGCGGCGCGGCCAACTTTGCCAAGGAGTATGCAACCAAGCGCTACCGCTCCAACTGCATCAACTGGGGCATGTTGCCCTTCCTGGTGGAGGACCCCGGCGTGTTTGAACTGGGCGACTGCATCTACCTGCCCGGCGTGCGCAAGGCTCTGCTGGAAGCTGCCGATACCATGCCCGCCGTGGCTGTTAAGCCCGATGGCAGTGTAAAGGAGTTCACCGTAAAGCTTGGTGCCCTGACCGATGCCGAGCGCCAGATCCTGGCCGATGGCTGCCTGATCAACTACTACAAAAATAACTGATTGATTTAATGTTTCAAAACGCCTCCCGGCGGACCGTGGGTCCAGGCCGGGAGGCGTTTTTCGCTTGGAAAAAGCGTTGAGTTAAAAAAGAATAGTGAATCATTGTGGTGGACCGCGGCACAAACATGCCGCTCAAAAATATTAGGCGATTGAGCCTTTTGAAATGTGAGACAAACAATGAAAAAATTGTAGGGCGCGATGCCCTCATCGCGCCGCAGAGAAACGTAAAGCAGTTGACGCAAACCCGCAAATCATCTGTAGGGGGACGATGACGAGCATCGTCCCGTGGCGGTTTGCCCAATGCGGGACCATTGAAAAAAGTATTGCCTATTTAGGTTGGCGGGCGCACAATGTGCGCCCCTACGGGTGAGATGCCAATAAATGCCCGACATAACACATAAAAACTGCAATATAAAAATCACCCGCATACCGCTCCACCACCCCGCATATAAAATCCATAATAAACCCAACCCCATTTCCAATTCCTAAGGCAACACCGCACAATTCCCGCCTAGCGGCTTAAGCACCGCTTCGGCGGCTG